>PVBE011930565.1_pt1 | contig 21152 bp, 27 predicted proteins | sample 1631181 | NCBI WGS metagenome assembly PVBE01 (sample SAMN08397723, study PRJNA350692) | Marine metagenome, whole genome shotgun sequencing project. | isolation source: water | place: Pacific Ocean | collected 2012-04 | reverse complement strand
TAGCTGGGCCAATCCTGGGCGCTGGCCAGGGTGGCGGTAAACGCAAGTGTGATGCTCAGTAGAAGCCTTTTGGAGATGCCCATAGTTCTCTCCTCTCCTTTTTTCTAGGGATGGTTGATTGAGGATACTACAATCTAAGGGATCAGTATCAAATAGGATTGGAAGTTTTCCGCCAAGTTTTTATCTAATTAGTGTCCCCGACGCTTACTCTGACCCCAATTTACTAATACAATGCTAGAAAAACCTCAGGAGGAAGACAATGATGAATAGAAAACGAGCCTTCATAGCAGTCGCAACCGCCATGGGTGTGTTGACACTGCCCGTAATTTCGATTGTTGCACAACAGGATGACGACGAGCCGCCAGCTATGGGTTTCTTTGTTACCAGTACCAGCATCGGCGATGGCGGTAATCTGGGCGGTCTGGCCGGCGCAGACGCACATTGCCAGGCGCTGGCCTCTGCGGCAGGCGGCGGGAATCGCACCTGGGCCGCTTACCTGAGCACTCAGGGCAACGGCGCGGTCAATGCACGTGACCGCATCGGCTCCGGGCCCTGGGCAAACGCCAATGGTCTGATTATGGCGACCAATGTAGAAAGCCTGCACTACGACAACTCGAATTTAAATTGGGAATTCTCACTGGACGAGAATGGCAATCAGTTTGCATCCCGCATAGACGGCGATCCCGATTTTTCAGAGCACGATATGCTAACCGGCTCACAAATCAACGGCACCGCGTTTCCAGCGGGTCAAGACCAGACATGCAGTAACTGGACCAGCAATGGCGAAGGCAGCGCAAGGGTAGGCCATGCCGACCGCTACTCCTTCACCACACCAGGCTCACCCTGGAATTCCTCACACGGCACGCCAGGTTGCACACAGGAGAACCTCGTTGCGGTTGGAGGAGCCGGCCTGTTGTACTGCTTTGCAACTGACTGATGGATAAATAGGGACAGATTTATTTTTGCAGCTGTTTGCAAAATAGATCTGTCCCTATAAAGACGACTAGTTGCCACCCCCCGCTTCGGCAGCACGAAGCTCATTCATGCGTTCGCCGCGAAGGATATTGAACATGCCATAGTTGCCTTCATGGCAGCCATATTCATAGAGCGTACCTGCTACTTTAGTCATTGGCATAGTGGCAATAATCTTGTCGGTAAACGTAGAAGGATCCTCGAGAGTCCACTCGTACTCTATCGTGTAAGTATCTACGCGAGTAAATCGCTCGGTGAGGGTCTTGTCTCTTGCGGTTCCAAAGCGGCTGAAGCTGGGTATCAGGTCGGTGAAATTCTTGGTAACAACCATCAGGGTGTCTTCGTCCCAGTAGCCTCTGGAATCACCGGACCACAAGCGAATATTGTCGTCGATAGTGCCACGGTCATCCAGTGGAACTATGCGGGCGTCATGGACCATTTCGGTCATAATTACGGCATGATCCCGGTTTTGAAAAATCTGCACATTCGCGTTGTAACCACCTCCGTTGAATGGAGGACCGGCGTTAAAGCCTATCAGGCAGCGTTCTGACAGACCACGATCTTCCGGCCCATCCTTGCCAATGCCTCCGAAGGTTGCGAGAACCGGACGCCCACCTTCAACGTCTGGCCCCAGATTAGCGGTATGCTCGGCAGACCCTTCAACCCTGGCGGGAAGACGACCATCTGGCGGGTAGACTATAAGAGAAGTGCGAACGTTTTCACCGATACTGGCTCGTTCATACCAGAAATTATTATAGCCACCCGTACTGCTACCCACTGGTGGGGCTTCCGGGTTAATCACCAGTACGGCCTCTGCCGCATCCGCCGCTATTCGCCTTTCCTCCTGACGAATCCGATCCTGCTCAACTTCTTCCGGAGTCAGAAACTCCTGTGTTCCAAAGCGCTCAGGTCGTTCCATTGGTGTACTAGAATTAAAATTCCAAACCCCCTGCAGGTCAGGCTGTCCCCATTCCGTGCGTGACACAACATAGTCGTCAGCCCCCTGCGCGAAGGACAAACTAATCGGGGCTATCAGGGTAGTGAATAATAGTAATAATTTAGCTTTCATTGCTCTTCACCGTAGATTGTCTGATTCCAACCCTAAGTTAGTATTTTTGACAAAAGTAATCAATATAATATTGATAGGGGCAGATTTATTTTCCTTCGTATTTTTCTAACTTTTCTGTTAATAATCGCTCTCCCCACTCGTCTATATCTATATGGGGGATCACGCCATTACATTGCTAAAAGAACCACAGTCCGGTGCAGACAGGATGACACCCACATTTGATGAGCTTTTCAGCGAACATCATAAAAAGGTGTTACTGGCTGCCTACCGTGTAACTGGCAACCTTCAGGACGCGGAAGATGTCCTGCAATCTGTCTTCCTGCGCCTGCTGAAACGTAGAAAGTACCTGAATAGTGGTGATAATCCAGCAGGGTACCTCTCTAAAGCGGCAATTAATGCCAGCATCGATCTACTCAGGTCCAAACGCCACACCCAGACCGATACGCTCAATGAGGAGATCCACCCCTCGAGCCTGGGTGCAGCCGACAGTGAAGCGCGTCAGGCTGAGCAACGTCAGCATCTGCGAGAAGCACTGCTTACTCTAGAGCAACATGCTGCCGAAGTCTTTGCCCTGAGATTTTTTGAAGACTTTAGTAATGTCGAGATCGCCATGCTGCTCGACACATCACCCAACAGCATCGCAGTCACCTTACACCGGACGCGTACGCGTCTACAGGAAATCCTTGGTGAACTCGAAGGAGAAAACCGATGAAAGATCATCCATCCACACCAGATAACATTGAAGCCGCCATCGATTCAATCAAGGCCAATGCGCCGTCTGCGGCGGAGATCGCCAGCGCGAGTGAGCGTGTACACGCTGCTATCGATAGCCAGAGGGGCCCGCAAGCTGTGGTAGCACAGGGGCCGGAATCGCCAGCAACAAGTGAGAACTAGGATTCGATTGACGACTACATCGCCGCCATCCCGGCTTTTCTGGCAAAGCAATTGACGCCAGCACAGACACTGCTCTTTGAAGAGGAGACTCGGCAGTCGATCCCCCTGCGACGGGCACTGGATGAGGCTCGTGGGAGCGGTACCGATCAGCCAACTGACCTTGTCACCAGCATTGCTAACGACAGGATTTCTTATCGCTGGTGGGCAGCGGCAGCCACAATAGCTGCTGTGGGGATAGCCTTGCTGATGGCCCTGCCGGAGCTGCCGTCATTCAATCAAGCTCGTCTGGCTCAGGTTGATGAGGTAGACGGCCAGCTCTATCAAATCGTGAATGGTCGCCTGGAAACATTGACACCCGGTACCTGGATCGATGGACGCCAACGTATTCGTTCCGCCAATAGCAGCACGGCCATAATCACACTCGATGACGGTTCCCAGATCGAAGTCGACGAACGTTCCGAACTGAGTATGACGCGCCGCGGTTCCGGCAACCGCATCGATGTCTCCCGCGGACGCATTCTGGTAGCCGCCTCACCGCAGGGATCTGGCACACTGGATGTGTTCACCAACGAATTCATGGTCTCGGTGACCGGCACTATTTTCGAAGTGGCCCATGGTGCCAAAGGCTCCCGGGTGGCGGTTATTGAAGGTTCGGTGAACGTGCTACTGCAGGGCGATACCACCAGTCTTGAGCCGGGTGAACCCATGGACTCCCGCGTGGAATATTTAGCCCTGAGTATCGCCGAGGAAATTGCCTGGAGCCGGGACGCTGATCAGTATATTGCCATGCTCCAGGAGGTAGCGGCGCTGCAGCAGGACCTGGAAGCCCTGATGGATACACCGCCCCGTTACCCAACCCGGCTATTGGATCTGGCTCCCGAAAATACAGCCGTATATATCGCCGTACCGAATGCGCCGGAGAAGATAGTCGATGTCTATGACGTCATACGTAGCCGCATGCAGGCTAGCGAATTCCTCGAAGAAACGTGGGATAACTTCGAATCCAATACCGAAAGTCAGTATTTAGACGAAATCATGTCCTGGTTGCGAGAAATTGGCTATGCCCTGGGTGAAGAAACCGTCTTCACCATGACCATGCCCACCAACGGCGGCGAGGAAGATATTGGCATTCCGATTGTCTTGTCAGAAGTAGATGCCGCTGCCTTCAGGGCGTCTTTCGAAGATCAAATTCAGCGACTCCATGACGTTCTCGAGGCCGAAGGAGTCGAGAATGAACTGGAAATAGCAATCATTGATGACGCGGCCGAGGCTGTGGATGGCCAGCTTTCTATCCTCCTGATTGAGGACTTACTGGTCGCTTCCATCGATGCCACCGCTCTGCTGCAGATGCAAGTCATTTTGGAAAACGGAAGCAGCGCTTTCGCCGACTCGGAACTGCACGAACTGTTACAGTACTCTTACGATCAGGGCACTGAGATTCTGGGTGCCGTCGATATTTACCGGCTGGCCTCACCACTTGAAATGTCGGCAGAGACGGTAGAGGGTGTCGCCCGGGCGGGCCTGAGCAATGCGGAGTATCTGCTGGCCCAGCACCAACAAGAGAATGGCGCTACCAGCATAACAGCCGATCTATACTTTGGCGGAGAAAGAGAGGGAGCCATGGCCTGGCTTGCTACTCCCGGCCCAATAGGATCGCTGGAGTTTTTCTCCGCCGATACCACCTTTGCGGCTGCGATGCTGGTGAGAGAGCCCATTTCAATTGTCGAAGAATTCGGGCCAATAACTGTTCCAGAAGATTTCGATGCCGAAGCCGAACTCGAACTGTTTTATAACCTCATTGCCATCCTTGGTGGCGAGGTAGCGCTCGGACTCGACGGGCCGACATTACCCACGCCGGCCTGGAAAGCGGTAGTTGAAGCCTACGATGAAACGGTGTTGCAGGAGAGTATCGAATGGTCGGTATCACGTTTTAACGACTATGCGGCGACCGAAGGTATCGATGCTTCCATTGCACTGTCCTCTGCCGATGTCAGTGGCTATAGCGGTTACGAGGTGAATCTTGCAGTGGAACTGATGGCTGATAGTGAACTGGGGCTGGACCTGAGCTCGGCGTCGTTTCATTATGCCTACGTGGACGGCTATCTGGTAGCCGCTCCCAATGAGGCACTGGTGGATAGAGCGATTAGTTTTTATGAATCTGGTTCAGGGCTGCAATCGGATAGTGAATTCCGTGAGTTATTGGCTCGCGATGGCTATCTCGACTTCTCGGCTGTTTATTTTAGCCGGCTGGGCGTGTTGGTGAATGATGTCCTGCAGAACCTGCCTGCTGATGTGAGTGAAGAGCAGCAGGCAGCAATATCTGCGCTGGATACAGACATCGGGCCGTCGATGAGTAGCTTGATAGCGCTGCCGGACAAAATACATTTTGCCCATAGCGGCAGTACTCAGCTACCCGTGCAGATCTTGTCTCAGTTGGTAGCCTTGCAACCATTCCTTGATGCAGCGTCTGAACAAAGTACTGCTGTCGATTAAACTGCGGGGATTGAAGAGTATTAATTGTGCATTCACTGGCCGAATAGCACCCTCGTTAAACTCATTACCACGTGACAGAATCCTATATTTGACAAGCCATACTATCAGCAACGATGACAAGCCAGTGCCAGCCTCTTCTGAGGCTGGCACTGGCAAGCTGCGTCCAGAGGAAGCCGGCAATGGAGACAGGGATGCGGGTGAGAGCAAGAACCAACCCTCAGCGAGTAATGAATCGGCGCAGGAGCCCGTTCATCAGCAGGTACCTGTCATCGAACTCGATGACTTGTGCGTCACTTTTGACCATCCGGTTCTAGATCATCTCCGTGCCGAAATGCGGGGGCGTTGTATCGGCCTGTTAGGCCCCAACGGGGCGGGTAAAACCACGCTACTGAACACTCTGCTTGGCTTTAACAGGCCGACTTCCGGCAGGGCAGTGATTCTCGGACACGACCTCAACTCCGGCAACCAGTTCGTTCGATCCATGGTGGGATATATGCCCGAGCGAGATTCCTTTATAACCGGCATGACGGGCATACGCTTTGTACGCATGATGGCGGAACTGTCCGGGCTCAGTTCGAAGGTGGCACTGGAACGAGCCCATGAGGTTTTTTTCTACGTCGGTCTGGGCGAAGCCAGATACCGTAATATCGAGTCTTATTCTCTCGGCATGAAACAACTGGCCAAGCTGGCGCAAGCCATTGTCCATGGGCCCAAGCTGCTATTCCTCGACGAGCCTACCAACGGTCTCGATCCACCGGCCCGGGCACGCATGCTACAACTGATTCGTGAGATTCGCGAATCCGGTGACACCCACATCGTGATAACATCACACTTGTTGCTGGATATCGAATCGTGCTGCGATGAAGTACTGGTACTAAAAGAAGGGCGAATCGCCAAATACTGTAATCTCGAAGAAGAACGGCGCAGCAATCGACAATTTCTGTTGATGCAGATTCGTGGGAACGAAGACGACTTCGTCAAAGGCTTGAGGAATTTGGGCTGCGAAGTTGCACTGCCCAATCGCAGACGCATCAAAGCCATCATTCCCGATGGAGTAGAAATCGATCAGTTGTATGCACTGGCAGAACAACTGTCTGTTCAAATCAGAAACCTGGACTACAAACGCGACTCGCTGGAAGACATTTTTCTGCGGGCTATGGATGAAGATTGAGAATGAAGATTGAGGACCAAGACTAAGGACGAAGACTAAATGGCGATCTTTCAAAAAGCGTATCAAGGCTATACCGGGCCGTTGTCACCTACCCTGTCCCGCATGCTGGTGATCTTTCGTTATGCACTGGCCGATGTATTTCGGTCCCGCTTGTTTGTGGCGTTCTTCTTTGTCTCGCTGCTACTGCCACTGCTTTTGATGTGCGCCCTTTACGTGTATCACAATCTGGAGCTGCTGCTTCAGTTCGACGTGGATCTGAATGGACTCACGGCAATCGATGGAAATGTCTTCGCAATCGCGATGCAGATTCCACAAAATACCTTGTTGTTTTTGATGATTCTGGCAATCGGCCCAACAATGATTTCTCCGGATCTCAGAAACAATGCCATGCCACTTTACCTTTCCCGTCCGATCAACAAGGCCAGTTATGTCTTTGGCAAGTTGCTGGTGCTGATATTTTTGGGGTCGCTTATCAGTTGGGTCCCTGGTTTGTTACTCATCTTCCTGCAGGCGTTCCTGGAGGGAAATGGTTGGCTTGGCGAAAACCTGCAAATACCTGTGGCGTCAATTGTGACATCGTTAACCTGGATTATAAGCCTGTCGCTACTGGCATTCGCTGTCTCTGCCTTTGTGAAAACGAAAGCCGTGGCACGGATAGCTTTTTTTGGCCTGATTCTGGCTGCATCCATTCTTGGCGAGGTAATCGAAGAGGTTTTCGGCGGCGTGGGTGGCTATATAGTGAACTTGTACGCCGCCCTGGAAGTATTGATGACAGCCCTTTACAACGCCGAGAGCGATCTACTCGGTTTTGTACCGAAGATGCCTGTGGGGATCGCGGTGGCGCAGTTTCTCATTGTTTCGCTGGTGGCTCTAATTGTCCTGACCCGGCGGATCCGCGCCTTTCAGGTGGTCGCATGAACAGGGCCGAAACCATCAATGTGGAAAACGACAGCGGTGCAATTACGCTGCATGACGTGTCTAAATTCTACGGTGACATTCTCGGCATCAATCGAGTCAGTTTAGAGATCGAGCCTGGTATTACCGGTCTGGTGGGGCCAAATGGAGCTGGCAAGTCTACGCTGATGAACCTGGTAGCCGGATTGATACCACCCACTCGGGGTAGCATCAAAGTGAGGAATGTGACCCCTTCACAAGCGGAAACATTCTTCAGCCAGCTGGGCTATTGCAGCCAATACGATTCCTTTCCAGTCGGCGTCAACGGCTACGATTTCATTTGCAATACGTTGCTGATTCACGGCTATGACCGATCCACCAGCAAAACACTAACGCAACAGGTCCTGCAACAGGTGGATCTAGTGGCGGCTGCAAAGAAATCAGTAGATGCTTACAGCAAGGGCATGCGGCAACGCATTAAACTGGCACAGGCCATCTGCCATCAGCCGGACGTGCTGATACTCGATGAACCGCTAAATGGCTTGGACCCGATGGCGCGTGCGCAGGTCATCGCCTTGTTTCGTGAGTTCGCTGATGCGGGTAAGATTGTGGTAATTTCCAGTCAGATCCTGCACGAAGTTGATCTGATATCTGATCGGGTCGTGTTACTTAACAATGGCTATCTGGTGGCGGAAGGTGACCTCACCAGCATCCAGAGCGAAACCGGCGAACCGATGAAGATATTCATTCGCAGCCGAGACGCCAACGACATTGCAGCAAGGGTTTTTGATATCGAGCACGTAGTGGAAGCACAACTGCACTATGACAGTGGCGGACTGTTCGTACGCTCCAGCGATGCCGATGCTTTCTTTCTTGCCTTTAATCGCAAAGTGATTAGCGAAGGTTGGGCAATTGAATCCATGGGTCCTGCCGATGAGACTGTCGAAGCGGTTTACCGACATCTCATTGTCGAACAACAGGTCGCAACATGAACACTGGTCAATTCGCAGCAGACTATGCCAGAGCTCCCAAGCTCATGCCGGGACTCTCCCTGTGGATTCGGCAGTTACTGGCTATTTTCCGCATCGAATTCGGCAAGGCGTTGTTCTCCCGGCGCGCAATCGGTTGTTACGCACTGACTCTGCTGCCGATCCTGCTCTTCGCAGTCGCGGCTTTTGAAGAAGGGGATGCGCAAGGTGACCCGATGTTTGAGACGATAGAGAATGCTCGGCAGGTATTTGGTTATATCTTCTCCGCGCTAATTCTCGGTACCGTGGTGTTTCTGGGTAGCGCTGTGATTTTCACTACGCTGTTCAGGGGTGAAATTCTTGACCGTAGCATCCATTACTATCTGTTAACACCGGTACGCCGGGAGGTCCTGGTAACAGCGAAATATCTGGCTGGGCTTACCTGCGCCATTGTGTTATTCGGGCTTTGCACCCTCATCTGTTTCGTATTGCTCTACTTGCCTTTCGGCATGGGGCAACTGGTTTCCGATTTGAGCAGCGGCATCGCCACTCAGCAACTCGGTCAATACCTTGGCATAATCCTGCTGGCTTGCATGGGCTACGGCTCTGTGTTCATGGCAACGGGTTTGCTATTTCGTAATCCATCCATCCCTATTGTACTGATTGCGGGCTGGGAGCTAATGCATTTCATTTTGCCGCCTGCACTCAAGATATTCAGCATCGTTTACTACCTCAAGGGCCTGCTCCCTATTCCCCTGGACGAAGGGCCGCTGGCGATCATCGTTGCACCACCACCTGTTTGGGTCTCTATATTCGGGATGCTGGGGCTCTGCCTCCTTACTTTGATGGGCTCTATTTTCCTGCTGAAACGACTCGAGCTGAAGTATACCGACGAGTAGTGAATCAGCGCTTACCCCTGGGCTCGCCCTGCTGTTTACGCGATACCCTCACGTCTTATACTGAAACACTTTCTCAAGTGGCAGGCCGAATACGGCGGCGATACGAAACGCCACTTCCAGCGACGGCGAATACTTTCCCAGTTCGATAGCGTTCACCGTCTGCCGGGTTACACCGATCTGTCGGGCCAGGTCGAGTTGAGTCATGTCATCGTGCTCCGCACGCAGTTCACGAATGTTATTGCTGATGGGTAACTCCGGCATCAGTAACCCCTGCGGTACTGCACAATCAACACAGCGGCGCGAACGATCTCCGCGACCAGAATGGTGGCAAGATACAGCATGCCCCAACCCCAGTTGCCGCCTTCAAGGTGAATCATCGGGAAAGTGACAGCAATCACCAGAGCGATCAACACCACGTACGCCACCCGCGCCGCACGAAAGGCAAATAAGCGCTCCCGTTCGTCCTGGGGAGTGCCTGCGTCATCGGGCGATAACTTGCGCGCCACGGCGATCAGGATCAGTTCCAATACCACGAAGACGAGCAGCGCCAGTGTAGCCATTTCAGCCAGTGCGGGAATGCTGGTAGCTGGAGACGCGTGATAAGTACGGTACATGATCACGTAGTAGGGCAGAAATACGATTGTCAGGGCGAAGATCGTGACCCAGGCTTTCTTCTCACGAAAGGGCATCGGAGTTTCCTCAGGGATTGGAGTTTATCTTATGGGTTTAGTCCGACTATCACCATCAGGGAGGCCCGACCAGCGCAACACTGAAGTTGGCACAACTGTCCACCACCGCCGGGTCTTCCCGAATGATTTCAACCAGCTGACCCGGTATGTCCTTGACGTGATCGACCCAGGCTTCCCTGTCTCCCACCGTGGAGGCCCCGTCCCCCATCGTGAAAGTATCCGTAGTACGAATGTAGTGGAAGATCTGCCGCTGGTAGTCAGCTACATCGACGTTCTCGGCACCAACTGCGAAAACCTCGATAGAGAGATCATATAATCCCACGTAAAAAGCATCTTCACACAGGTCGAAGTCATTCTGGCGAATGCTGAAAGTGACGGATTCCTCGCTGTTGGAAGCTCCTTCCTGGGAACCAAGTCCTCCTGGAGGCAGGTGTCCGCTTTGGGTAAAGTGGCCGGGAAGAAAGTATTCGCCTTGCGAGCTGTGGGTGACATACACACCGCCCACAAGCAACACTGTGACCACCACGATAGATAAGAAAATCTTCATTGCCGCATCTCCTGTGCCAGACTGAGCGCTGCCCTGCCCCGACAGGATAGGAAAGCAGCTCTGCGTGTCAAATATTTTTGACACAGAATAATGGCTTAAACTCAATATGTCAAATATTTTTTACATGGGCATTTGTCGATGTATGTATTATCCAGGTATTACAGCTCAATTATAAATTCCCAGCCCTCCGATAAACTGTAAGATGCTATTGGCCACTTCATCCCGGTGAGAAATAAAAATTGCGTGGCCCGCATCTTCGAAAACAATTACTTCCGAATTGACCACTTCTGAATCAAATCTTTCAATTTGCATTAGTTGGTATGTCCGCATTAATTCAAACTGTTTTTCGACCTCCGCAATAATTCGAGGATCAGATTTAGGAAACCAGGGCCGCATTGATTGTTGTGCCGAAGTGGCAACCGCATAAACGGCGAGTGCGGGAACATGACAAGCTAACTAATTTGAAGCCAATTCGGGACTAATAATTGACTATTTTTTGGGGATACTTTTTTTGGGGACACTACTTTTTTTGGGGACACTAACAACTTAGCAACTTAACTGTAACCGGTAGCTATGAAAGAGCGAAAGGTTAAGTTGTTAGTGTCCCCTTCCTCTTCCAGAGTCCCCTTCCTCTTCCGTTTCCCAAGTATCCAAATCTTTTAGGATCCCACTTTCCATGTTATAAATCCACCCGTGAACGGAGAGCTCGCACCCCTGTTTCCAGGCATTTTGTACAATAGTTGTGTTACAAATGTTTGTTACCTGTTCTTTTACATTTATCTCACAGAGTAAATCTAACTTCTCGTCATGCGTTAGTCCTTTAAATCTTTCAGCATTGAAACGGTGAACATCCTTAACATGCCGCAGCCAATTATCGATAAGACCATGCTCTTGATCTTCCATGGCCGCCTTGATACCGCCGCACCCATAATGACCACAGATTATAATATTCTTAACTTTGAGGACCTCCACGGCGTACTGAATAACAGAAAGACAGTTTAAGTCTGTATGAACAACAATATTTGCAATGTTTCGATGTACAAATATTTCACCAGGAGGCAGGTTTACTAATTGGTTAGGAGGAACTCGGCTATCTGAACAGCCTATCCATAGATACTCGGGAGTCTGTTGCTTGGATAATTGTGAGAAAAACTCTGGGTCTTTTTCCTTGATTGAGCTTGCCCACGCTAAATTGTTGTCAAAAAGATACTTTAGTGATTTCAAAGCTCAACATCCCCATACATTCCTTTTTATGTTAATCGGGACAGAGAGTGCCTCAAAGTGCACCTACTTCCAAGTTTTTATTAGAGAAAAAACATTTCAGGGTGAAATACAGCGCAATCCCAGCGGTAATCGTCAACAGCAGAGTGCCGACTTGTTGCTGCTCGTTGATAAGATAGTAGTTACATAAGCGTATCGGCGCCTGGGTATACAACCAACCCAGGACAGTGAGCATGGATAGCAAATTACCGATCACAAACCCTTTGGCTACCGGTGCCAGTAATGGCCAGCTGAGTGCTAAGGGTATACCGATCAGCATCGGCAAAGTCACGAATTTGGTAAATTCCATAAACGGGGTTGCCAAGGCCGCATCCAGGGAGCGCGGCAGCATCCAATAAGCTACTGCGAACGTTACGATGAGAATTCCGGGGATCCCATACTCGTTGTACTTCTCAATAGCGGATTTCCACCGGGGCGGCAATGATGGGGCAATCAGCCAACCGCAAATGACCAATAGTGGCAACTGAATCAAAACATGTCCCACCATCGTCAGTTCCAGCTTCTCGCTTGCTAGCAGCAGCACAAGAAAAAGCAACCACGCGAGGGTAGTTGGCTGAATCCCTTTCAGGGTGTTTTTCAAAACACCAGAAAGCTGACTGTGTGGTCGAATGTGGAAGATATCGGCCTCATAATTGTTGTACAACTTGTTGGATCTGCTCGACTGAAACGTCGTAGTCCAAAATGTGTGCGACACGACCACTTCGATCAATGACGTGGATTGCCGCGTTGTGCTGATAGCCACCGAACTCATCCGGAATGATCACAACTCCCACCTCCTTGAGCAGAAAATCCAGCTTAGTTTGATCGCTGACACGTGCCATTCGCCAAGAGCTTCCATCGGCACCAAAAGCATCGGCGTAACTGCTGAGAACAGCAACGGTATCGTGTTCGGGATCGAAACTGATGCTCAGCAGGGAAAATCTCTCGTCAGCACTGATGCTTTCCATAGACCGGTGCAATTGCCGAAACCGAGCGCCCATGATTGGGCACATTGTAGGGCATCGGGTATAAATGAAATCGACAAGTACGACGCGGTCGTTATAGTCTGCAAAGCCGAATTCACGACCATTTTGATCCTGCAATGTCACAATGGGTAAGGGCTTTGGCGTGGCGGTCACCGCAAGCCGCCTCGCCCGCTCTGAGGTGAATGCCTGGAAACCGTCAGTTTCCGACCATAAGACTGAACTACCTGCTACAACGATGGTGAATATTAATACAGTCAGGCGCATTATCCCTTCTCTTGCGCATGCATTATCAGCCTTCCGCTTCCGTGGTATCAGCCCCAGCCACAGCAACTTCAGCAGGTGACCTCATGAACGAGATGTATCGCACCAGGAACCACACAGTGGCAAGCACCACCACAACCGCGCAAACAGCGCCATAGCGATCATAAGCTACCCATTCCGGCAAGTGTACCGCCCAGCGCCGGGGAACACTATCTGCCCCAGACATTAAGAATGCAAATACAAATGCGAGTCCGCCACCAGCGTAGAGCCAGACAGCCAGACTATCGAAGGCACTATCTTCACGGTTTCTTTCTGCCTTGCCAAGGTAGAACATGAAACCAAACGCCATGGCTATCATGCCGAGCATCAGATAAAAATGGAAATGGCCGGGAACCCACATCGTGTTGTGCATGACCACATTCACGACGATGGTTGCATCGATGATGGCAGGTATGACACCCGCCGCCCAACCAAACACTGACAGCACCAGTAGGGAGGACGCGGCGTCCCACTTGATGCCTGATTTGTGGATTATCGTCAGAGTCCCAATCATGGTAACAAGCAGAACCGGTAAACCGCTCATATATGAACCGATCTGACCGATCCAAAGCATCCATTGGGGCATGACAAAATCCAACAATAAATGGTGCGGATATACACTCAACACCAGGAATGTCGCCGCAGTCCAGGCCGCCAGAAAGGGCTTTGTAGTCTTCCATGGACGGTCCGTGTAACGCGGCAGTATCTCATAGACCGCAATGATTGCCATATAGATCGCTGAATTGATGAATGTATGGCCAAAAATGAAAATCATGTTCTTGGCCAACAACGGGTTCACCGCGAAATCCGGTATTAAGATATTGATGATGATCATCACCATGATGGCTGCACCGGTCACTAGCGAAACTACGTTGATGATGGTGACCATGGTGCTGGCGACCACAGTTGGCGGTGGTGGGTCGCTTAGATCGCCACCGAACAATTGCGGCCAACCCAAACTCCGTCCCAAGCTTCCATATCGTGAAATGATGGCGCGGCCCACATCGAGGAAAAACAGCAGGAACGCAACGCCAACAAGCAAACCACCGACCAGGTAAGTGACTGCAGCGCCGTTACTCCAAATACCCACCGACGTTCCCGGTAGAGGGTATAGAGATGTCCACAAAGCGCCATAGCCTCCAATGAAAATAGCCCCTAGAATCAAAACCACGCCGAGCAAGAACAGGATAAGGTTGGCGGCAAGAATCCTAGTGCTCAGTTCTACGTATTGACTGAGGAAATACCACAGGATTACGGTACCGGCGAGCGCGGCGATACCAACCATGCCGATTCCATGCGCGGTTAACAGCGCGTAAAAAAATTGCGGTGACATGGACATCCACCCCCCCTGCGCAAGGCGCAGGAGAAGTCCGAAAACCATCATAAGCACTACTACGAGAACGACTATGCCTACATAGGCAAAAATCAACCGTTTTGCACCGGTACTCATTGACATTGGACCAATACTCATTGTACACCCCCTGTTGTTCTTGGGTTGACCGTGAACTCCATAACCATTCCATGATGCGCCAAACCACAGTATTCCATGCACAAAACCTGATATGTACCAGGTGAGGTAAACGTGTAATGCAGTACGTTAGTGTATTCGGGCATTGACTGGGTTTGGGCAACCAGTGTCATGGATGTATCATACAAACCGAATCCATGATTGACATCTGCGGCTGCAACGTGGAATTCGACGGGTGTGCCAACAGTGGTTTCTGTGCTGCTGAATATCCAATACCACTGCCCGCCGGTGACGTCGATTATCTGCGGCTCGCCCTGTCGGTTGGCTGGCGCAGAATAAGGTAGACTGGTCAACGAGAATCCCACCAAGGGAGCGACGATAGCAAAAATTAGGGCAAAAGCGATCAGCCTGATGCGTGCGGACTTGTCCTTGATTGGACCGTATTCCTCTCGTGATTGTGATTGTGATACAACGAATGCGAACAGCGCCAACAAAAGTAGTACAAGAACGATTGTGATCTGCCATGCTAGGGATTGGTACATGATGATACCTCGCTTATTTAGCTATTCCGTGGTCGACCAATATCCCGCACTGTTTTGGGTTCATGTATAAATTTTTTGTCCCAATACCACATGACGACCTGGTACGATTGCGGGACATTATGGGTGGACTCAAATAACAACTCTTTGATCTACCTCATATTAGTAGTGTTTCCGTCTCAATTGATCCATGCTCAAATGATCCGGTGGAGGGCTGTGCCTGCATCGAGCACTGAGATGGCGCTTGATTCAAACGCTGAAACACTACTTTTGACCATAACTCATGAGGAGTCTGACTGATGTACATAGAATCGATCAACCATTTCGCAGCACTTGGGGCAACCAAGCTCAATGCAATGAAGAACAATCCCTCCGGCTTTTTCATTGGGGCAATGATGGCTGGCGTCTATGTCGGGCTTGGCATCATTCTCATCTTCATTCTAGGCTCGGCGGTCGATCCGAGCATTCGGAAACTCGTCATGGGGGCATGCTTTGGCGTTGCCCTGACGTTAGTGGTGTTTGCCGGAGCCGAGCTGTTCACCGGTCACAACATGTACATGACTCTGGCTTGGCTACGAAAGCGGGTCGCAGGGCGCGACGTCGCAGTTGTCTGGCTTGTTGTATGGATTGGGAACCTGGTGGGATCGGTTATGCTGGCGGCGATTTTCGTTGCTGGAGGCGCAAGTGGAATCGTGTCCGACAGTGCCTCCTTCCTCAACGAGGTTGCCGCGACAAAAATGAATGCGTCGGCCGTTGAACTCCTGGCTCGAGGTATGCTGTGCAATTGGCTGGTCTGCCTTGCGTTGTGGATGTCAGGGCGCACAACCAACGACGCGGCCAAGTGTATCGTCATCTTCTGGTGCCTATTCGCCTTCATCGCCTCTGGCTTCGAGCACTCCATCGCCAATATGACCTTGTTTTCCATCGCCTTGCTTGGCGAACATCCTGAAACCGTCAGCCTAGGAGGGATGGGATACAATCTGCTCTGGGTTAGCCTCGGCAATCTGCTGTCCGGCAGCCTTTTCATGGCTGTAGGTTATTGGCTCTACTCGGGAAGAAACACGGATATGGAAGGAGAGGTGAAACAGATCTGAACTTTCCCAATGCAAAATCTAGCTCGCTGGGGTTAACTTGAAGGGATGGCGTATAGACATAGAGACACTGAATGCAAAGCGCCAGAACATGGCCTTTGCATTTTCCTTCCCGGACGGATGTAACTCGGGCAACTGGGTATTGAGTCCGGCACTGCTGGTTTCATCTGCTGATTAAGTGAAAGTCTGACAGAGGAATCAGCTTACTCATAATAAAAAGAGTTGAAGGTATGGTAGCCAACCAACAGCATTAACATGGCTGCCAGTGCTACATGCGTGACCAGCCAGCTTGTCGTCAGCCACGACTGTTTAAGTCGGTAAATTGGCCGGTGCAGGAATCCCAGGGAAAGCAACACCAGGAAAACAAGGCACATCAGCTGCACATAGGCATGCCCAAAATCGCTGGCATGAAAAAACAGTAATAAGGGTGCCAGCACTCCCCAGTTCCGGTGTGATGGCAACATCCGGCCCGGGCGACCCGGAGTGGCCCTGACCCGCACCACCATCAGCCGCCACTGTGCAACAAACAGCAACACCAGTGCCAGCCCGGTGAACTGTTTATACAATTCAATCTCCTGCAGAATGATCAGCCATGACCAGTGCCAGCCTGCAATTGCCAACCCGGCATAAGCCACAATCAGCAACATACCCATCAGCGCCCAGCGATCATCAGGACGGTTCTGCCCCGTTGCCTGTTGTACAAAATCGCGGTTCATCTGCATTAGCGATCCTGCTCATTTGCAGCATTGGCGCCACCAACAGCTACGCTATCCGGCATGGCAGTTGTCGACATTTCAGCTGCATTCATTAAGGCTTCAAGACTCGCATGGTCTGCACGCCGGGCTACTTTATCCATGAAGACATCGGTTGATGGCAGATAATACCCTTCCACAGGCCAGCGAGTACCAATCTGTGGCGGGTTATCAAATTCAATTACCTTATCAAGATAAGCCTGATAAGCAGCACGAAAGCCTGCCCGCAAGGCGACAAGCAATTCAATAATCTCATCACCTGTCAGTCGGGCATTGGGATACGCCCAAGTGGTCGCACCCATCACATCATGCAGCTGCCAGTCATTTCTGGGGCTGTCTTCATGATCATTATGACAGGTGACACAACCTTCGACTAAGGCTTCGTCAGCAAACATAGCGGTATACGAATCCGTATCAGTCATCAGGAAAAACTGTGGCTCACCTGTCTCACGAATGCGTTTGAAGTATTCTAGCTGCAAGCCATCAAAGTCATTAGAGGGGTTAATAGGTGAATCAGAACCAAGAAACAGGCCCAGCCGGACCGGGTCACGCTCCAGATTGCGTGCAGTTTCACGCAGAAACAGCGCTGGCAACGGGCCCGCCTGCTCACCAGCCTCAAGCCAGTCTTCATTGAAACTGAGCCCGACCTCCTGACCTGCACCCACAATTTCCCCGGTCCACAGGCCACGTACCGCATCATTTTCTGCTTCAGCCAGTCGCAGTGCTGCCTCTACCGGAATGTTGGCATCTGGCATAGTCTGTTCCGGTAACGGTGGTGGCGCGCTGACAAACAAAAACACAATCAGTGCAGCAAGTGACATAACTACCACCAAAAATGTTTTACCACTCATTTACTTCAGCTCCTTGTACATCGGTTACCGGCTTACCGGCTCTGTAAGTGGCTCATGGTATTTATCGTTTCCATAGGGTGACTCTCCACCACGCATGTAGATCTGAATTTGTTCCAGAGGAATTAAATCATCAAGTTCCTCCGCAACCTCCATTAAATGATTGCCATGAAAATCATGACAGCCCAGGCAGGTATTCCAGCGCTCACTGGCAATGAGTTCTTCATGGGAAATATCCACCGGATCTCTCTTTAACACGGTATCTTCATGACAATGCTGGCAATAATCCAGACTCTCTATAGTAGTACGTTCACCGCGATGTTCCAGGTGACAGGATATGCAGGTCTCAGGATGTATTGCGGCGCGGGCCTCCTGAAAGCGGGGCTCATTAAAACGAAACACCGGGTGCCGGTTATTGGGCCGGTCATGGCAAGCCAGACACTGATCATTCCCGGCTGCACCGAGCCCGAAATCAGCGGGGCTATCCCGCAGACCCGTAAGATAACGGGCGTTGGCCTAAATTTGTTACCGCAGGGTACCGCGCGCCGGTTGATGACAGTACTCACACGGAAGGTCGTCATGGCCACTATTCATCGGGCCACGCGCATGCAGACTCTCCTGATCAGGTATCAGAAGTACGATCAGCGCAAGACCACCCATTAAAATACCGATGATCAGGCCCAGGTTTTGGCGCAAACGCTTGTGTGCAGGCATAACGGATTTAGGTGCAAACTAACACAGAACAATTGGCAGATAAACTGACCTAGCTCAATACTTTACGCCGGTTGGAAATCGGAATGAGCGACATGCCAGTATAGTCCGCACGTACCGGAGGACTTAGTCCTCCAGACAACATTCTTTGCCGAATCTGCCTGGCAAAGAGTCAGGGTCAGTTCAACACTATGCAGATTTTCCAGCTCTATCGATTTTGACGTTTTTCTAAATATTCCCTGACATGCTTCTGCTTTCTGCTCGTTCACTGTGTATAGTTTCCGATGGCGATCAACAATAGCCCACAGAATAAAAAATGGCCCAATGCTTAATATTAATGTGGCTATGCAGGATAAAAAGGGGGCAGCTATCGATATCGCCCCCGGCTCCGGACATATCGTTGAAATCCCAAACCTTCCTGACGAAGCAAGAAACTACGGCTTATTAATGCGAACGATCTAGAAGTCGCCTATTGACCTATAGCCCATCAAATAAAACGATGTATAATGCCCCATGGCGAAGAACGATCCGACATTCGGCACCCAATTTTTTCGAACCCTAGCAATTATATTTGTGCCAGTATTTCTTGCTTTCCGCTATTTTGAGAGCATAAATGTTATGGAAAACATTGGCATCGGAAATACAATTACTATGGCCTTAGTACTCTCCTCCATTCCGGCGATACTGATTTCCATGTGGCATTTCCTAAAAAAATAGCCCCCCACCGGAGTTTAAGTAGAATAAAAGCTATCTCCATCTAAGCCTATGCCTTTCTTTGCTTGAAATATTATCTTGGTTGCTCCAAAAAAATCCTCGGAAATCTCCCTAAATTACCTCGGCATTGACCATTGTTACGGTTCATTTGCTCTCTGACTAGTCACTCTTCAGTCAAGATGGGTCGTTATCCGGGTCACTGTCAGATTCCGTCGTGTGGCGAGACCGCCGACGGCGATTAAGCCGAACCGAGTAGGCGAACACCAATATGACAGGGGCAAGAAAGCCAAGAACAACAAGTAGAAGCACCATGGTCTTACGTTACCTCCCGGCTGATTAGTTGACTAAAAGCGCAACACTGTTAAACGCTGCGGAGGCATATAGCAGGTGTCCACGCGCACCCCTCTTAAATGCCACTGTAGCGCCGGCAAGGCCAATTACTGCCATGACGGAAACTAAAATATTAGCTGGGTCAATAACCTCTTGTGGGAGATTCTCCAGCGCTGAGTCTGACAAATCATAAAAACGGTCAGTGGCCCAAATTAGCAGTCCTTTCGCTGCAAGAGTTGTAACGCCAAGCCCGAAACAAAATTTCAACAGAAAATTCGGTTGTATTTCCTTGACCATCTCAAACGTCTCTTGCTTGTGCTGGTTAGGTGCCGAAAAAAAAGTGCACACAGAGTGTATTCTACTATGGGCCACCTGCTTCAACAATCGCTACATTTCCTTCCTCGTTAAAGCCGACGGTGTAGACTACATCAGAATCTCTATGCCACATTAGATAACGGGTCGCCCCGCTCCCTGCGGCCCGCTCATAAGCTTCCTCAAACTCTTCTCTTTGGCCCAGATAGAACTCGGATGAGCGCTCATTCGGTGTCCCTAGCAGGGAGAGGACAGCAGATTCCGGTATACCAAGTTCAATCTGCCCGTACCTGTCTAGAAAATCCTGATTTTCTGATGATGTAATTAGCAGGTTAGCTGCAAAGGTCATGCCGAGGAGAACAACTACAAGGAGAACTAAAACCTTAATATTGGATGCGGTGAATGGCCGAGAATTCTTGGACATTGAAGTCACCTAACGCCCACAACAGGGGCTGGCCGCATGCCATGCTCGCGACGTAGGCGCACAATGCTTGTACTGGCCAGGGTTATCTAGCGATGGAGTATTGATATACATTATTTGACAATAGCTTGTAGGCTGGATCGGTGCCCTGGCTCTCCTCGAGAGAAATGTGCGCCAGCTGGATTCCGCTACAGAACCCACATATGAGTTTTGCGCCATCGCTTGCTGAGAAGCTTCGTAGGCCGCCAGCTTGTACTGTTAACTCGCGCTGAGCGACAATTGTGCCATGAAACGATCAAAATCTATATACAAGTGTCACCTATTTCCACCAGAAGTCATCCAATATACCGTCTGGCTATACCACCGATTCAACCTGAGCCATAGAGATATCAAAGATATGCTGACGCAGCGAGCCAAGAATGATAGTGACTGACAAATTGAGAAGTTATGGGGTCGCTCATACGGAGCTGATCCCTGAGGCGATTCACGATACATCGCAGTATGCAGATAACCGTGCAGAACTTTCTCAGCAACCGACAAGGGTCAGAGAGCGGAGTATGCGTCGGTTCAAACCAATGCCCGTGCAGGGAAACTGGATCCCGGAACAGTTAGAGACAGAGTGAATAGTTAGGCAAGCACGATTCAATCAGAGCCGCCTGCACGCGCTTCGTCTCTGTTATCGTCAGAGTCCGAGTCAACTACGGGGCCAAGTAGTCTGAGGTAGGCCAGACTATCTTTTATCTCCTTGTCGCTCATGATACCAGCCCAGGGAGGCATGATTTTCAGACCGGCAACGATGGACACCATTAATTCTGCATCCGTCT
>PVBE011199912.1_pt1 | contig 21153 bp, 20 predicted proteins | sample 1631181 | NCBI WGS metagenome assembly PVBE01 (sample SAMN08397723, study PRJNA350692) | Marine metagenome, whole genome shotgun sequencing project. | isolation source: water | place: Pacific Ocean | collected 2012-04 | reverse complement strand
GGTGCGCCAATCGAACCAGAGGATCAGCGCCGTCGCCAGCGGCGGCACGGCGGCGGTACCGAGGCCGATGCCCGAGACCGCTAGGCCCGAAGCGAAACCGCGGCGCCTGACGAACCAGCGCTGCACCGCCCCTATGGCCGGGGCATAGGCAAAGCCGATGCCGACACCGATGCCCAGCCCATAGCCCAAGTAGATCTCGGTCAGGCTGCTAGCGCGGCTCACCCAAAAGAGCCCGACACCGAGCAGGAACATGCCCCCGGCACATACCCAGCGCGCATTAATGCGGTCCGAGATGGGGCCACTGATGGCACCCAGGCTGAAGTAAAGAAAGGCGCCGATCGAAAAGATCAGCGATATCGAGCTCCGGCTGGCCGAGAATTCGCCCTGCAATTGATCGAAAAAGGCCGTGAAAGAGTAGGCCGCACCGAAGGCGATAAAGAGGGCGGTGAACGCGCCGCCAACCACGAACCAGCCATAGAACATGGGGCTATTCTACTCGCTCAGGACGGAAATCCAGAAATCCGGCCTCGATCATTGCCACTACCAATCCAGTGACCACGACGGCCAGCAAGCTGGTTGCGGCCACCTTCTTCCACATGTGCGGCCGCACCGGCGCGCCCGGTTCATGGCCCGCCTCGGGATCTTCTGGCTGGTGCACGCCGATGGGCAGCATCACGAAGAGGCAAAGCCACCAGACAACGGCATAGACCGCCAGCAGGGTGGTCCAGCTCATGCTCAGGCGGCTTCGATCTCGACCAGGGTGCCGCAGAAATCCTTGGGATGGAGAAATAGCACCGGTTTGCCGTGGGCGCCTATGCGCGGCTCGTCGTCGCCCAACACCCGGGCGCCGCCCGCTTTGAGGCGATCGCGAGCCGCCAGGATATCATCGACTTCATAGCAGATGTGATGCATGCCGCCGTTCGGGTTCTTTTCCAGGAAGCCGGCGATGGGCGAATTTTCGCCCAGCGGATGCAAGAGCTCGACCTGGGTGTTGGGCAACTCGACGAAGACGATGGTAACACCGTGTTCGGCGATATCCTCGGGCTCCGATACCTTGGCCCCCAGCAGCTCGCGGTACTGGGCCGCCGCAGCGGCCAAATCGGGGACCGCTATGGCAACGTGGTTGAGACGTCCGATCATGATACTTTTCGCTCCTTCACTTGGTAATCCAATCGCACTAGTTCGACCTTGACCAGCGGCCGCCGCCCGGTGACCGCCCGGGCGGCCCGGCGCACGGCCACTCGCACGGCCTCGGCCACCGCGTCGTCGTCGCGTCGGCGCTGGCGCGAAAGCTTGTCCAGCGCCTGGTCCGCAGCCGCCTCGAGGGCGGCCGGCAAATCCGGCTCGATCAGGGCATCGAAGGCGCCATGATTGCTTAGTTTTGGGGGCGCCAAGCCGTCACCGGCCTCGTCGATCACCAAGGTGACGCTGATCAGGCCATTGAACATGATCTTGCGGCGTGCCTGAAGCGCCTGCCCGCCTTCGGGCACCAGGCTATCACCGTCCACCAGCAGCCTTCCGGCCGGCACTTGCTCGACCACCTCGGCCGGCCCGGGGCACAGCCGCAGCATGTCACCGTTGGCGATCATTCTGGCCTCGGGCACGCCCAGCGATCGGGCCAAGCGAACATGGGCCTCGAGATGCCGGGCCTCGCCATGCACCGGAACCGCCAGGGCGGGCTTGAGCCAGCCGTAAAGCTCGCTGATCTCGTCGCGCGCCGGATGGCCGGAGACGTGGACGAAAGCATCCTTTTCGCTGACAACCTCGACGCCGGCCAGCACCAGGTCGTTGTGCACCCGGCTCAATGCCCGTTCGTTGCCGGGGATGATCTTGGAGGAAAAAACCGCCAGGTCGCCGGGATCGAGGTGCAGCCGCGGATGGCTGCCGTTTGCTACCCGTGTCATGGTGCCGCGCGGCTCGCCCTGGCAGCCGCTGCACATCAGCAGCACGCGATCAGACGGCAGGTGGGCGTAATCGTCCTCGCTGAGAAATTCCGGCAAGTCACCGAGATAACCGCACTGCTGTGCCGCCTCGCTGTTGCGCCTGAGCGCCCGGCCGGCCAGGACGACGTGGCGATCAAGCTCGACCGCCACTTGGGCCACGGTCTCGATACGGGCGACGTTGGAGGCAAATGTAGTGACCGCGATGCGGCCGGGGTGCCCCTTCATGACCTCAAGCAGGCTGGGACGCAGGTCGGCCTCGGAGCCGGAACGGCCGGGCTGCAAAACGTTGGTCGAATCGCAGACCAGAACCGATGCAGCCTCGGCCACGGCGGCAAAGCCGGCGGCGTCGGTCAGCGGCCCCACCACCGGTCCCGGGTCAAGCTTCCAGTCACCGGTGTGGACGACGCTGCCGGCTGCCGTGTGGATGGCCAGCGAACTGGCTTCGGGGATGGAATGGGTGACGCCGAGGAAATCGATGGCAAAAGGCCCAAGATCCAGTCTTTCGCCCGCTGCAATGACGTGCAGCGGCACCTCGTCGAGCAATCCCGCTTCTTCCAGCTTGCGGCTCAGCAGGTTGGCGGCAAACGGCGAGGCATAGACCGGGCAGCCGAGTCGCGGCCAGAGATAAGGCAGCGCGCCCAGATGGTCCTCGTGGGCATGGGTCAGCACGATGGCCAGCAGGTCCTGGCGACGTTCGCTGATGAATGTGGGATCGGGCAGTATCAAGTCGATGCCGGGCTGGCGTTCGTCGGCAAAGGTTAGGCCAAGATCAACCATCAGCCACTTGCCGCCATGGCCGTAAAGATTGAGGTTCATACCGATCTCGCCGCAGCCGCCCAGCGGCAGGAAAACCAGGTCGGAGGGATCAGGGATCATGGGGCTCACAGGGTTCATTCTGTGGCCCGATTGTGGCGGTGAATCGCCACCAAGCCACGCAACGTCAACTCGCCATCGACGTGCTCGATGACCTCGGTGCCGTCGGCGAACAGCGGCGCCAGACCGCCAGTTGCAACCACGGTCATGTCGCTGTCCGCGATGGTGGCGCGATACTCTTGCTTGATGCGCCCAACGATGCCCTCGGTCAGGCTGATGTAGCCCCAATACACGCCTGACTGCATACAGGCCACGGTGTTGCGGCCGATGACCTCGGTCGGGCGCTGGACGGCGATGCGCGGCAGCGCGGCGGCGGCCGAATGCAGAGCCTCGAGGCTGAGGTTGATGCCGGGTGCGAAGGCGCCGCCGCGGAAATTGCCCTCGGCGTCAACCACATCGAAAGTGGTGGCGGTGCCGAAATCGATCAAAATCAAGGGCCCGGGATAGCTCTGATGCGCCGCCACGGCATTGACCAGGCGGTCCGAGCCGACCTCGGACGGGTTGTCGACCAGCGCCTCGATGCCCAGGTCGACCCCTTGCCCCACCACCAGTGGGTCGCAATCGAAGTAAGTGCGGCAGAGCGTACGCAAGCTAAAGAGCGCCTGCGGCACGACGGTCGAGATGATGGCGTCATCGACGTCCTCGCGATCCAGCCCCTTCAGCGCCATGAGTTGCGACAGCCAGACGGCGTATTCATCGGCCGTGCGTTCGGCATTGGTGGCAGCCCGCCATTGACCTCGGACTTCACTCTCGCCTTCACCGTCTCCATAAACGGCGAAAACGGTATTGGTATTGCCGGCATCGATGGCTAGCAGCATGGTGGCCTCATCAGGTTTGTGGCAGCGTGCGCACCACTTCGCCGGAGCCGACGGTGTGGCGCTGGCCGTTGTCGTCGGCCAGAATCAGGGCGCCGCCGGCATCGACGGTTTCGAAAACGCCAGCAAGGGTCTCATCGCTCACCGCCAGTTCGATGCGGCAGCCCAAGCCGCTGCAGCCGGCCAGCCAGGCCTCTCGCACCGGCGCAAAGCCCTCGTCACGCCAGCGCCGCTGCCAGCTCAGCAGGTGGTTGGAATAGCTTTCCAGCACCGTTTCAACGCCTGCCTTCGATCCCTCGGCCTTGAGCGAGGTGGCCGGCCGGTCCTGGTCGACGGGGTAGTGCTCGACGTTGATGCCGGTGCCGATGATGACCCAGTCGACCGGGCCGGCTGGGGAGATCCTCGATTCCAGCAAGATACCTGCGATCTTGGCCCCTCCGATCAACACGTCATTGGGCCATTTGAGGTCGACCTCGGCGTCGTTCAGCAGCTCGCCCAGGGCGCCCGCCACGCCCAGCGCCGCCACGAAGGAGAGCTGGTTGGCCTGGGCCGGCGGACAACCAGGCTTGAGTAAAACCGTGCAGAAAAGATTGCCCCGTCCCGAATCCCAGTGGCGGCCGCGCCGCCCTCGCCCGGCCGTCTGTTCGCGAGCCCAAACCAAGGCGCCGGCATCCTCGCCTGCGGCCAGGCGGCGGGCCTCATCGTTGGTACTGGCCAGGCTGTCGTGGGCAAAGAGCCGGTAGAAGGGGTCGAGGTGCGGCACCGAAACCTGCTCGGTGCCGGCGGTCGAACTCACGGAAACAGTGCCTGGGCGGCTGTTTGGGCACCGGCCAAAAGCGGCACCGGGTAGACGAAAAAGAGCAGCGTGAAGGCGCCGCTGAGCGTCAGGATGGTGCCCATGGCGGCGCCCAGCGGCCCCTCGAAGGGTTCGGCCGGGTCGTCGAAATACATGATCTTGACGATGCGCACGTAGTAGTAGGCGCCCACCACGCTGGCCAGTACGCCGATCACCGCCAACGCATAGAGGCCGGCGTTCAGCGCTGCCATGAAGATGTAGAACTTGCCGAAGAAGCCCGCCAGCGGTGGAATGCCGGCCAGCGAAAAGAGGAAGATGGCCATGGCCAGTGCCAGCAGCGGGTTGTTGCGGGCCAGGCCGGCCAGGTCGTCGATGTCCTCCACCATGGTGCCGTCACGACGCATGTTGAGGATGACGGCAAAGGCACCGACGTTCATGGCGAGATATATGGTCAGGTAGATCAGCACGCCCCGCAAGCCTTCGGGCGTGCCGGCAGCCAGACCGACCAGGGCATAGCCCATGTGACCGATCGAGCTGTAGGCCATCAGACGCTTGATGTTGGATTGGCCGATGGCGGCAAAGGCGCCCAACACCATCGACAACACCGACATCAGCACCACGATCTGCTGCCAGTCGTGCACCAGCGACGCGAAGGGGTCCAGCATGGTGCGCAGGAAAAGGCCGATGGCGGCGATCTTGGGGGCCACGGCGAAGAAGGCGGTGATCGGCGTCGGCGCCCCTTCGTAGACGTCCGGCGTCCACATGTGGAAGGGCACGGCGCTGACTTTGAAGGCCAGGCCGGCGAGCACGAAGACCAGTCCGACGACGACGCCCAGCGGCGCCTCGCCTTGGCTTAGCAAGCGGCCCAGGTCGGCGAAGTTGGTCGAGCCGGCGAAGCCGTATATCAACGAAGCACCGTAGAGCAGGATGCCCGACGACAGCGCGCCGAGCACGAAATACTTGAGGCCGGCCTCCGAGGAACGCTGCGAATCGCGCTTGAAGGCAGCGACGATATAAAGCGAGAGGCTTTGCAATTCGAGACCGACATAGAGCGAGATCAAATCGCTGGCCGAGACCATCATCAGCATGCCCAGCGTCGCCAGCACGATCAGGATGGGGAACTCGAAGCGCTCCATGCCCTCGCGGCGCAGATAGCCCAGCGACATGATGATGGCCAGGCCCGAGCCAAGCAGGATGAGGATCTTGAGAAAATTCGAAAAAGGATCGACCACGAACATGCCGGCAAACGTCAGCGTCGCTTTGTCCGGCCCCATGACCACGAGAAATCCTGCCACCACGAAGGAAATCACGCCCAACCAGGACACGCTCATGGTGGCGCCGTTGCCGCGAAAGGCTCCCAGCATCAATAGCGCCATGGCCACGATGGCGAGGAAGATCTCCGGCAGGGCCGGGGCGAGATCTGGGACGATTGCGGGCGACATGGGCTCTCAGTTCTCCGGTTTCGCCTAGCGCGCGGCCAATGCCGTTTCAGTGACGCGCAGCGCCACCTCGTGGTTCTCGATCAACTGGGCCACCGAAACATGCATGACATCGAGCAACGGCGCCGGATAGACGCCGAACAGGATGACCAGCACCAGAAGCGGCGCAAAGACCAGGATCTCGCGCTTGTTCATATCCAAAATGTCGGCCAGGTCGGCCTTCTCCAGGGTGCCGAAGATGACGCGGCGGTAGAGCCACAGCGCATAGGCTGCACTCAGCACGATGCCAGTGGTGGCCAGCATGGCGACCCAGGTGTTGACCTGGAAGATGCCCACCAGCACCAGGAACTCGCCGACGAAACCGCTGGTTCCAGGCAGGCCGACGTTGGCCAGGGTGAAGATCATGAAGGTCGCGGCATAAACCGGCATGCGGTGCACCAATCCGCCGTACCGCGCGATCAGACGGCTGTGGATGCGATCGTAGACCACGCCAACAATCAGGAACAGTGCCCCCGACACCAGGCCGTGGCTGAGCATCACGATCAGTCCGCCTTCGACGCCCTGGACGGTGAAACTGAAGATACCGATGGTCACAAAACCCATGTGGGCGACCGAGGAATAGGCGATCAGCTTCTTCATGTCCTCCTGCATCAGCGCCACCAACGAGGTGTAGATGATGGCGACAACGCTGAGGCTGAAGATCAACGGCGTGAAGTAGGCCGTGGCGTCCGGCAGCATGGGGATGGAAAAGCGCAGGAAGCCGTAGGCGCCCATCTTCAACAGCACCGCCGCCAGTATCACCGAGCCCGCCGTCGGCGCCTCGACGTGGGCGTCCGGTAGCCAGGTATGGAACGGCCACATGGGGATCTTGACGGCAAAGGCGGCGAACATGGCCAGCCACAGCCAGCGCTGCCACATGGGATCGAATCCGGCGTTCATCAAGGTCGGGATGTCGGTGGTGCCGACTTGGAGATACATGAACAGGATGGCCAGCAGCATCAGCACCGAGCCGAGCAGCGTATAGAGGAAGAACTTGAAGGTGGCGTAGACCCGGCGCGGGCCGCCCCAAATGCCGATGATCAGGAACATCGGAATCAGGCCGCCCTCGAAGAAGAGATAGAAGACGACGAAATCGAGCGCGCAGAAGACCCCGATCATCATGGTCTCGAGCACCAGGAAGGCGACCATGTATTCTTTCACCCGGGTCTCGATGGCCCGCCAACTGGCCAGGATGCAAAGCGGCATCAGGAAAGTGGTGAGGATGACGAACAGCATCGAGATGCCGTCGACGCCCAGGTGGTAGGCGATGCCGTCGCTGATCCAGGCCTTCTTCTCGACGAACTGGAAGGCCGCCGTCGAGTTGTCGAAACCCGTCCACAGCAGCAGCGAAACTACGAAGGTGATCAGCGTCGTCCACAGCGCCACGTTGCGGGCGTTGCGGGCCACCAGTTGCTCGTCGCCGCGTACCAGCAGTATAAATGCGGCGCCCACCAGCGGCAGGAAGATGACGATCGAAAGCAGCGGCCAGTCGCTCATGGCTCTAGCCCCCGACCATCAGGTAAAGCGACCACGAGACGAACAGCACCAGGCCGACCATCATGGCGAAGGCGTAGTGGTAGACGTAGCCGGTCTGGATCCGGGTAGCGCGGCGCGCGGTACGCAAAACCGTGGCCGCCACGCCATCGGGGCCGAAACCGTCGATGATGCGACCGTCGCCGCCGCGCCACAGCGACCAGCCGATGAACTTGGCCGGGCGCACGAAGAGGAAGTCGTAGAGCTCGTCGAAGTACCACTTGTTGAGCAGGAAGAGGTAGAGCTCGCGATGCACGCTGGCCAGGCGCTCGGCAATGGCTGGGCGCTTGATGTAGAACCACCAGGCTAGCGCGATACCGGCGACGCCGATGGCGGTGGGCAGAATCTTGACCCAAAGCGGTACGTGATGGGCCGCGGTGACGCTGTCGTTGGCCGGCAGCACCAAGATCGAATTGCCCCAGAACGTGCTGCCCTCGCCGACCAGCAGGTCGTAGGCCAAAAAGCCCGAGAACATGGCGCCGACGGCCAGCAGCAGCAGCGGGATCATCATCACCTTGGGCGCCTCGTGGGCATGGGCCATGACTTTTTCGGAAGCCCGCGCCTTGCCGTGGAAGGTCATGAACAGCAAGCGCCACGAATAGAAAGCGGTCAGGAAGGCGGCGATCACGCCCAATACGAAGGCGAAGCCGCCGACCTGGGAATGCGCCGCATAGGCCGCCTCGAGCACGATGTCCTTGGAATAGAAGCCGGCGAAGAAAGGCATACCGGCGAGCGCCAGGCTACCGATCCACATCACCGTGTAGGTCAGCGGCAACAGCGTATATAGCCCGCCCATCTTGCGCATATCCTGCTCGTCCGCCAGGGCATGAATGACCGAGCCGGCACCCAGGAACAGCAATGCCTTGAAGAAGCCGTGCGTCATCAGATGGAAGATCGAGGCCGAATAGGCCGAGACGCCGGCAGCGAAGAACATGTAGCCGAGCTGGCTGCAAGTCGAATAGGCCACGACCCGCTTGATGTCGTTCTGCACCAGGCCGATGGTTGCCGTCACCACCGCCGTCAGGGCACCGACGATGGTGACCACAGCCAGCGAGATGGGCGCGTACTCAAAGAGCGGCGAACAGCGCGCCACCATGAAGACACCGGCCGTCACCATGGTGGCGGCATGGATCAGCGCCGACACCGGCGTCGGGCCCTCCATGGCGTCGGGCAGCCAGGTGTGCAGGCCGAGTTGGGCCGACTTGCCCATGGCGCCAACGAACAGCAAGAGCGTGATCAGCGTCAGGATGTCGACGTCGGTGCCCAAAAAGTCGAGCGACTTGCCGGCGAAATCGGGGGCGGCGGCAAAGACGGTGTCGAAGTCCACCGCCTTGAAGATCAAGAAGATCGCCATGATGCCAAGGGCAAAGCCGAAATCGCCGATACGATTGACGACGAAGGCCTTGATGGCGGCGGCATTGGCCGACGGCCGGTCATACCAGAAGCCGATCAGCAGATAGGAACACAGCCCCACGCCTTCCCAGCCGAAGAACATCTGGACGAAATTGTCGGCCGTCACCAGCATCAGCATCATGAAGGTGAACAGCGAGAGATAGGCGAAGAAGCGCGGCTTGGAGCCGTCGTGCGACATGTAGCCGATGGAATACCAGTGCACCAGGGCCGAGACCCCGGTGACGACGATCAGCATCACCGCCGTGAGCTGGTCGAAGCGCAGCACCCAGCTCACTTCGAAAGCCTGGGAATCAATCCAGGTAAACAGGTGGACGATCTCGACCCGGCCCTGCATGCCGACCTGGTAAAGCACCACGAACGAGATCAGGGCCGACAGCGTGACACCCAGGCAGGTCACCAGCATGGAGGCGCGATCGCCGATCAGGCGGCCGAAGAAGCCGGCCACGATGGCCGCAGCCAGAGGCAGGAAGACGAGGGCTACGTAAACGTTGATCATCCGCGTCAGCCCTTCATCACGTTCAAATCTTCGACGGCGATGGAGCCGCGGTTGCGGAAATAGATGACCAGGATGGCCAGACCGATGGCCGCCTCGGCTGCCGCGACCGAGAGCACGAACATGGCGAAGACCTGCCCCACCAAGTCATTGAGATGGGTGGAGAAGGCGACCAGATTGGTGTTGACGGCGAGTAACATCAGTTCGATCGACATCAAGATGACGATGACGTTCTTGCGATTGAGGAAGATGCCGAGCACGCCGAGCGTGAACAGGATGGCCGCCAGGGTGAGGTAATGTCCGAGCCCGATGACCATCAGATGCCTCCCCGCGGAGTCACTTTCTTGAGCTCCACCGAGTCCTCGCGCCGGCGCGAAACCTGATCCGAGATGCGCTGCTTGCGCACCCCCTCGCGCACCCTGTGGGTCAGCACGATGGCGCCGATCATAGCGACCAGCAGGATCATGCCGGCGGCCTGGAAGAGGTAGATGTAACGGGTGTATAGGAGCTCGCCGAGCGCATGGGTGTTGCTGACCTCGTTCAGCGCAGGCGTCGGCGCCGCCGCCATGGCCGTCAGCTCCGGCCCCGCCACCCAACTGCCGAGCACTAGGAAAAGCTCGACGAGCATGATCAACCCGATCAGCGCTCCCACCGGCAGGTAAACCAGGAATCCCTGCCTGAGTTCGACGAAATTGATGTCCAGCATCATGACCACGAAGAGGAACAGCACCGCCACAGCTCCGACGTAGACGATGACCAGGATCATGGCCAGGAATTCGGCACCCATAAGCACGAAGAGCCCACCGCCAGTGAAAAAGGCGAGGATCAGAAACAGTACCGAATGCACCGGGTTGCGGGCGGTGATCACCATCAGCGCCGCCGCCACCATGACGGCGGCGAGTAGGTAGAACGTGAGGGCCTGGACGATCATCGGTAGGGTGCGTCCATCTCGAGGTTGCGGGCGATCTCGCGCTCCCAACGGTCACCGTTGGCGAGCAATTTATCTTTGTTGTAGTAGAGCTCTTCCCGGGTCTCGGTAGAGAACTCGGTATTCGGCCCTTCGACGATGGCATCCACCGGACAGGCTTCCTGACAGAAGCCGCAGTAGATGCACTTGGTCATGTCGATATCGTAGCGCGTGGTGCGGCGGCTGCCGTCGTCGCGCGGCTCGGCCTCGATGGTGATGGCCAGCGCCGGACAGACCGCCTCGCAGAGCTTGCAGGCAATGCAGCGTTCCTCGCCGTTGGCATAGCGGCGAAGTGCGTGCTCGCCACGGAAGCGCGGGCTCAGCGGGCTGCCCTCGTAGGGGTAGTTGATGGTCACCTTCTTGCGGAACATGTAGCGCAGCGTCAACGACATGCCCGACAGAAGCTCGAGCAGCAGGAAGGAGCGCAGGGTGCGATCGATGAACGACATGACGTCCCTGCCCTCCTACGGCGCCAAATCGAAGGCGGTGACGACGCCGGCCGTCAGCGCCACCCAAAACAGCGAGGCCGGCAGGAACACCTTCCAGCCCAGACGCATGAGCTGGTCGTAGCGATAGCGCGGGAAGGTGGCGAATACCCACATCATGAAGAACAGCACCAGCGCCGTCTTGAGACCCAGCCAGATGATGCCGGGAATCCAATTGAAGGGCGCCACGTCGACTGGCGGCAACCAGCCGCCGAGGAACAGCAACGACAACATGGCGCTCATCAGGATCATGTTGGCGCGCTCACCGAGATAGAAGAGCGCGAAGGCCATGGCCGAATACTCGACCTGGAAACCGGCCACCAGCTCGGCCTCGGCCTCGGGCAGGTCGAAGGGATGATGGCTGAGTTCGGCCAATATCGAGACGAAAAAGATCACGAACATGGGGAACAGCGGAATGAAAAACCAGACCGCGCGCTGGGCCTCGACGATGTCCGAGAGGTTCAGTGAACCGACGCAGATCAGCACCGTGATGATGACGAAGCCCATGGAGACTTCGTAGGACACCATCTGGGCCGCCGAGCGCAAGGCGCCGAGGAAGGCATAGCGCGAGTTCGAAGCCCAGCCCGCCATGACGATGCCGTAGACGCCCATCGAGGAGATGGCGAAGAGGAACATGACGCCGACATTGATGTCAGCCAGCACCACCCCGGCCTGGAAGGGTATCACGGCCCAGGCGATCAGACTGAGAGTGAAGGTCAGCATGGGCGCCGCCAGGAACACGCCCTTGTTGGCGCGACTGGGCAGGATGGTTTCCTTGAACAAAAGCTTGGCGCCGTCGGCCAGCGGCTGCATCAGGCCGAAGGGACCCACCACATTGGGGCCGCGGCGCAACTGCATGGCGGCCCAGACTTTGCGCTCCGCCAGCGTCAAATAGGCTACGCACAGCAGCAGCGGCACCACGATGGCCAGAATTTGGGCCACGATGATGATCAGCGGCCAAAGATAGCCGGTCCAAAGCTCAGCCATCGGTGCCCGTCCCCTTGTGGTCGTTAGCACGCTGAGCGCTGCAGGCGGCCATAGTGGCCGAGGCGCGGCAAATCGGATCGCTGAGATGAAAATCGTTGCCAGCGGTGCCCAGGGGGGCATCGGCAATCGGGCCGGCCTGACCGAAGTCACCCCAGGGCGCCGGCCTGATCTCGTCGAGCTGACCCAGCTGCGGCGCCAATTCGACCATCCGCCGGCGCAATTCAGGCAACCCATCGTAGGGCAGCGTCTGACCCAAGACTTCCGAGAGCGCCCGCAAGATGGTCCAGTCCTCGCGCGCCTCGCCGGGCGGGAAAACGGCGCGCTGGCCACGCTGCACACGGCCTTCGGTATTGACCCAGGTGCCGCCTTTTTCGGTATAGGCGGCGCCCGGCAACACCACGTCGGCGCGTTGGGCACCGCTGTCGCCATGGTGGCCCTGGTAGACCACGAAGGCCTCGCCCAGCACCTTGGTGTCGATCTCGTCGACACCAAGCAAATAAATAAAGTTGATCGCACCTTCGGCCGCCCCGGCCAGGATGCCGGCGGTGTCCCGCCCCTCGGGCCCGGGCAAGATCCCAAGATCCAGGCCGGCCACGCGGGCGGCCGCGGTGTGCAGCACGTTGAAGCCGTTCCAGTCCTCACCGACCAAACCACAGCGATCGGCGATAGCTCGGGCAGCGGCAAGAATGGCGCCGCCGTCGGGTCGGCCAAGGGCCTGCTGGCCGACGATCAGCATCGGCCGCTCGGCAGCAGAGAGCACTTCTGCCACCTCGTGTTCGCCAGCGCCAATCCGCTCCAGCAGCCGGGCGTCGCTGCCCAGCTCCGTGGTGCGATATGTCAGATCAGCGGCCGGGCCCAGATTGAAAACCTTGAATCCGCCCGCCAGCCAGCGCTTGCGCAGGCGGGCGTTGAGCACCGGCGCTTCGAGCCGCGGGTTGCTGCCGATCAACAGGCAGGCGTCGGCATCTTCGATACCGGCGATGGTGGAGTTGAAAAGCCAGCCGGCACGAGCGCCGCCACCCAGCTTGGCACCGTCCTGGCGGCAATCGAGGTGAGGCGAGCCCAGCGCCGTCATCAGGTCCTTGAGGGCAGTCATCGATTCGGCGCAGACCAAATCGCCAACCAGCGCTGCGATGTGCTTGCCGTCGACGCCCTCAAGGCGTTTGGCGATGGCGGCGAAGGCGTCCTGCCAGCTTGCTGGCTGCAATTGGCCGTCCCGGCGCACATAAGGCTGGTCGAGGCGCTGACGGGCCAGGCCGTCGTTGGCGAAGCGGGTCTTGTCCGAAATCCACTCCTCGTTGACCTCTTCATTGAGGCGCGGCAGCACGCGCAGGATCTCGCGGCCGCGGGCGTCGACGCGGATGTTGCAGCCCACGGCGTCATGCACGTCAATGGTCTCGGTGGGCTTGAGCTCCCAGGGCCGGGCGTGGAAGGCATAGGGCTTCGAGGTCAGCGCCCCCACTGGGCAGAGGTCGATGAGATTGCCGGAAAGCTCGCTGCTGATCGCCTGTTCGACGAAGGTGCCGATCTCGGTGCGTTCGCCGCGGTAGAGCCCGCCCAGCTCCTCGATCCCGGCCACACCGTCGAGAAAGCGAACACAGCGCGTGCAGTGGATGCAACGCGTCATGGTGCCTTTGATCAGCGGCCCCAGGTTCTTGTTGCCCACGGCTCGTTTGGCTTCTCTGTAGCGCGCCTGCCCCGTGCCATAAGCCATGGCCTGGTCTTGCAGGTCGCATTCGCCGCCCTGGTCGCAGATCGGACAGTCGAGAGGGTGATTGATGAGCAAAAGCTCCATCACACCCTCGCGGGCCTTCTTGACGGCCGGCGTGTTGGTGCGGATGACCATGCCGTCCCCGGCCGGCTGGGCGCAACTGGCGATCAGCTTCGGCGCCTTTTCCATTTCCACCAGGCACATGCGGCAATTGCCGGCGATGGCCAGACGTTCGTGGTAGCAAAAGCGCGGTATCTCGATGCCCAGGGATTCGCAGGCCTGCAACACAGTGGTGCCCGGCTCTACCGTAACCTCGCTACCGTCGATGGTCAGAGTCGGCATCGCGGGCTCCTAGGCGGCTTCCGGCGAGGCGGCGGTGGCAACACCCTTGTGTTCCAGGATGCGCCGCTCGAGCTCGGGGCGAAAATGGCGAATTAGGCCCTGGATGGGCCAGGCTGCGGCGTCACCAAGGGCGCAGATGGTATGGCCTTCGATCTGTTTGGTGACCTCCTGCAGCATGTCGATTTCGGCAATCTCGGCACGGCCTTCGGCCAGGCGCTCCATCATGCGCCACATCCAGCCCGTACCCTCGCGACAGGGCGTACATTGGCCGCAACTTTCGTGCTGGTAAAAGCGCGAGAGCCGGGTGATGGCCCGCACCACGTCGGTCGATTTATCCATGACGATCACCGCCGCCGTGCCCAGCGCCGACTTGACCTCGGAGAGACCGTCGAAATCCATGCGCGCCGTGTCGGCCAACGACTTGGTAATCAGCGGCACCGACGAACCCCCGGGAATCACCGCCAGCAGATTGTCCCAACCGCCGCGCACGCCGCCGGCGTGGCGTTCGATGAGCTCCTTCAGCGGGATGCCCATCTCCTCTTCGACGTTGCAAGGCCTTTCCACGTGGCCGGAAATGCAGAAGATCTTGGTGCCGGTGTTGTTGGGCCTGCCGATACCGGCGAACCAGGCGCCGCCGCGGCGCAGGATCTCCGGCGACACGGCAATGGTCTCGACGTTGTTGACCGTGGTGGGGCAGCCGTAGAGTCCGGCAGCAGCCGGAAACGGCGGCTTCAACCGGGGCTGGCCCTTGCGGCCCTCGAGGCTTTCGATCAGTGCCGTCTCTTCGCCGCAGATGTAGGCGCCGGCACCGCGATGCAGATAGACGTCGTAGGAGTATCCCGAACCGCAGGCGTCAGGGCCGATCAACCCGGCTTCGTACGCCTCGTCGATGGCACGCTGAAGGGCCGAGGCTTCGTCGTAGAATTCGCCGCGCACGTAGATGTAGGCGGCCTCTGCTCCCATGCTGAATCCGGCCAGCAAACAACCTTCAACCAATTTATGAGGTTCGTGCCGTAAGATATCGCGATCCTTACAAGTTCCGGGCTCGCCCTCGTCCGCATTGACGACCAGATAGCCCGGCCGGCCGTCGCTTTCCTTGGGCATGAAAGACCACTTCACGCCGGCCGGGAAACCGGCGCCCCCACGCCCCCGGAGACCCGATTCTTTGACCTCGGTGATGATCCAGTCGCGGCCCTTGTCCAGCAGCGCCCGGGTGCCGTCCCAGTCGCCACGGCCACGTGCCGCCGCCAGCCCGGAATCCTGCTGGCCGTAGAGGTTGGTGAAGATGCGGTCCTTGTCGTCGAGCGCCATCAGGCTTCTCCCGTCGCCGTCTTCAGCGTCGTCGGACCGCCGGCCGGGGCCGAAGTTTGGCGTCCCGTCTGGCTGCCGTGGCTGGGCGTCTCGCCGCGCTTCAGGGCCTCGAGCACGGTGGCGATGCCGTCGGCGTCGAGATCTTCGTAATAGTGATCACCGATCTGCGCCACGGGAGCATTGACGCAGGCCCCGGCGCATTCGACTTCGGACAGCGTGAATTTGCCGTCAGCCGTGGTTTCGCCGATGTCGATACCAAGAGACTTGCGGCAGCCCTCGACCACCTGGTCGGAGCCCCGCAGCCAACACGGCAAGTTAGTGCAAACCTGGACGTGGTGCTCGCCCACGGGTTGGAGATTGAACATGGTGTAGAAGGTCGCCACCTCGTAGACCCGGATCGGCGCCATCTCCAGGAACTCGGCCACGGCATCCATGGCCGGGCGCGAGAGCCAGCCGTCGTTCTGGCGCTGAGCCAGGTCGAGCAGCGGGATCACGCCGCTGGCCTGGCGGCCCTCGGGATAGCGGGCCAGGATTACCCGTGCCCGTTCCAGGCTCTCGGGACTGAAGCTGAAAGGTACGTCACTGCTCATCGGTCGATCTCGCCGAAGACGATGTCGATGGAACCGATCACCGCCACCACGTCGGCCAGCATGTGACCGCGAATGAGGAAATCGATGGCGGCAAGGTGGGCGTAGGCGGGCGAGCGGATGAAACAGCGATAGGGTCGGTTGCCGCCGTCGGCCACCAGGTAGACACCAAGCTCGCCCTTTGAGGCCTCGATTGCCGTGTAGGTTTCGCCGGCCGGCACGTGGAAGCCTTCGCTGTAGAGCTTGAAGTGCTGGATCAAGGCCTCCATCGAGGTCTTCATCTCGCCCCGCCGGGGCGGCACTACGGAGCGGTCCTCGCTCGATACCGGCCCCTCGGGCATGCCTTCGAGGCACTGTTCGATAATGCGGATGCTCTGGCGCATCTCCTCAACGCGGCAGAGGTAACGATCGAAATTGTCACCGTGCTTGCCCACCGGGATGTCGAAGTCGAGTTCCTCGTAAACCTCGTAGGGCTGCGACTTGCGCAAGTCCCAGGGCACGCCTGAGCCGCGGATCATGACACCGGTGAAGCCCCGGTCCATGGCCTCCTCTGCCGTCACGGTACCTATGTCGACGTTGCGCTGGCGGAAGATGCGGTTGTCGGTGAGGAGTGTCTCGATGTCGTCGACGACCTTGAGGAAGGTCTGGCACCACTCGCCGATTTCCTCGGCCAGCCCGGCCGGCAGGTCGCGGTGCACGCCGCCGACCCGGAAGTAGGCGCCATGCATGCGGGCGCCGCAGACGCGCTCGATGAAATTGAAGATGCGCTCGCGTTCCTCGAAACCCCATAACACCGGTGTCACGGCGCCGACGTCATTGCCCTGGGTCGTGACGCCCAGCAGATGGTTGAGGATGCGCGTGAGCTCGGCGTAGAGCACTCGGATGTACTGGCCCCGCCGCGGCACTTCGAGGCCCAGCAGTTTCTCGACCGCCAGCACGTAAGGATGCACCTGCATCAGCGGCCCGACGTAATCCAGACGGTCGAAATAGGGAGCTGCCTGCAGGTAGGTCTTGTGCTCGATCAGCTTTTCGGTGCCACGGTGCAAAAGCCCGATATGGGGATCGGCCCGGTCGATGATCTCGCCGTCCAGCTCCAACACCATGCGCAAGACGCCATGGGCCGCCGGGTGCTGTGGACCCAGGTTGAGCGAATAATTGCTGATCTGGACTTCGGCCATCAAACTTCCTCGGCCTTTTCGTCACCCGGTAACACGTAGTCGGCGCCTTCCCAAGGGCTGAGATAATCGAAGCGACGCATCTCCTGGGGCAGGCTGACGGGCTGACGCACGATGCGTTTTTCCTCGTCGTCGTAGCGCACCTCGAGATAGCCGGTGAGCGGAAAGTCCTTGCGCAGCGGATGGCCCTCGAAGCCATAATCCGAGAGCAGGCGGCGCAGATCGGGATGGTCGGCGAACATGACGCCCAGGAGGTCCCAAACCTCTCGCTCATACCAGTTGGCGCTGGAAAAAACGCCGGTCACCGAGGGCACCGGCGTGGCCTCGTCGGTCTCCACCTTGACCCGGATACGCTGGTTGTGGGTCAGCGAGAGCAGATTGTAGACGACATCGAAACGCCTCTCGCGCTGGGGCCAGTCGACACCGCAGACGCTGATCAATTGCTTGAACTGACAGTTGGCATCGTCGCGCAGAAAGGTCAGCAGCTTGACCACCTCGGTGGCCGGCGCCTGCAACGTCAGTTCACCATTGGCGACCGAACTGGCGCTGACCTTGTCGGGCTGCGCGGCAGCTACGTAAGCCCCCAGTTCGGCAAGCGCTTCTTCGTCCATACCCTGCTACTCGAATATCTTGACGGAATTCCGGCGGCTCAGCGCCGCAGGGTCCCGGTGCGCCTGATTTTGCGCTGCAATTGCAAGAATGCGTAGATCAAAGCCTCGGCCGTTGGTGGACAGCCAGGCACGTAGATATCAACCGGTACGATGCGGTCGACGCCGCGCACCACGGAATAGGAATAGTGATAGTAGCCGCCGCCGTTGGCGCAACTTCCCATCGAGATCACCCAGCGCGGCTCGGCCATCTGGTCGTAGACCCGGCGCAGCGCAGGCGCCATCTTGTTGGTCAGCGTGCCGGCCACGATCATGACATCGGACTGGCGCGGACTGGCCCGGGGAATGATGCCGAACCGGTCCATGTCGTAGCGCGGCATCGAGCCGTGCATCATCTCGATGGCGCAGCACGCTAGGCCGAACGTCATCCACCACATCGAGCCGGTGCGCGACCAGTTGACCACCTTGTCGACCTGGGTGATCAGGAAACCCTTGTCGCTAAGGTCCATAGCCATGTGCTCGAAGGGCTGATCGAGGGCGCTGGCCGTGGCCGGCACGAGTGCCGGTGTCGGAGCCGGGTTGTCTACTCCCATTCCAACGCCCCCTGCTTCCATTCGTAGATGAAGCCGATGGTCAGGATGCCGAGAAAGATCATCATGGACCAGAAGCCGAAGACACCGATCTTGCCCAGCGAAATGGCCCAGGGAAACAAGAAGGCGACTTCGAGGTCGAAGATAATGAAAAGAATGGCCACAAGATAAAAGCGCACGTCGAACTGGCGCCGCGAATCGCTCAACGCATTGAAACCGCATTCGTAGGGCAGCAGCTTCTGGCTATCCGGTTTTTGCGGAGTCACCAGCCAGGAGGCGCCAACGATTACCACGGCCAGGGCGATGGCGATCACGAGGAAGATCAGGATCGGTAGATACTCGAGCAGCAGATCTTGCATCACTCAACGCCCGCAGAAAAATACGCTCTAGCCATGCACCCTCGAAAAAAGGGCCACCAAGCTCAGCGCGACCGGATCATAGCGCCAACCCGGCGCCGTGCAAAGCGCAGATTGGCATGATTGATGTACTGTTCCAATCGCCAAAGAAGCAGAATCCGGAAGTTTTCGAGGAGAAGAAGTGGCGGGAGTGACGAGACTCGAACTCGCGACCTCTGGCGTGACAGGCCAGCGCTCTAACCAGACTGAGCTACACCCCCGCAAGGGCGCTTCCGTGTACTTTAGAGCCAACTGGGTGTCAAGCGCCATGACCCCGAGACGAATGCACGAAAGGTGCACAAACGCGCGGCGCCTGCTAAGTAGAAGCCTTTGGTTCCCAACATATTGGCGGAGACGGCTATGACAGGCATGAGCGGCGGCAAGGCGCTGGTGCAATCGATCCTGAATCAAGGAATCGACACCATTTTCACCATTCCCGGCGTCCAGCTCGACCACTTCTTAAATGCGCTGCACGACGAAGGCAACGCCGTAAGGGTGATCCAAGTGCGGCACGAACAGGCGGCCGCCTATATGGCCTTCGGCTATGCCCAGTCGACCGGCCGGGTAGGCTGCTTTGCCGTTGTGCCCGGGCCAGGCTTCTTGAACACCACCGCGGCCCTGGCCACGGCCTATGGCTGCAACGCCCCGGTGCTGTGCCTTTCGGGTCAGATCCCTACCCGCCACCTCGGCCGTGGCTATGGCATGCTGCATGAAATTCCGGACCAGCTCGCCATCTTGCGCGGCCTGACCAAATGGGCCGGGCGCATCAACCACCCGAGCGAAGTGCCGGCGGCGGTGGCCGAGGCATTCCGCCAATTGCAGGGTGGCCGGCCGCAACCTGTCGGTCTCGAAATGCCGCCCGACCAGATGGCCCGCCGGGCCGCCGTAACGCCGCTCGAGCAGCAGCCTCGCCCTGCCCCGCTACAACCCGATCCCGACCTGGTGGCCCGCGCCGCCAAATTGCTGGGTCAGGCTGAAAGTCCGATGATCTTCGCCGGCAGCGGCGCCATCGGCGCCGAGGTCGAGTTGAAGCAACTGGCCGAGATGCTCCAGGCACCGGTGGTCACCCACCGCATGGGAAAAGGTGTCCTCAGCGACCGCCACTACCTGGCTCAGAGTACCGTTGCCGCCAAGAAGATCTGGTCCCAGGTCGACGTCATCATGGGTGTCGGATCACGGATGCAGGGGCCGCGCATGCAGTGGCCGGCAGCACCACGCAAAGTCGTCCACATCGACATCGACCCCACCGAAATCGGCCGCATCGGCCGCGCCGACGTCAGTCTGGTGGCGGACGCCCGCGAGACCCTGAAGGCCTTGATCCCGGCGCTGGAGAAGGAAAACCGCCAGCGCCCCTCCCGCGAAGACGAGCTCGTCGCCCTGAAAGCCGAGGTGATAGCCCAGTTCGATACCGAATTGGCGCCCCAGATGGCCTACAGCCGGGCCTTGCGCGCAGCGCTTCCCGATGACGGCATCATCGTCGACGAACTCACCCAAGTCGGCTACATGAACCGGGCCGCCTTTCCCGTCTACCACCCGCGCAGCTTCATCAGTACCGGCTACCAGGGTACGCTGGGATTTGGTTTTGCTACGGCGCTGGGCGTCAAGGTGGCGCACCCCGAGCGGCCGGTGCTGTCGATTAACGGCGATGGCGGATTCCTCTACACCATGCCCGAAATGGCGACGGCGGTTCAGCACGGCATCAACGTGGTCGCCGTAGTCTTCAACGATGGCGCCTTCGGCAACGTCCAGCGCATGCAGAAGAACGAATACGGCGGCCGTATCATCGCCAGCGACCTCCGGAACCCCGACTTCGTGGGGCTGGCCGAATCCTTCGGCGCCCTCGGACTTAGGGCGGAATCGCCGGCCGAACTGAAAAGCGCCATAGAGACCGGTTTCGCCCACTCCGGCCCGGTGCTGATCGACGCACCGGTGGGCGAAATGCCCGATCCCTGGCAAACGCTGGAGAGCACCGCCATCAAAAAGAAAACGTAATAGCGGCCAAGCCGACTATTCGGCGGCGGCAGCCTGAGCTTCAGCCAGTAGCACGTAGGTGTAGATCTTGGAGATGATCTGCCAACGGCCGTCGATCTTCAGCAGGTTGAGGTAATCGGTAAAAAGCTTCGGCCCGATGGCGATCTGCACTTTTGCCAGGGCCGATTCGGCACCCGACTTGTCGATCGAGAGAATGCGGTCGAGACGCTGCTGGCCCGTGTCGGCTGGGTTGGCCCGGCCGCCCACGCGCTCGTAGACGACCTCCATGGCATCGTCCTGCAAGGGCCCGTCAGTGGCGCTGAAAAGATGGGCACTGGGGTGGAAGATAAGCTTCAGCTTGTCGACATCGCCTTCGTAGAAGCCGTCAAAATAGGTGGCCAAGGCTTCGGCGATCTCTTGATAGGTGTCATCCATGGTGTCCTCCGTTATCTCCGATACTCCAGGCTATCCCGAAACGGGCCACTTTGGGAGGGCTTGGAATCCGCATCCATATTTTTGAAACGTGCTGTTAACCTATTTGAATGCTTGATAGAACCAGCACCAAAGCAAAGGAGAAGTCTCCTCGTACTGCCTCTGTCACGGCGCCCACGAACTTCCGGCACCGAGTGGCTGCCCTCTTCGGTTTACGTTATTGTCCCCGGCCATGCCATTTTCAGCAT
>PVBE010382036.1_pt1 | contig 21160 bp, 18 predicted proteins | sample 1631181 | NCBI WGS metagenome assembly PVBE01 (sample SAMN08397723, study PRJNA350692) | Marine metagenome, whole genome shotgun sequencing project. | isolation source: water | place: Pacific Ocean | collected 2012-04 | reverse complement strand
TCGGCGACGGTGCCGGTGGTGATGCTCCTGGTGGTGCCGGTGGTGGTGAAGGTTTTGGTCCTGCGCCCGAGGGTGGTGGTGAGGGTGGCGAACCCGACGCTCCCCCCGGTGGACTCATGTTCAACGAGGGCGGCGAGGGTCCGGCGTTCGTGCCCCAGAAGGCTGATCCGAACAGCCGTGCAGGCCAGGTCCTCGACAACCCGGAGGACTACCAGGCACCGTCGACCAACGACTTCTTCGCCGGTGCCGCGGGCGGCCGCCTGTTCGGGCCATCGGCTGGATTCGGTGGCGGTGGCGATGGTGGTGGTTTCGCCGGATTCGGTGGCGGTGACGATGGTGGTGGTTTCGCCGGATTTGGCGATGGTGGCGACGGTGGTGGTTTTGCTCCCGCTGATGGTGAGGGTTTCGCCGGTCAGGGCGATCCTCCCGAAGGTGGTTTCGCTCCTGCTGATGGTGAGGGATTTGTCGGCGACGGCGAGGCACCAGAAGGCCGGCCTGGCCCCATGGCGGCGGGCGGCTTCATTGACCCCTTCGCCAATGAGGGAGGTTTCGCCGGATTTGGCGATGGTGGCGACGGTGGTGGTTTCGCCGGATTTGGCGACGGTGGCGACGGTGGCGACGGTAACCCGTTCGGTGGGTTCATTGGTGCTCCCGGCAACGCCGAGGCGTTCGACGACTTCGGCGAGCAGCCCGGAAACGCCGGGTCCTTCTTCTTTGACAATGTCCTCGGTCCAGCGGCGCCCCGAGGCCCCGGCGGACAGCCGGAAGGGGACCCCGGGGACCCGAACATGGATCTCGGCGACCCGAACATGGATCCCGGCGACCCGAACATGGGTACCGGTGGTGGAGGCGGTGGTTGGCGGGGCCCGACCTTCGAACGAGGTGACGACGGCGGCCTGAAGGGCGACTTTTTCGCTCCCCAGAAGGCGTTCACTTTCGGTGCCCCCGGTGGTGGCGATCCGAACGCTGGCGGCGAGGGCGGCGAGGGCGGCGCCCCAGACCCGTTCGGTGACTTCTTCGGAGAGTTTGTCGGCCCAGAGGGTGAAGCGGGCGCCAGTGGCCCCGAGGGTGCTCCCAGGTTGGCCAGTGGCGTGCAGGCCTTCTTCGATCCGAACCAGGAGGGTGGGTTCAACCCGGACGACTTCTTTGAGGATGCTCGTGGTCCCGGTGTCGGGGGCCCCGGCGGTGCCCCGCCGCTCGGCGAGGACGGTCAGCCGCTGGAGGGCGGCGATCCGAACGCCCCGGCCGGCGGGTTCGTTCCCGGCCTCGCTTTCGAGGACGAGGGAGCTCGGCAGTTCCAGCCGCCGGTGGCCTTTGACATGGGCGAGGGTGGTCAGGCCATGGCCTGGGAGGACGGTATGAGTCAGGTCCGCCAGGAGGACGGCAGCATGAACGTCTTCTGGGGCGACGGAAAGAGCCTTGAGCGTGAGGTCGCCAATGATGGTGGCTTCCGTCAGGTAAACCCGGACGGCACCGAGCTGGTCCAACGGGCCGACGGGTCAAGTGAGTTCACCAACCGGGCCGGCGAGGCCATCACCAGGGAACGCACCGATGACGGTGGTTTCCGGGTCGAGCGGCCCGACGGTGGGCTGGTCTTCGAGTCGGCGGATGGTGCCAAGTCACACTTCGAGCCCTCGGGCTGGTCCCGCGAGCAGGTCATCGATCCCGAATCGGGCGCCGTGATGACCCGAGGTTCGGACGGTCTCGTGGAGATCGTCAACCCCGACGGAACGTTCAATCGGATCAATCCGGACGGCTCCCAGGACCAGGCGTTCCTCGGTGAGGCCGGCGAACTCATCACCCAGAACGGCGACGGGTCGCAGCGCACCATGCACGCCGATGGCACTGAGGAGTTCCAGGACGCCTCGGGCTACGGCGGCAAGAAGGTCCAATCCGACGACGGCTCGTTCGTAACGCTGATGACCGACGGGGCGTCCACGATGGAGGCTGAGGACGGAAGCTGGGCCATTGATGTGGCACCCAACGGTGAACGTACGGTCACGTCGACTCTGGAGGACGGCACCGTCCAGAAGAACCTCCCGGACGGCGGCGTGCAACGGTATAACCCGGAGATCGGGGCAACCACATTCACTACTCCGGAGGGCGGTGACTACATCACCCGAGAAAACCCTGACGGCAGCGTTGTGGTGACCGACCCGACGGGCATGGTCACCGAATCCGACCCGGTTACAGGCAGCACCGTCGTGACGTTCGCCGATGGCTCGGTCCAAAGCACTGAACGTCTTGAGGATGGTTCACTAGCCACCACCCTTCCCACCGGTGACCTAGTCGTCACTGCGCCGGACGGGAGTCAGACCGTGGTGACGGCGGAGGGTGGCACGACTCAGACTGAGGTGACCGAACTCGAGGACGGATCTCAGTTGTCGGTGGCGACAAAGGCTGACGGAACCGAGAAGGCCACACAGGTGGCTGACGATGGGTCGATGGTCGCATCCTGGACGATGGAGGACAACACGCTCGACAACGGAGCAGCCGATCCTGCTGCCGAAGCGGGTGATGCGCCTGAGGGCGCGGACTTCGCCGACGGAGAGGTGCCCGAAGCACCACCCATGCCCAAGGGTCTGCAGAGTGATCCGGCAACCGGGGAGACCACGGTGCTTCTCAGCACCGGTGAGGCAGTGGGTCACACGCTCGGCGAGGACGGGGTTCTGACCCTGCAGTCCACTGCTACCGGTCGGCCGCCGGGTGGCGTCGAGGGCGAACCTGTCGAGGGCGAACCCGTCGAGGGCGAACCCGTCGAGGGTGAACCCGCTGAGGGCGAACCCGTCGAACCAACCCCACGCTTGGCCGTGATCAACCCGGCAGTAGGCGAGGTCATCACTGAGGGCGAAGTCACCCTGGTCGAGTCGACGTTCACCGAGTCTGGCGGGATGTCTATGGAAATCGCACCACCACCCGGCGAACCCGACGCTGAACCAGCTGAGGTGGCTATCTCGGCTGATGGCACGCAGCAGGCCATCACTAGTCCGACTGGCGACGTTGCAACTGCGACCACGTCTGACACAGGTGTGCTGATCGCCATGGGCGAGGGACCGATGCAGGCCACCCTCGAAAATCTTGCCCCTGGCGACGAACAGCCACTAGTGGCCGAAGACGGGACCACAGTGGTAGCGGCACCTGGTGACAATGGCGAGATGGTCTTCTTCGACGCCGACGGCAACCCAGCGGTCAAGGAAGATGGCACGAATTACACGGCATCGGACATGGCGGCCATGGTCGTTGACTTCGACGGCGAGGAGTGAGGGCTATGGACGCGATGATGAAAGATGTCCAACGGTCACCCGGCCGCCTGACGGTCAGCGTGCTGGCCTTGGCCCTTGCAGTTGCTGCCTGCGGTGGAGGAGGTGACGAGGATCCGGCGGCCGCCCCCGCTACCACGGCAGCCTCTGCCACTACGGAGGCCGAGACCGCAACGACCACCACGGCAGCCCCTGCCACTACGGAGGCTGAGACCACAACGACCACTGAAGAGCCGTGCCGGCCGGCGCCCAACGCCTCGTGTGCTGGTGCTGATCTGGCTGGCGCCAACTTGGCCGGCATGATCCTTCCCGGCATCGACTTTTCGGGGGCCAACCTGGAGGGGGCGCTACTGAACGGCGCCATGCTGGCTGGCGCCAACCTGACCAACGCCAACCTGGCTGGCGCGACGTTGTCGAGCACCAACCTGGCCGGTGCTGACCTCTCCGGGGCTATTGCCGCCGGCGCTGTCTTCTATCGCACCAACCTGACAAGCGCGAACTTGGTGCTGACCGACCTAACTGCGGCCGTGCTCATGGAGGCGGACATGAAGTCGGTCAACATGACTGGTGCGTCCATTCAGGGCCTTGTTGACCGGCGGACGTTCTGGTGCAGCACCATCTATGTGGACGGCACTCTCAAGAACGACAGTTGTCAGATCGCGACTGGCTGAGGACCAACTCAACCTCGCGAGCTGGTTACTCGAGGATGGTTCCTTCCTCAGCGGTTGCTGGCCACGACATAGATCGTTGCTGACCAGAATGGCCTATAAGGCCATCGCTTGAATCCGCGAGTCCGAGGCTGTGGGCAAGCCATTCGGTGACGACGATGCCTCTGCTGGAGATGGCGCCAAGCGGAAGCAGCAGAAGTGATGTTGGCCGGCCACCGGTACACTCGGGCACCGTTCCGACATACCGATTGTCGGCACAGACCAATTCACCCCCACCCACCCACGGTCGCCTTCGGGCGCGAGGCGGGGGCGAGACGAACCGATGGGAAGGGAGACCACGACCATGGCTGTCGTGACAATGAAGCAGTTGCTCGAAGCGGGTGTCCATTTCGGACATCAGACCCGCCGTTGGGACCCGAGGATGAGGCGGTTCATCCACGGCGAGCGGTCCGGCATCTACATCATCGACCTCAAGCAGACCCTTGAGCAGATCGAGTCGTCCTACACCTTCGTCCGTGACCTCGTCGCCGGCGGCGGCCGGGTGCTGTTCGTCGGCACCAAGCGCCAGGCCCAGGAGGCCATCCGCTCCTATGCCGAGAAGTGCGGCATGCCGTACGTGAACCAGCGTTGGCTGGGCGGCATGTTGACCAACTTCCAGACGATCTCCAAGCGGATCGCCAAGATGTCGGAGTACCAGCGCATGCGCGACTCCGGCGAGTTCGAGGCGATGCCCAAGAAGGAGGCGCTGATGCTTTCCCGCGAGCTCGAGAAGCTCGAGCGGAACCTCGGCGGCATCCAGCACATGGAGCGTCTGCCTGACGCCATCTTCGTTCTCGACACCGTCAAGGAGCACATTGCGGTGACCGAGGCCAACAAGCTCGGCATCCCGGTGGTCGCCGTGGTCGATACCGACTGCAACCCGGACGTCATCCAGCACCTCATCCCCGGCAACGACGACGCCATCCGTTCGGGACGTCTGCTCTGCCGGGTCGTCGCTGACGCCATCGAAGAGGGTCGCTACATCGTGAACGCCCGTGGCGGCGACGACGATGGTCCGACGCTCGACGGCGAGGAAAAAGCCGCTGCCCAGACTCAGGCTCGCAACGAGGCTGCTGCTGCCGCTGCCGAACGCGAGGTTCGTGTAGCCACCGTCGCCGAGGCGACTGCTGTTGAAGAGTCCGCCGTTGAGGAAGATGCCGAGGCGACTGCTGTTGAAGAGTCCGCCGTTGAGGAAGATGCCGAGGCGACTGCTGTTGAAGAGCCCGCCGCTGAGGCCGGCACCGACGAGGAGCAGGCCTGACCATGGCTGATATCGCCGCCAAGGACGTCAAGGCACTGCGTGATGCCACCGGCGCCGGGATGATGGACGCCAAGAAGGCGTTGATCGAGTCCGACGGCGACTTCGAGGCCGCCGCGCAGATGCTCCGAGAAATGGGTCTAGCAAAGGCGGCCACCCGCTCGGACCGTGACAACGTCGAGGGGGCCATTGGTCTCGTGGCTGATGGTCAGCGGGCTGCCCTCGTGCACCTGAAGTGCGAAACCGACTTCTCGGCGAAGTCTGACGGATTCCTCTCCCTCGTCGACGAGTTGACCAACGCCGTCCTGACCGAAGGCGAAGGGGCGGTCGATGCCCGCTCATCGGCCATTGACGACCTGCGCCTCTCCATCAAGGAAAACATCGAGGTCGGCCGGGTTTCGCTCATCGAAGCTGGCGACGGCAACATGATCGACACCTACCTGCACGTTCAGGACGGGCGCGGCGTGAACGGCGTGGTGGTCGAAGGCTCCGGCGTCGACCAGGAGACCCTCCACCAGGTGGCGCTCCACATCGCCTTTGCCAAACCCACCACCTTGACTCGCGACGAGGTCCCTTCTGACCTGGTCGACAAGGAGCGGGCTGCGCTGCTTGAGATCACCAAGGCCGAGGGCAAGCCCGAACAGGCCTGGGACAAGATCGTCGAGGGACGGCTCACCGGCTGGTTCCGTGAGACCGTGCTTCTCGAACAGGGTCTCCACGGCGACAAAACCTCGGTGGGCGACACCCTTGCTGGTGGAAGCATCGAGCGGTTCGCCCAAGCCTACCTAGGCGCCTGAACGTGAGCGGGGGCGAACGGATCCCAGGTCGCTGGGGCCGGGTGGTCCTCAAGGTCTCCGGTGAAGCCTTCGCCGGTGAAGCCGGCTACGGCATCGACGGCGAGATCGTCGGTCGGATCGCCCAGGAGATCTGCTCGGTCCGGACCGAATTCGAGGTCGATATAGCGGTCGTAGTCGGTGGCGGCAACATCTGGCGCGGTATGTCGGGAGCTGGTGCCGGAATGGACCGCGCTCAGGCCGACTACATGGGAATGTTGGCAACCACCATCAACGCCCTCGCCCTTCAGGACACGCTTGAACAGATGGGTCAGCCGACCCGTGTTCAGAATGCCGTCCACATGGCCCAGATCGCCGAGCCGTACATCCGTCGTCGGGCCATCCGGCATCTACAGAAGGGCCGTGTGGTCATCTTCGCCGGTGGAACGGGTAACCCGTTTTTCACCACGGATACAGCGGCCGCGCTACGGGCGGTCGAGATCGAGGCCGGAGCGGTCCTGAAGGGAACCCATTCGGGCACCGACGGGATCTACACGGCCGATCCCAAGTTGGATCCTGAGGCCACCCGGCTCGAAGAGGTCACCTACCTCGAGGTGATCCAGAAGGGTTTGCGGGCAATGGACGCCACGGCCATAACACTCTGCATGGACAATGCCCTGCCGATCGTCATGTTTGACCTGATGGCCTCGGGTAACGTCCGAGCCATCCTCGCCGGAGAGTCGGTGGGCACGCTGGTCTCGTAACCGGTCGGCCCGGTCGGCTCGTCGACCGGGATACCGCCGGGCACCGCGCCCGGTGGCCATCTGGTGGCCCACGGGTCGCCGGTGGATAGGAAGGCCGGATGGACCGGGGGATGCAGTGAGCGACGAAATGATCCAGATGGTGCTCGACGAGGCCTCGTCGAGCATGTCCGACGCCGTGACCCATTCCCGTCGGGAGTTCTCCACCATCCGTACCGGCCGTGCCTCATCGTCCATCGTCGAAAAGATCATGGTGCTGGCCTACGGCGTCGAGATGCGGATGCAGGAACTAGCCAGTTTCTCGATCCCGGAGCCCCGGCAGCTGCTGGTGACGCCCCACGATCCGGCCAACGTCCCCGCCATCGAGAAGGCGATCGTCCAGGCTGATCTGGGCCTAACCCCGGGCAATGACGGTCGAAGCGTCCGACTCTCGTTTCCGATGCTGACCGAGGAACGACGGCGAGATCTGGTACGCATGGTGAACGGAATGGCTGAGGACGGAAAGAACCGGATGCGGGGTTTTCGACGAAACGCCCGCAAGGACCTCGATGATCTCGAGGGCTCAGTCTCGGAGGACGACCTGAAGTGGGCCGGCAACCGCCTTGACGAGATCATCCACGGCTTCGAGGCTGAGATCGACAGTGCACGGCAGGCCAAGGAAGACGAACTGCTCGAAGTGTGAGCCGATAGATGACTGACTCCATGAGGACCGACGAGACCGGAGGACGAGGGTGAATACAGACCAGGGTGGCTCCGGAGACGGCAGCTTTGAAGAGATCCGGATTCTCGGTCTCGATGCTCCCGACGATGATGTCGAACCGGGTCGCTCGGTTTTCGGCGGTGACACGCCGGGCGACGAACTCCCGCATTGGTCCGCACCGCCGACCGGCGACGTGAGTGGCGAATCGGGAGGCGGAAGCGACCCTTGGAGCGGCCTTGATGGCGGTCCCCGCTGGTCCGACGACGTCCCCGACGATCACGAGTCCCAGCAGCCGGTGGGCGACGACCTTGATGCGGCTGCTGTGTTTTTCGACGACGGGCCGTTGATCACCTCGGCGTCCGCCGAGTTCGATCCTCCGCTGCTGCCGCCCGACGAGCCGTTGCCCGACTTCAGCGAACAGGCCGAAGGCGGAACGGTGCGCGAACCGGCACCTGCCGATCCGGTGCCCACCGCACCCGTCGCCCCGGGCCCCGACCGGGGAAGCCCGGCGGCCGGTGGCCGCGACATGACCATGGCGGTGGTGACCGGTGTCGGTCTCGGAGCATTAGCCCTAGCCGCCTTCCGGATCGGCACTGATGCTTCCGTCGCCCTGGTCACCATCCTGCTGGTGCTGGCTGCCGCCGAGTTCTTCATGGCGCTACGCCGCGCCGGCTATCAGCCCGCCGCTCTTCTCGGTGTGGTGGCCGTCGGTGCACTTAATCTCGCCGCCTACTGGCGATTTGAGGCGGCAGTTCCGCTCGTGCTGGGCCTCACCGTGCTGTTCAGCCTCTTCTGGTATCTCACCGGTATCGACCGTCAGGCCCCGCTGCTGAACGTGTCGGTGACCCTGTTCGGCGTCCTCTACGTCGGGTTGCTGGGGTCGTTCGCCGGGCTGATGCTGACCGACCCGAACGGCACTGGGATGCTCCTGGCCGCTGTGCTCTGCACCGTGGGCTACGACACCGGCGGACTGGTTGTCGGTCGGATGTTCGGTCGTAGCCCGTTGTCGGCCGTGAGCCCCAATAAGACCACCGAGGGCCTCATCGGCGGTATGGCCGTGAGCTTCGCCATGGCTGTCCTGGTGGTCGGACAGATAACCCCGTTCGGTCAGGATCCCGGTGACCTCGGCTCAGCCTTCGTGCTGGGCATCGTGGTCGCTCTGGCGGCCCCGTTGGGCGATCTCTGCGAATCGATGATCAAGCGTGATCTCGGGCTCAAGGACATGGGCACCATCCTCCCAGGCCACGGTGGACTCATGGACCGCTTCGACGCCCTGCTGTTCGTCCTGCCGGCCACGTACTACACGGCCCGGCTGATGGACCTGTTCACCGGCTGACCCGGTCGATTTCATGCCCCCGACCTCGGTGGCCGTGCTCGGTTCGACAGGTTCGATCGGCACCCAGACCCTCGACGTCGTGGCAGCGCGCCCCGACGAGTTCGACGTGGTGGCCCTCGGAGCCGCCCGATCCGTAGATCTTCTGGTCGAGCAGGCGAAGGCCTTCCGACCGGAGGTGGTGGCCATCGCCGATGCATCCCTCGGTGGCGCCGTTGAGGCGGGTGTTCCGGCGGGGACCACGGTGCTCGCCGGTCCGGATGCCATGGCCGAGGCCGCTGTGTCCGCCGATGTGGCCATCAACGGCGTGGTGGGTTTCGCCGGACTGCCGGTCACCCTCGCTGTCCTGGCCGCCGGTCACCGACTTGGCCTGGCCAACAAGGAGTCGTTGATCGCTGCGGGCCCGGTCGTTCAACGGGTCCGGGCCACGCCGGGCGCCGAGTTGTTGCCAGTGGACAGCGAACACTGCGCCATTCACCAATGCCTCCGGGCCAACGACGTCGACGAGCGGGTGGACCGCATTGTCCTGACCGCCTCCGGTGGTCCGTTCCGGGGTCGGACCCGAGCCGATCTGGCATCGGTAACCGTTGAGCAGGCACTGGCCCATCCGACGTGGTCCATGGGCCCCAAGATCACCGTCGACTCGTCGACCCTTATGAACAAGGGTCTCGAGGTGATCGAGGCCCATGAGTTGTTCGGCACCGACTACGACCACATCGACGTGGTGGTTCATCCGCAGTCGATCATCCACTCGATGGTGACATTCACCGACGGGGCCACCATTGCCCAGCTCTCGAACCCGGACATGCGACTGTGCATGGGTTATGCGCTGGCCTGGCCGGACCGCCTCGACGTGCCATACGGAGCGATCGACTGGGCGGTGCTGGACCGGCTGGACTTCGAAGCGCCGGATCGCGATGCCTTTGGTTGCCTGGATCTTGCCTTCGCTGCCGGTCAGGCCGGTCGTACGGCACCCGCGTGGCTGAACGCAGCCAACGAGGTGGCCGTGGCGGCCTTTCTCGACGGGGTGCTCTCGTGGGTGGGTATCACCGAGTTGCTCACCGACGTGCTCGAGGCTTGGCCGGGAGACGAGGCCACCGACGTCGATGCGGTCCTGGACGTCGACCGGCGGGCACGTGAGGCCGCCACGGCCCTCGTCTTATCTCGGAGCTGAACCCGGTGCGTCCGGCAGGATCCACAGACCACCACATCCGTCTAGCCCTGATGGCTGGCGCCCTGGTCTCGTTCACACTGATTGGGGGTTGGCCGGGCCTGGTGGTGGTGATGTCGTTCGTCGCCATGTTGACGCTCCACGAACTTGGGCACTTTCTTGTGGCCCGATGGGCTGGCATGCAGGTAACTGAGTTCTTCCTCGGATTCGGACCCCGGTTGTGGTCGGTCCAGCGGGGTGAGTGCACCTACGGGGTGAAGGCGATTCCGGCGGGTGCCTACGTCCGTATCACGGGCATGACCAGCCTCGACGAGGTGGATCCGTCGATCGAGCACCGCACCTACCGGGCCCAGTCATACCCCCGACGGCTGGCTGTGGCCCTGGCTGGCTCGGCCACGCACTTCGGCGTGGCTCTCCTGTTGTTGTTCGTGCTGTACAGCATGGTGGGTACGCCCGATCCGAATCGCTGGATGGTCGGCGAGGTGGTGCCCGACACGGCAGCCGAGGCCATCGATCTGGAAGTCGGTGATCGGATCCTGTCCGTCGCCGGGGTGGAGGTCGATGACTTCGGCGCATTCGGCGTCGTCGTCCGGTCGTTGCCGGGCGAGACGGTGGAGGTGGTAGTCGACCGCGACGGTACGAGGACCAAGCGTGTGGCGATAATCGGGGAGCGACTCTCGCCGGATGGAACGACCCACGGTTTCTTCGGCGTGGGACGCGCCCGGCCGCTGGTCACCGTCGGGCCGGTGGCGGCGGCGGGGGAAGTCGTCGGGCGATTCGGTGACCTGACGATGATGTCGATCGATGGTCTCACATCGTTTTTCACGCCCGACGGGTTATCGCGCTTCTTCTCAGGGGCCCTTCCCGACAGGGCAGCATCCGACGGAGCATCGTTGGACGGGGTGTCGACCGGCGTCACGGCGGACCCGGAGTCGGGCTCCGTCCGGTCGCCTGCTGTTGGATCTTCGACCGTGCCCTCCGACGCCGATGACGAGCGGTTGCTGTCGATCTATGGCGCGGCTCGTCTGGGTAGCGCCATGCTGGCTGACGGCTGGGCTACCTACCTGTGGTTCCTCGTTCTGGTCAACGTGTTCATCGGGGTGTTCAATCTGACGCCGCTTCTTCCGCTGGATGGGGGACACGTGGCCATCGCCACCTACGAGCGCCTCCGGTCGTTCGGCGGGCGCCGCCACCGAGCAGATGCCGCCAAGTTGGTTCCGGTGACCTGGGCGGTGGTGTCACTGCTGGTTCTGGTTGGGATGGTGGCCTTGTACCGGGACATCGTTGATTTTCCGGATCTGGGCTGACCCACAGATCCAGCCCGCTACCGGCTCATGCGCCAGTTCCCGGGAATGGGCCTGCCGGTAGCCTCGGGGCATGGAGGTTCAGGCAGGTATCGAACGTCGGCTGACCCGCCAGGTGATGGTGGGAGACGTCCCAGTCGGTGGGGGTGCCCCCGTCACCGTGCAGTCCATGACGGTGACCCGGACGGCTGATCATGAGGCCACGCTCCAGCAGATCTACGACCTGGCCATGGCCGGCGCCGACATTGTCCGGTGTACCTGCAATGAACTGGAGGCCGCCGAGGGCCTGGCCCGGATCGTGCCCCGGTCGCCGGTACCCATCGTGGCCGACATCCACCATCAGTACCGGATGGCCCTCGCTGCGTTGGAGGCCGGTGTGCACTGCCTCCGCCTCAATCCGGGCAATATCCGTAAGCCCGAACACATCCGGACGGTGGCTGCCGAGGCCCGCGACCGTGGCGTCCCCATCCGAATCGGGGTCAATGGTGGTTCGTTGCACCCCGACCTCTACGCGAAGTACGGCGGGAAGGTGACCGCCGAGGCCATGGTCGAGTCGGCCCTCGACGAGATCCGCTACTTCGAGGACGTTGACTTCAACCTCATCAAGATCTCGGTCAAGGCATCCAGCGTTCCGTTGATGGTCGAGGCCTACCACCAACTCTCGGAGGTCACCGACTATCCGCTCCATCTCGGGGTGACCGAGGCTGGACCGCCGCCGGCCGGACTCATCAAGTCTTCAGCGGGAATTGGTGCCCTGCTGGCCCAGGGGATTGGCGACACCATCCGGTACTCGCTCACTGCCGATCCGGTCGAGGAGGCCAGAGCCGGGCGAACCCTGTTGGAGGCCATGGGCCTGCGCGAGCGAAAGAATGTCGACCTGATTGCTTGCCCCAGTTGCGGCCGGGCCGAGATCGACGTGGTAGCGGTTGCCGAGGAGGCGATGGCGGCCTTCGCTGATCGCGAGATCCCGTTACAGGTGGCCGTCATGGGCTGCGTGGTTAATGGGCCGGGAGAGGCACGTGACGCCGACCTGGGAATCGCCGCAGGGAACCGGCGGGGCCACCTGTTCATCAAGGGTCGCAATGCCGCGGTGGTCCGGGAAGATGAGATGGTGGACGCCCTAGTCGAGTGGGCCGTGTTGATCCACGAGGAGGGCGCCGAGGCGGCGCTAGCACGCGTCGATACTGAGAAGGCCCGACGCGAGGCCGAAAAGGATCGTGACCGACTGCTGGCAGAGCAGGGTGACGACGCGAATGATGCCGGCACCAAGATCGAGCTCATCCGCCGTCACACCAGTTGAGGCCGACGGCTTTGACGAGGGCGTGACCGCCCCGTTACTGGCGCAGCAGCGGCGCCCTCGGTGTCCGAGCGGCTCGACGGTATGATTTCTGGTGCGTGCATCGCCGGTTTCCGACGAGGCGTGGGCTCTGCCCACGCCTTTTGTTTTCGGTGCTGACAGTTGTACCGCCGACAACCGAGGAGTGCCCACCGCAGGGTGGACACCGAAAAATCGTGTACACCACTTTGGTGGGCACCGGAAAACAGGGAGGGCGAAATGGCAGTGACCGATCGGATCGATGCTCTGGCCGCCCCCCTGTGCGACCGTGTCGGCGTCGAACTTCTGGACGTGGAGTACGAGGGCGGCGTGGTGCGCTTGGTGGTCGACCATGCCGACGGAGTCGGCATGGACGCTATTGCCAGCGTGACGCGCGAAATGTCCCGGGCCCTCGATCATGAGGACCCGATCTCGGGCACCTACACCCTAGAGGTGACCAGCCCGGGGCTCGAGCGGCCCCTCAAGCGTCCCGAGCACTTCATCCGTTCGTTGGGCGCCGAGGTCACCATCAAGACCGCTCCTGGCGTGGACGGTGACCGTCGGATCGCCGGCGTGCTCGCTGCTGCCGACAAGGACGGCATTGTCGTTCGGGCCGAAGGTGGGGATGAGCGGTCGCTCCGGCATGACGAGATCTTGAAGGCGCGCACCGTCTTCACCTGGACCCCAGAGTCGAAGTCGGCTCGAAAGGGAGATGATCGGAGCGCCGAGGCTGCTCCGGGAAGGAAGGTTGGGTCATGAACCCCGACATGATGGAGGCCCTGCAGGCCCTGGCGATGGAACGGGGCATCTCGATCGACGCCTTGTTCGCCGCGCTGGCCGACGCACTGGAATCGGCCTACAAGCGGATGCCTGGAGCCCACGAGTTCTCATGGGTGACCATCGACCCGGACACCATGGAGATCCGTGTTCTGGCTCAGGATCTCGACGAGGAGGGCGAGCCGGCGGGCGAGGAGTTCGACGTCACCCCTGACGGCTTCGGCCGTATCGCCGCTCAGACAGCCCGCCAGGTCATGGGTCAGCGGATCCGCGAGGCCGAGCGTGACCTCAAGTACGAGGAGTACGCAGGCCGCGAGGGCGACATCGTCACCGGCATGATCCAGCAGACCGACGCCCGTTACACCCTGCTGGACCTGGGCCGGGTCGAAGCACTACTGCCTCAGGCCGAGCAGGTGCCATTTGAGCGACCCGAAGCCAACGCTCGCCTGAAGGCGTACATCGTCGAGGTCCGCAAGACGGCCAAGGGCCCCCAGATCGTCGTGAGTAGGACGCACCCGGGTCTCATCAAGCGCCTCTTCGAACTCGAGGTTCCCGAGATCGCAGACGGCGTGGTCGAGATCCGTGCATGTGCCCGTGAGCCAGGACATCGAACCAAGATCGCGGTGTGGTCCAACGACGGAAACGTTGATCCGGTCGGCGCCTGCGTCGGCGCCCGTGGAGCCCGGGTTCGAATGGTTGTCAACGAGCTGCGTGGCGAGAAGATCGACATCGTCCCGTTCTCTGAGGATCCAGCCGACTTCGTCATGAAGGGCCTGTCACCTGCCAAGGTGAAGGAAGTTCTCATCGACGAGGAGACCGGCACCGCCACGGTGATCGTGCCCGACTACCAGTTGTCCCTCGCCATCGGCAAGGAGGGCCAGAACGCGCGTCTGGCCGCCCGGATGACCGGTTGGCGCGTCGACATCAAGAGCGAGACCCAGGTCGCTCAGGAAGCTGCCTATGTCGACGTGGAGTGGGCTGAGGGTGAGTGGATCGTCGATGACGCGACCGGTGAACAGGTCTGGAAGCCCGCTGAGGGCGGCCCGGCCGTTTCGGCCGGTGAGTGGACCGAGGCGGCAACCGATTCCGGAGAGGAAGAGGAGTAGGCGCCGGCGGTGGGCCGCTTGACTGATGCCGACACCTCGGCATCAGTTCCCCGACGGAGGTGCGTGGCATGTCGATCCTCGGTGCCGGCTTCCGAGTTGCTCCGGATCGGCTGGTCGGTCGAGATGGCCGGACCGGCGGTTGGTCGGACGTTGCCTGGACGCGGCGCCTGGGTGCATCCCGTGTCGGGTTGCCTGCAGGCCCTTTGTCCGGCCGACCTGACGAGGGCGTTCCGGCGGACCGTGACGTCAACACAGGTCGCTGGGCTGGTCACCCAACTGGTTCCTCCTCTGGTTGGCCGGTCGGAGAGCGTCCCGGCAGCGTCGCCGTTGAAATCAACGGCATCCAGGCGGTCCGGGGACGGGTGATCCACCCCACCAACCGATAGCGTCAGGCAGCGGCTCCCCGACAACGGGGCCCCGTGGTAGCCCTGATGGGCTACCACGAAATACCCCCCAGAGGACCCCGAGAGAGAACAGGACGTCGAAGCCTCGTGCCGAAGAACATCCGCGTCTATGAATTGGCGCGAGAGCTGGGAATGACCAACGCCGAGGTCCTGGACCTCTGCGAGTCACTCGGCATTGGGGTGAAGAGCCATTCCTCCGGTTTTGTCGAGGCGCAGGCCGACCGGGCCCGCCGGAAGGCCGTGCGCGAGGGCCTGACTCGAGATGTGCAGCCCGAGGAGCCGGGTAAGAAGCCCAAGAAGGCACCGAAGAAGGCACCGACCCCTGAGCCCGAGCCGACCCCTGAGCCCGAGCCGACCCCTGAGCCCGAGCCGACCCCTGAGCCCGAACCGACCCCTGAGCCCGAACCGACCCCTGAGCCCGACCCCGTTCTTGAGACGGCGACTGAACCAGAACCTAAGACGCCCTTCGAGACAGAAGAACCCCGACGAGTCATCTCGTCCAGCGGATCCTCGGCCCCGACCAAGAGGACTGTCGAGGGAGAGCCCGCCCCCGAGTCGGCCCCGACAGCGACGCCGACGGTCGACGCGGACGATCGTTCGGGGATCTCTGACCCGGCCGTCCCTGATCTCGCTGCGAAGGTGGCCGATCCGAACGCGCCCGTCGTGCCACCCGTCGGTTCAACCCCTCCACTCTCTTCGTCCGGGAAGCCGATTCCGCCGCCTCCCGGCCCACCGGTTTCCTCGTCGGGCAAGCCAATTCCGCCGCCTCCCGGCCTGGGTGGTCGTTCTACTGCTGAGCCGGCCGGTGGTCCGACAGGCGGTCCCCCCGGCCGTCGTACCGGTCCGCCACCGGTGGGCCGACGTCCACCAATGGGTGGCGGTCCCCGTGAATCCGTTCCCGGTGCCGGCGGTGGCCCGGCCCGTCCTGGTGGTCCCGGCGGTGGTCCCGGTGGCCGTCCTGGTGGTCCCGGCGGTGGTCCCGGTGGCCGTCCGGGTGGTCCCGGTGGCGGTCCCGGTGGGCGTCGCCCCCCGCGTCGAAAGGGTCGTCGTCGTCGCCGTCGCGAAGAACTCCAGCCGATGGACGTGCCGTCCTACACGCCAGATGACACCGCAGTGCCCGAGGGCGAGATCGTCGTCGAACGTGCCTGTACCGCGTTGGATCTCGGTCCGAAGATGAACCGCACGGCGGCCGACGTCGTCCGGTTCCTCATGCAGCAGGGCGAGATGGTGACCGCTACCCAGTCACTGTCCGACGACATGATCGAACTGTTCGCCGCCGAATTGGGCGCTGAGATCCGCATGGTCGACCCCGGTGAAGAGCAGGAGGTCGAACTCCTCAAACTGCTCGACATCGTGGATGACTTCGATGATGACGAGGCACCGATCCGTCCACCGGTCATCACCGTGATGGGGCACGTCGACCACGGCAAGACCAAGCTCCTGGATCAGATCCGCAGCGCCAACGTCGTCGACGACGAGGCCGGCGGTATCACCCAGCACATCGGCGCCTACCAGGTGGATCGGGACGGCAAGTCCCTGACGTTCATTGACACCCCGGGCCACGAGGCGTTTACCGCCATGCGAGCCCGTGGTGCCGGTTCAACTGACATCGTGGTCCTGGTGGTCGCCGCCGATGACGGCGTCATGCCCCAGACCATCGAGGCGTTGAATCACGCCCGGGTCGCCGACGTACCGATCATCGTGGCCGTCAACAAGATCGACCGCGAGAACGCCGACCCCCAGAAGGTCCTGGGCCAGCTAGCAGAACACGACCTGGTGCCCGAGTCGTGGGGCGGTGACACGATCTGCGTCGAGGTCTCAGCGCTGGAGAACCTGGGCGTCGACGACCTCCTGGACAACCTGAACGTGATAGCCGAGGTCGAGGACCTCCGTGCCGATCCCGACGGTCGATCCCAGGGCGTGGTGCTGGAGTCCTTCCTTGACATCGGGCGGGGCCCGGTGGCCACCGTGCTGGTCCAACGGGGCACCCTTAAGGTGGGAGACCCCCTGGTGGCCGGCGCGGCATGGGGTCGCGTGCGAGCCCTCGTCGACGATCAGGGCCGCCCGGTCAAGGAGGCCGGCCCGTCCGCACCCGTGCAGGTACTAGGCCTGTCTGACGTCGCCGATGCCGGTGAAGGCTTCGTGGTGGCGCCCAACGAGAAGGTCGCCGGCCGGGTGGCCGACAAGCGGGGCCACTGGCGTCGTCAGGCCAACATCGGTCGTGACGCCCACGCCCTGTCCGGAGGCGCCCGACTCGAGGACATCTTCGAACAGATCCAGAAGGGCGAGGCGGCGACGCTGAACCTGATCGTGAAGGCTGACGTGAACGGCTCGTTGGAGGCCGTCACCGGGAGCCTCCGCAAACTTGAGCGCGAGGACGTCCGGTTGGCCTTCGTGCACAGGGCGGTCGGTCGTATCACCGAGAACGACATCCAGTTGGCCGCCACGTCCAACGCCACCATCATCGGCTTTAACGTCCGCCCGGAACGTAAGGCACGAGAGATGGCCGAGGCCGAGGGCGTCGAGATCCGCTCCTACGAGATCATCTACAAGCTGATCGAGGACATTGAGGCTGCCATGCTCGGCATGCTCGCCCCGAAGTTCGAGGAGGTCGTGACCGGCGACGCCGAGGTCCGTGAGATCTTCTCGGTGCCGCGGATCGGCAAGATCGCCGGTTGCTACGTCACCAACGGAACGATCACCCGTGGTTCCAAGGTTCGTTTCCTGCGAGAGGGAACGATCATCTGGAAAGGCGAGATCAGCTCGTTGCGTCGCTTCAAGGAAGACGTCCGCGAGGTCCAGTCCGGCTACGAGTGCGGTATTGGGCTCTCGGACTATCAGGACCTGAAGGACGGCGACGTGATCGAAACGTTCGAGGAACGGGAGATCGCCCGCACCTAGGGCCGATCATGGGACGAAGCGCACAGCGTCGACCTCGCTTCGGTGGTTCGACCCGTGGCTACCAGCGAACCGATCGGCTCAACGAGCTGCTGGTCCGCATCCTGGCCGGCGAGTTGGAACGAATCGACGACGACCGTCTCGGTTTCGTGACCATCACCGGTGTGGAGACCGACCAGGACCTGAGCATCGCCCGGGTGTTCCTCACGGCCGACATCGACGATGCCGAGCTCCTGGAAGCCATGGCCGACCATCGGCCCCGGCTGCAGCGGGCCATCGGTGACCAGGCTCGGGTGCGACGGGTTCCGCCGTTGACCTTTGTGGTCGACGACACCGCCCGCTCGGCCGACCGCATCGAGGAGATCCTGCGCGGGATCGGACCGACCACCGCCACCGACGCCATGGATGCCGCAGCCATGGAGGCAGCCGCCATAGCTGGGGAACAGTCACCCGAAGGCGACCCTTCCGAGGAAGAGTGACCATGGGGGGGCCCATTTCTGGGAGACAGGCCTCTGGTAAGCCAGCCCCGGAAGGTCTGGCGGTCATCGACAAGGAGGCCGGCTGGACCAGCCACGATGTGGTGGCCAAGTCCCGTGGCGTGCTGGGCACGCGCAAGATCGGCCATTCCGGCACTCTGGATCCTGACGCCACCGGCGTCCTGGTGCTCGGCGTGGGCCGGGCCACCCGGTTGCTCAGATTCCTGACTGCGCTGGGCAAGGAATACACCGGTCAGGTCGTCCTGGGTGCGTCGACGTCCACGTTGGACTCGTCGGGCGATGTGACGGCCACCTTCGACATGGTGGCGGTCACCCCAGCCGAGGTGGCCGACGCCGCCACACGATTCGTGGGGGACATCGAGCAGATTCCACCGATGGTCTCGGCCGTCAAAGTGGGGGGGCGACGACTCCATGAGATCGCCCGGGAAGGTGGCGAGGTGGAACGTGCACCCCGCCCGGTCACCGTGCACCGATTCGATGTGACCCCGGCCGATGAGCCAGGCGTCTACGACGTCGTCGTGACCTGCTCATCAGGAACGTACGTCCGGACACTGGCTGCCGATCTGGGCGAGGCGCTCGGCGGGGGTGCTCATCTCCGGAAACTGAGGCGCACCGCGGTCGGGCCCTTCACCCTCGCCGAGGCCCATCCCCTGGAGTCACCGGTGCTACTCCCCATGGCCGAGGCCTTCCGCGACCTCCCCGCCGTGGTGGTCGATGAAGCCACGGCCGTCGACATCTCGTATGGCAGGCCCATGGACGCCGAGGCGCTTGGCCTGGGCTCAGCGGGGCTCGATGTGGATGGTCCGTGGCCGGTGCTTGGCCCCGACGGGAGCCTGTTGGCCGTGTACGGACCCCACGGCGACCGGCCCGGGCGGGTGAAGCCCATCATGGTGCTGGCGCCCACTTCCTGACCAGGTATTTCACCCGCTACCCGCTGGGCAATCCAGTGGGCCGGTCCCGGCTGGCCGGAGGCCGGTGGCTAGCCTCACCGCCGTGGAGATCCGAACGGAGCTCGCTCCCCATCCCGCCGATGCGCCGCGCACCGCGCTGACCATCGGCGCCTACGACGGAGTCCACGCCGGGCATCGGCAGGTGATCGCCAGGGTTCGTGGCCTGGCTGCTGAGCGGTCCATGGCCTCAGCGGTGGTCACCTTCGACCGCCATCCGGCCAGCGTCGTCCGCCCCGAATCGGCGCCACTACTCCTGACCGACCCGCAGCAGAAGCTCGAGCAGTTGGCCATGACCGGAGTGGATCTGACAATGGTCGTCCCCTTCGACGAGGACCTGGCCTTGGAGTCAGCCGACGAGTTCGTGCGACACGTGCTGGTCGGCTGTGTGGGCGCCGGCCTTGTCGTAGTGGGGGAGGACTTCCACTTCGGACACCAGCGGCAAGGCAACGTGGCCCTCCTCCGAGAGCTGGGAGAGGAGTTGGGCTTCGAGGTGCTGGGTATGGGCCTGGTCGGCCTCGATGGGCAGCCGACCCGAGACCACGAACAGGTGTCGTCCACGTTCATCCGACGGGCTCTGTCGCGAGGCGACCTAGAGCGGGCCAACGCCATGCTGGGCCGCCCGTACGAGATCCGGGGCCCGGTGGGTGGCGGCGACCGCCGGGGTCGCGAACTCGGCTTCCCGACAGCCAACGTCCGGGTCGACCCGGCGATGCTGTTACCCGAGGACGGCGTATACGCCGGCTGGTACGAGCGGCCCGACGGATCCGTACACGCAACAGCGATCTCGTTGGGCACCCGACCGCATTTCTACGACGATGGAGCCCGCCTGCTGGAGGCCCACCTGCTTGACGCCAATCCGACGGAAGCGATCGACACGGGTGATGGCGGCCCCGACCTTTACGGCGAGGAGGCTCGTGTGCGGTTCGTAGCCCACCTCCGTGGCCAGCGGACCTTCGACGGCGTCGACGCCCTCGTGGACCAGCTCCACCGGGACGTGGTCGACACCCGCTCCGCCCTGGCCTGATTGGACGGCCCCGGTGGACGTACTGGACGTGGTGCTGTTGGTAGTCGGCGGCCTGTTTGCGGGCTGCGTGAACACCATTGCCGGGGGCGGCTCCCTGCTCACCGTCCCGCTGTTGATTCTGACCGGCGTCCCGGGCGATGTGGCTAACGGGACCAATCGGGTAGGGATCCTGACATCGAACGTCTCGGCCGCCGAGGCCTTTCGCCGTCAGGGGGTGTCGGGCCTCAGCCGGGTGGTGCCGGTGCTGGTGCCGGTCGTCATCGGTTCACTGACCGGGTCCCTGCTGATCTCGAGAGTCGACGCCGAGGCGTTCGAACGGGTCTTCGGCATCATCATGATCCCGTTGCTCCTGCTGTCGCTTCGACCGCCCAAGGTGCAAGTCGCGACACGTCCGTGGTCGGGGCCGGTGGCCGCCGTCGTCTTCTTCGGCGTCGGACTCTATGCGGGCGCCTTCCAGGCGGGTATCGGTCTCCTGATGGTGCTGGCCCTGTCGCGGTCGGGCCTCGACGTGGTGGTGGCCAACAGCGTGAAGGTGCTGGTCGTCCTCGCGGTGACGTGCACTGCGCTCCCGGTGTTCATCGCCGGGAGCCTCGTGGACTGGCAGCCGGCACTGGTGTTGGCTGCCGGGTTCGGGGTGGGGGGTGCGCTTGGTGCCCGGATCACCGTGGCCGGTGGAGAACGGGTGGTGCGGCCCGTTCTGACCGTTGCCGTGCTGGCCATGGCTGGCCGTCTGCTGGGCCTGTACTGATAGCCCGCCTGCTGGGCATCGACTGACACGCGGATACGATGCCCGGCACAACAGAGTCCTCGGGGTTGGGTGAAAGTCCCGACCGGCGGTGAGTCGGCTCCGGTCGACGCAGCCCGCGAACCCCACCGAACGTTCCTCCCCGGAGGACAGCTGGTGGGGCCGACCAGGTGCGAG
>PVBE011737444.1_pt1 | contig 21161 bp, 20 predicted proteins | sample 1631181 | NCBI WGS metagenome assembly PVBE01 (sample SAMN08397723, study PRJNA350692) | Marine metagenome, whole genome shotgun sequencing project. | isolation source: water | place: Pacific Ocean | collected 2012-04 | reverse complement strand
CAGATGACCTGCTGGGAAGGCTCGCCTACCCGGAGGGGTGGCATGATTTTCAATGGTGGATAACGCTCAGATTAGGGTTTCAGGCACCCGAAATGGAATTGACAGGTCCGGTAGAGAGGGGTCTAATTGAGTTAAACAGCAGCGAGTGGTCGGTACAGGCCTGTCCGGATTTGATATGGGAAATTCCGGATTAATAGAGAGGGGATTGAATCCCTCGGGCGAGGCGGGCGACGGCCATTGAGCGGTGGAACGGATTCAACCTTGAGAGAGCGCGGTCGGATCGGAGAGGAGCTTTTTCGGCCCATCCAGCCCCGCCGGGAACGCGGACCGTGGCTGCACGTCCTTCTCTTCCTGGCAACCGTCGTGACGACCGTAGGCGTCGGGGGATCGGGGATCGGCGGGATCCCTTTCTCCGAACCCTTTGCTCTCGGAAACGGCGTCGCCTTTTCGGGAACCTTGCTCTTGATCCTGGGGACCCACGAACTGGGTCACTACTTCGCGGCCCGGCGCTGGTTCATGCGGGTGTCGCTGCCCTATTTCATCCCGTTCCCGTTCTTCCTGGGGACGATGGGGGCGTTCATCCGCCTTCGGTCGCCCATCCCCAACCGGCGGGTGCTCTTCGATGTCGGGGCGTCCGGGCCCCTGGCGGGCTTTGCGGTGGCCGTTCCCGCTGTGATCGTCGGGATCTACAACTCCAGGGTTCTGCCCCCGATGGACCTTCAAGGCGGGATCGCCCTGGGGGAGCCGCTTGTGTTCTCGTTTTTGGCGAGACTGATCCTGGGTGTTTCCAGCTCGGATTACACCATCCTCCTCCACCCCATCGCACTGGCGGGGTGGCTGGGGCTGTTTGTGACCGCCCTGAACCTGCTGCCTATGGGCCAGCTCGACGGCGGCCACATTCTCTACGCCCTGCTCGGGCGCAGACAGCATGTCATCACGTTGGCGACGGTCGCGGCTCTGGTCCTGCTGGCCTCTTTCTGGCTGGGGTGGCTGGTCTGGGTCGTGATCCAGTTCGTCCTCGGCTTTCGTCACCCACCGTCTCTGGACGACGATTTGCCGCTCGACCCCCGCAGGAAGGTCCTCGGGTGGATCTGCATGGGCGTCTTTGCCGTCAGTTTCACTCTGATACCGTTTCAGTTCTGATTGGCGGCCCTCCCGATCCGGACGTTGAGTGTATTGAAAATCCTTGACTTGTGAATTCCGGTTTGATTCCATGAGAGGTGAGGCGGGCGGAGAGGGCGGCGCGGGCGGGAAACGCCGGCCGGCCTGAGCACCGATTCGGGACAGGGGATTTTCATGGCCAGCAAGAAAAGGCTGCTGCTTGGCCTGGACATCGGCGATCATGCCATTAAGCTCATTCAGCTCCGGTGGGAGAAGGATGGTTTCTCCCTGGAAAGGCTCGGCAGAGGATCGCTGGATGAAGGCGTGATGCGGGCCGGAGAGATCGGGAACGAAGACGCACTGATCGAGGCCATTCAGAATTTGATGGCGAAGGAGAACGTCGAAGAGAAAAAGGTGGCCGTTTCCCTGTCGGGCGGCAGCGTCGCGCTGCGAACCATCTGGGTGCCTGAAACGGCCAAAGAGGAAATGGAGTCCCTCATCGCCTGGGAGGGGGAGCAATACCTTCCCGCCCCCATCGAGGAGCTGAACCTGGACTATGTGATCCAGGGCGAGACCGATGAGGAGGGGAAACGATGGCTTCAGATTCTCCTGGCCGGCGCCCGAAAGTCGTTTGTCGATCGATACCGTGACGTGATCCGCCGGGCGGGTCTCGAGCCCATCGTCATGGACTGCACGCCCTTGGCCCTGGAAAACGGGTTCGAGGCCAGCGGTTCGACAAACGGAGACGAGAGCTTCCTGCTGCTGGATATCGGCTCGCAGTTGACGTACGCCCACACCGTGAGCGGGGGGCTCTCCCTGCTGACCCAGCATTTTCTCCTGGGCGGGGACGATTACACCCGCGCGATCCAGAAGGGTCTGGACGTGGATCTCGAGCGGGCCGAAGAGATCAAATTCGGCGGGGACCCGGACCATTCCGTGGGGTCCTTAAGCGGCTATCTCGACCCCGTGACCGACCGGCTCGTCTCGGACCTCAAGCGCTTCCTTTCCCTCTATGAGGCCGAGTGGGCCGACCTCCCGATTCAGTCCATCATCCTGAGCGGCGGCGGCGGGCGTCTCCAGGGCCTGGAAAGACAGTTGGCCCAAACCCTGGAGTTCCCCGTCGAGATCGCCAACCCCTTCACCCAAGTCAGCTTCAGCGATCAGGAGTTCGACCCCGACTTCGTGGCCTCTATGGCCCCCGTTTCGGTGATCGCGATGGGGTTGGCCGTCCGGTCCGCCGAGGGTTGATTCCGCAACCGCGGCTTCCGCTTTGACGCAGGTCGATGCCATGCGCACCATTTCCGTACGTTTGGGCGGGCGCCGCCATCCGGTCCTCATCGGCCCGAATCTGCTGGACCGCGTCGGCCGGCTGATGGCCGCGCGGGAGATCACCGGCCGGGCGCTGGTGATCACGAACCCGGCGGTGGGCGGTCTGTACGCCGAACGGTTGCGAAAGAGCCTGGACGGGGCGGGCATCCGAAACGAATGGTTTGAGATCCCGGACGGAGAATCCTACAAGAACCTGACTTGGTGCGCGAAGGCGCACCGGGCCATGGCCCGCGCCGGCCTCGACCGGGGCGGGACGGTTGTGGCCCTGGGCGGGGGCGTCGTCGGGGACGTGGGCGGTTTTCTGGCGGCCACGTACATGCGCGGGGTGGCGGCGGTGCAGGTCCCGACCAGCCTCATCGCCCAGGTGGACAGCAGCATCGGCGGCAAGACGGGCGTCAATCTGCCCGAAGGCAAGAACCTGGTCGGCGCGTTCCACCAACCGGACCTTGTGGTCGTGGACCCACTGACCCTGAAGACGCTCCCCGAGCGGGAATGGGTCTCGGGCATGGCCGAGGTCGTCAAGTACGGCGTCATCGCCGACGAGTCCTTCTTTGCGTTCGTCGAAGACGCGCTGGAAAAGTTGCGCGGCCTCCGGCCGAAGGCGCTCGAGACGGCTATCGAGACCTCCTGCCGGATCAAGGGGGCGATTGTAGAGAGGGACGAGCGGGAATCGGGCCCCCGGGCCATCCTCAATTTCGGGCACACGTTCGGCCACGCCCTGGAGACCCTGACCCGCTACCGCCGCTATACGCACGGCGAAGCCGTCGGCATCGGGATGGCCTGGGCGGGACGGCTCTCGGCGAACCTGGGCCAATGCGGCCGGGAGGATTCACGGCGGCTGACGGGGCTGCTCGCAAGGGTCGGTCTGCCTGTCGAGGCCCCCCGGTTGAACCGGCGGAGGTTCATGGAGGCGGTGGGCCGGGACAAGAAGGTCCGGGCCGGGCGGCCGCGGTTCGTTCTGATGCGGGCCCTGGGCCGGGTGAGCGTCTATGAGGATGTCCCCGAGTCCGCCCTTTGGGAGTCGCTTCGGGACGGGAGCGGCCGCCCGGCGCGGGGTTGACGGGAAAAGACCCCCTTTCTAGACTCTTGCAGGGGGGGAACTCCGCCACGCGGGCGAAACCCGCCGGGCAAAGGAAAACCGTGGCCAAAATCCTTGTCGTTCATGGGCCGAATCTGAATCTGCTGGGCAGTCGCGAGCCGGAGACGTACGGCCGGGAGACCCTGGAAGAGATCAACGCGCGTCTCCAGGCCCTGGCCGCCGCCGAAGGGGTCGCGCTCGAGGCCTTTCAAAGCAACCATGAGGGGGAGCTCATCGACCGCATTCACGCGGCCCGCGGGGAGGCGGACTTCATCGTGATCAACCCCGGCGGCTACACCCATGTGAGCGTGGCCCTGCGCGACGCCCTGAGCGCCGTTGCGATTCCCGTGATCGAGGTTCACCTTTCCAACATCCATGCCCGTGAGGAATTCCGCAGCACTTCACTCGTCGCGCCCGTGGCCGTGGGGCAGATTGTCGGATTCGGCCCCTTGAGTTACGAGTTGGCGGTCCGGGCCGCGTTGAGCCGGATGGCCTCGGACGGCGGGTCGGCCTAAAGATCGCGCCCGGCGGCGATCCCCATAAGGCTGGAGCCGTGTTCGGAATCGAGATCGAACAAATTCCGGGAAAGTCATCCTATCGTGAACCACGAAAAACGGGTGGAAGCCGTGCGGAAGACCCTGGACGCGGGGGAAGGGTTTCTCATCACGTCCCGGGAAAGCGTGCGCTACCTCTCGGGTTTCACGGGCACGGTTGGAACCATATTCATTTCAGCGGACCGCGCGGTCTTCCTGACGGATTTCCGCTATCTTTCCCAGTCGGAGGAAGAGGTCTCCGGCATGGAGCGGAAGGTCTACGCGAAGCGCCTGGAAGCCCTCGCCGAGACAGCGGCCGACAGCGGGATCTCCCGGCTGAAGTTCGAGGCGGACAGCCTCTATTACGGGGCCTATGAGGAGATCCGCGGCGCGCTGAAGGGGATCGATCCGGCGCCGGCCAAAGAGGTCGTCGAAGGTCTGCGCCGCGTCAAAGACGATGACGAGCTGGCGGCCATGCGCCGGGCGGTGGAGGTCACGGCGCGGGCCTGGGAGGAAACGACGGCCGTCCCCATGGCGGGGGTCCGGGAGGTGGACCTTTCCATCGATCTCGAGTTCCGCCTGAAACGCGCCGGCTCGGAGAAAGCGCCGTTCGACTTCATCGTCGCGTCGGGACCGCGGGGGGCCCTCCCGCACGGCGTCGCCTCGGAGCGGCGCGTCCGGAACGGGGAGCTCGTGACGTTCGACTTCGGCGCCTGCGTCGGCGGTTATTTTTCCGACCTGACGCGGACCGTGGCGGTCGGGCCGGTCTCGGAGGAGCTGCGGAGGATGTATGACCTGGTCCTCGAGGCCAACCGGGCGGGCATCGCGGCGGTCCGGCCGGGCGTTCGCGCCGGGGAGGTGGACGCGGCGGCGAGGGGCGTGATCGAGCGGGCCGGTTACGGGGAGCGCTTCGGCCACGGAACGGGCCATGGCCTGGGGCTCGAGATCCATGAGAACCTCCGCATCGCCCGGGGGCAGGACCGGGAGCTGGTCCGCGACATGGTGTTCACCGTCGAGCCGGGGATCTACGTGCCCGAGGTGGGGGGCGTCCGAATCGAGGACATGGTGCGGGTGACCGAGGACGGGGCCGAGGTCCTGACGTCGGACATTTCAAAAGACCTGATCGTGGTGGAATAGACCCGCCGGAGAGAACGCCGGCCGAGACACGTGGGGCGAGCCAGGAGGAGCCGTGGGAACCGCGTCGACAACCGAATTTCGAAGCAACTTCAAGATAGAAATGGAGGGCGAGCCCTTCATCATCATCGATTGCCAGCACGTCAAGCCCGGCAAAGGGGCGGCGTTCGTCAAGACCCGGATCAAGAGTCTCCGGACGGGTCTGGTGCAGGACAAGACCTTCCGCTCCGGGGACAAGGTCGATACGCCCGACCTGGACGAACGGGCCATGCAGTATCTCTACCCGGACGGAGACCGGTGCTGCTTCATGGACACCAAGACCTACGAGCAGGAATTTCTCACCCGGGATCAGCTGGGGGACACCGCCAAGTGGCTCCAGGAAAACCTGGAGGTCGCGATCCTGTTCCACAACGGCCTGCCCATCGGCGTGGACGTGCCCAACTTTGTCACCCTCAAGATCACCCAGACGGACCCGGGCGTCCGGGGCGACACGGCGGTGGGCGGTACAAAGCCCGCCACACTCGAAACCGGGGCGGTGGTGATGGTCCCGCTTTTCATCGAAGAAGGGGAATCCATCCGGATCGACACCCGGACGGGGGAATACGTCGAGCGGGCCAAGTAAGGAAGGCTCCCGAAATCAGACCCAGGGAGGGACATTTGATCCGCCGCCGGTTCGCGCCGTTCCTCAAACACCCGAAAACCCATCAGGATTCGGCCTCTTGCTTGTCTGATCCATTCGCGTCTTTGCGGATGGCCTTGCGGTCTCCCCACGGGCCGGGAAATCCTTCACGCTGAGGGCAAACCCATGGAATGGCTCTTCGATCTGATCGGCACGATCAACGCCTTTGTCTGGGGACCCTGGATGATGGTCCTGGTGCTCGGGACCGGTCTGTGGCTCAGCATCGGCACCGGTTTCATCCAGTTGCGCAAGTTCGGCCACGCCGTCCGGCTGATGCTCCAAAGCGCGGTCCACAAGGATCGGGACGAGCTCGGTCCGGGAGAGATCACCCCCTTCCAGGCCCTCATGACCGCCCTGTCGGCGACCGTGGGCAACGGCAACATCGCCGGCGTGGCGACGGCCATCGCCCTGGGCGGGGTCGGGGCGCCCGTGTGGATGTGGATCACGGGTCTGGTGGGGATGGCGACCAAGTACGCCGAGGCCTACCTTGGGGTGAAATACCGCCAAACGCTTCCGGACGGCTCCCTGGCGGGCGGGCCGATGTACTTTCTGGAACACGGCCTGGGGGTGAAGTGGCTGGCCTGGCTGTTCGCCCTGTTCGGCGCAATCACGGCCCTGGTGATCGGCAACATGGTCCAGGCCAACTCGGCGGCCCTGGTCTTCAAGACCCAGCTCAGCGTTCCCCTGTGGCTCTCCGGCGTTGTCCTGGCCGTCCTCACGTACCTGGTGATCATCGGCGGGGTGAAGCGGATCAGCCACGTGGCCGCGGTCCTGGTTCCGATCATGTGCTCCATCTACCTGCTGGGCGGATTGGTCCTCATCCTGATCCGCATCGCCGACCTGCCGACCGCCTTCGGCCTGATCTTCAAAAGCGCCTTCTCGGGCCAGGCGGCGGCGGGCGGGTTCGCGGGGGCCGCCATGGCGCAGGCCATCCGTTACGGCGTGGCCCGGGGGATATTCTCCAATGAAGCGGGCCTGGGAACGGCCTCCATCGCCCACGGGGCGGCCATGACCCGCGACCCGGCGCGCCAGGGCGCCATCGCCATGCTGGGCGTCTTCATCGACACCTTTCTGGTGAACACCGTCACCACGCTCTCCATCGTCTTGACCGGCGTGTGGGTGACCGGTCTGACGAGCACCGCCCTCACGGCCGAGGGCTTCAGCGCGGTCATGGGAAGCGCGGGCGGGTGGATCGTGGCCTTCGGGTCCATCACCTTCGCCTACAGCACGCTCCTGGCCTGGTCCTATTACGGCCTCCAGTGCATCGAGTACATCTTTGGCGTTCGCGCCTCCCTGCCCTATCGTTGGGTGTGGTGTCTCATGATTATCGTCGGGGCCCTGTTCTCCAGTGACGTGGCCGGGATCAAGTTCATCTGGAACCTGGCGGATACGATGAACGGCGCCATGGCGATCCCGAACCTCGTGGGGCTTCTCGGCCTGAGCCTCCTCGTTTTCCGGGGAACCCGGGCGTATTTCGGGCATGAGGGTTCAAGCCGGCCCTGATCGGCAAATCCGGAAAACGCGCGCCCTGATCCGCTCGGGCGGTTTCGGAGAAGACCGCCGATCCGACGCATCTCCAGGCCCTTCATCCGGCGTCACGCGCCGGCCGATGCGTGGGGATCCTCCCGGTTCGCCCACGAACCCGGATTCATCAGAATCGTCGATTCCGGCGAAGCCCAGCGATTTTTCCGCCGCGGTTTTCACAACCCCGAGCGGGCATGGTAAAGAGGGTCGAATCCCCCGCGATGGAAACCTCGGCGGGACCACTTGGCGCGCGTCCCCTCACCGGGGCGCCGTTTCGCAATCCACATGCCATGCGGATTTGATTTCCTCCGGAGGGGCGGGAGAGCGCCATGTCGAAGATTGAGCGGGTCGTCATCATCGGGGGCGGCATCATCGGGACGACGCTGGCGTGCTTCCTGTCCCGCGACAGCCGGAAGGTGACCCTGGTGGAGCGGGACGCCCTCGCCCGGGCGACCACGGCCAAGAACACGGGCGTCCTCGCGCTTTGCAGCCGTCCCGCCGATCACCGGGCGACCATGGCCTGGTACGGCCGGAACGTCTACGAGAACCTGAAAACGGAGTTGAAGGATGCGTTCGGGATCGACCCACGGGGGTCGATGGTCATCCTCCCGCCGGGAAGCGCCGCGTCGCTGGAGTTTCTCGAAGAGACGGTTCGGGGGATCAAGGCCCTGGGCGCGGAGGCGGAGATCCTGGACGGCCCGGAGGTGAAGCGGCGGGCGCCGGGGCTGGGGGTGGACGTCCGGGCGGCGCTCTTCGACCCGTCCGGCGCGCTGGTCGACGCCGTGGAAATCTCGCGCGCCTTGGCGGCGGACGCCGTCTCGCGTGGGGCGGAGATTCGGGAACACGAGCCGGTCCGGTCCATCGTGACGAGGGGAGGCCGCGCCGAGGGCGTCCGGACGGACAAGGGGGAGATCGCGGCCGACGCCGTCGTCGTGGCGGCCGGGGTGTGGTCGCCCTTCCTGGCCGAGGATCTGGGGGTGAAGATCCCCATCGTCCCCCGCCGGGGGCAGATCCTCTACACCGAGAAGACAGGCGTCGTTTCACGCCACCTCATCCAGAACGCCAGCTACGTCCTGGACAAGACGGCCGGTGAGCGGGCGGACGAGGAGGCCATGCCGCGATTCCGGTTCAGTTTCACGCTGCACCAGCACGGCCCGGGGCACTGCATCCTGGGCTCGACGCGGGAGTTCGCCGGGTACGACGAGCGCCTGACGGACGAAGGCCGGCGGGTCATCCGGGAGGCCGCGACAGAATGGTTCCCCGAGGTCGGGGGCCTCCGCATCACCCGGGAGGTGGCCGGTCTCCGTCCCTGGATGCCCGACCATCATCCCCTTATCGGTCCGTCGTCGGATATCGAAGGTCTCTGGTACGCCACCGGGCACGAGGGCGACGGCATCAACTACGCGCCCCTCACCGCCAAGTCGATCGCCGCCCAGATGGCCGGGAAAACCGTGGAGATTCCGGGGGTGGACCCTGCGGCCCTGCTGCCCGGCCGGCTGGGTCTGTGAGGACGCGGGACCTCCGGGGGCCGATGCGGGGCCGATGAGATCCCTCGTTCAGAGTGGATTCCGGGGACCCACGTGGAGTAAAATTCCGAAACATTTTCTTTCCGTTTTTTCCCGACCTGGAAGCTCCAACCCATCCGGTGGGCGCGTTGGATCGAACATCGAAGTTGAATGAGCTCCTTGCTCTCGAAGAGAAAGCCGAGGGGGCGGGGGGAGAGATTTCGCCTCATCCGCCGGGTTGGGGGCCCCTGGCCGCGGGCAGAATCCTTTCTGAGGCCGGTTCGGCCGAAACCCAGGGAGGAGAGGCGGCCGATCGGGTCGTCGGCAGGCTCGTCCAGCTTTACTGGAAGGGGAAGTTCGAGGGACAGCCGCGAAGGGCGCTGGCGGCCCTTTCGCAAATCGGAGGAGCGGCGGTCCCCAGACACTTTCTACAGGCGGCCGAATCGCCCAACCCCCAGGTTCGGGAATCCGCCGCCGCGGCGCTGGGGGAGTTTTCCGGAACAAAGGTCCGGGACGGCCTCCGGTCGCTTCTGGATGATCCGGAGGATTCCGTCCGCGCGGCGGCCTGTCTCGCGGCGGGAAAGCAGGAAGACCCTTCCTCCACCGCCCCGTTGGTCGAGCGCCTCCGGGACCCGTCCGGCAGGGTGCGGCGGGCCGCGGCGGAGGCCCTGGCGCCGGCGGGGGACCCCGAGGCGACGCCCCCCCTTCTGAAGGCCCTAGAAGACCCGGGGATCGCCGTTCGCAAACGGGCGGCCGAGGCCCTGGGGAGGATCGGCGACCCCGCCGTTCTGGACGCCCTCGCCGAACGCCTGCGGACGGGGACCGATTCGGAAAAGTGGAGCGCGGCGGAGGCCCTGGCCGACTGGAGCGCGCCGGAGGCCGTCCCCCCCCCTGGCGGCCGCGCTCCGCGACGGCTCCGCCAAGGTCCGAAAGCGGGCCGCGTATGCCCTGGGACACCTTCCCTTCCCCGGCGCGGCGGCGGCGCTGGGCGAATCGCTTCAGGACGAATCGGCCCAGGTCCGGGGCCGGGCGGCCTACGCCCTGGGCCTGACGAAATCGCCGGAGGCCGCGCGGTTTCTGGTCCCGGCCCTGGCGGACGAAAATGAATCCGTCCGGAAAAAGGCCGCCGATTCCCTGGCGGCCCTCGCGGCGGGCGCCCCCTCGGGCGGCGAATGGGAAGCGGGCCGCCGGGCGCTGCGCGCGCTCCTTCGCGGGCCCGATGACGACCTCCGGTTCCGGGCCGCTTTCGGTTTGGCGGCGGCGGGAGGCGGCGGAGACCCCGACCCGATGAACGCCGTCCGGGAGGCGGCGCGGCGGCCGGAGGTCTGGCGCCGGCGCGCGGCCCTGGCCGTCCTCGGCCGGGTCGACGGCGCCGGGGAGGAGAAGTTGGGGTTCCTCTTGAAGGGATTGGAGGACGCCGACCCCGTGGTTCGTCGAATCGCGGCGGAGGCGCTGAGCGGCATCCAACCGGATCCGGATTTCAACGTCAAGTCGGAGCCGCACATCGAGACCGCCTTGGCGGGGGCCCTCGAGGATTCGGACGCCCGTGTGCGGGAAGCGGCGTTTGAGAGCTGGATAACGCGGAGGGAGAGAAAGGAGAAAGGCGAGACATGAAGGCGGTTATCATCAACGAATACGGCGGACGGGAGGTCTTGCAGTACACGGACATCGACACGCCGAAGCCCGGCCCGAAGGACGCCCTGGTCAAAGTGGGGGCGACCGCGACAAACTGGTTCGACGTCATGGCCCGCAAGGGGGACTACAAGCCCTTCAAGACGTTCCCCCATGTCCTGGGCGGGGACGTCGCCGGCGAGGTGGCCGAGGTCGGCTCGGAGGTGACCCACCTGAAGGTCGGCGACCGGGTGGTCCTGTTCGCGACGGTGGTGGAAGACAAGCAGGACGAGTTCTGGCTTGCCGGGGACACCAACCGGGCTGTCAAGCGGATGTATTACGGCGCCCACCTGTGGGGCGGGTACGCCCAGTACATGAACGCATACGCCGAGAACTGGCTGGCCATCGGGGACAAAACCTCCTTCGAGGACTCGGCCGCCTTCAGCATGACGTACCTGACGGCCTGGCACCAGGTCGTGACCCGGGGCGGGCTGCGGCCCGGGGAGGACGTGCTGGTGCACTCGGCCGGGTCCGGGGTGTCGGTGGCGGCGATCCAGATCGCCAAGCTGACGGGCTGCCGGGTGATCACGACATCCTCCACCGAGGAGAAATGCAAGCGGGCCCTGGAGCTGGGCGCGGACGCCGCCGTCAACTACCGTGAGCAGGACGTGGTGAAAGAGGTGAAGGCCCTCACCAACAACCGGGGCGTGGACTTGGTTGTCGATAACATCGGAGAGGACACCTGGGACGCGAGCGTCCGCTGCCTCGTCCGGGGCGGGCGGATCACGACGTGCGGCGGGACGAGCGGCTATAACGTCCCGATGAACATCGCGCACGTGTTCCACAAGGAGCTGAGCATCATCGGTTCGAACTACGGATTGATCAAAGAAGCCAATACGCTGAACAAGCTCCTGGACCAGGGCATGTTTGAAGTGGCCCTCGACCGGGTGCTCCCGCTCAAGGACGCCGCCGAAGGTCACCGGGTTCTGGAGGATCGGGAGAACTTCGGCAAGGTGGTCCTGAAGCCGGAGTTTTAACCCGAGAGTGTAAATTGGGCGGAATTTCTTCTTCCGGATGCGGGTTGAATTCGGGAAAGTGGAGAGACCGCTCGGAAATCCCCCCGCCGCCGATGAAGTGTGCGTGACCGAGCCGAACCGGGGCGATCCCGCCCCGGGACCCCCGCAAATCGGTGTCAACTGATCACCGCGGATAAGACTAATAAATCCCAGGCGCCCGCCTTGGCAAGGAAAACGCGGCGCTTTTTGTAAAAATTCCGTTACTATATCTATCATTATGTATAGTGAAATAGGATTTGAACCGTTAAAAGAAAGAAAGGCTATGCCTTTTGACATTTTCATATCCGACAAACGGTGCGGGCGGCCAAACCCGCGTGGTTCAGGTTGGTCTTTGAAGGCCCCCGGCCTTGACAGACACAGCGTGAATCCGGACGAGGGTTTGGAAGAGCCGGCCGGGCGAATCGGGATTTCCAAATGCGCTATCATGATCTTTACAAGAAAGAATTTCCCAGAAATGTCGATTTTTCCCGTGCGAATGCTCCAACCGGCAGTTCAATCGCCGCCGTCGAAAGCATACCGGACTCATCCCCCCCCCGGTTGAATCCGCTTGCGCGGCCCCTCCCGAGCTCACGGTTCCTGCCGGGCCGGAAACCGCCGAGCCGCAATCCGGCGGCCCCTCTCTGGGAGAGCGGCTCACGGAAGAAAATGGCTCGCGGCTCTATCGGAGGTTTCAAGAGGCCCTGACCCGGCTGTTGCGGGAGACGGCGGCCGACCAGCGGATTCGGCTGGACTCCCTGCTTCCCTTGATCGATCAGATGGTGACGCGGGACGATCTGCTGAAAGGCCCGCTGTCGAAAACCGCGCTGGGCCATGGAAGCCCGGACAACGCCCTCACGGACCACCTCCTTCACGTGGCCATCCTTTCGGTCAAGATGGGGAAGGAGCTGGGGTAGGAAGTCGCGCGGCTCCACCGGCTTGCGGTGGCGTCCTTGTTGCACGACGTCGGAATGTGCCTGGTCCCGCAGAATCTTCGCCACAAGAAGGGGTTCCTTACCTCCAGCGAGCTGGCGGTCCTGTGCCGCCATTCCAGTTACGGCTATCAGCTCATCAAGGCCCTCGGGGGCGGCGAATCTGAAAAGATGGCCAACGTCATCCGTCAGGAGCATGAGCGGGAAGACGGCTCCGGATATCCCCACGGCCTCTCCGGCGGCGACATCGACGAAATCTCCAAGGTCATCGCGGTTTCCGACGTCTATGAGGCGCTCACTTCCGACCGGCCCCACCGCGCCGGCGTGCTCCCGAACCAGGCCATCAAGGAGATGGTTGACGTCCGCCAGCGGGAGTTCTCCCCGCGCGTGTTGAAGGCGATGCTCGAGCAGATCTCCATCTTTCCCTTGGGCAGCTTGGTGGTTCTGAACACGGGCGCCATCGCCCGGGTGATCGAGGTTCACGAGAATTCGCCCATGCACCCCACCGTCCAGTTCATCCATGGTCCCGACGATGGGGACGGCCGCGTGCTCTCCCTCCAAGAGAACCCCCACATCCGGGACTGCATCAACGAGGCGAGCCTGGACAAGCTTCAGTACGCGTTGAAAAGGGAGCGCGCCGCCGGCCGATACTTCGTCAGCAGCCGCACCCGTTGGCGGCGAAAGTGAAGCAGGCCCGGGAGTCGGTCGCGCAACGCCTCCGGCCAACACCCGCCTGAACCGGCAAAGACGCCGCCCGGCCCTCAGAGATAAAGTTTCCCTTCCCGCGTCCCGCGTCGGAAACGGGACTTTTCCCCGTCAGCCTTCAGGGCCGCCCCCACGGCGTTTCCCGCGTCAGCGGGTCCCGGGCGCCATCGGGCTCATCCATGAGCCGCTCGGGGCGTCCCGCTCCTCCTGCCGATAAAAGGCCCGGGTGCGCCGCGTGGAAATTGCGGTTTCGACCGAATCATTATCAGGACGGTCCCGAGTCCGCGCCGCAAGGGGGTGCGCGGGATTGCGCAGCCTCCTTTGCCGGAAATGGCCCCTGAAGGTTGCGGGCCTCCGGGTTCCAGGGGTATCATTCCACTTTCCTGATTCCGTCGAATGAGTGTCGCCTGCGCTCTCATCAAAGGAGGGAGAGGGGACGGAGGACCGCCTTCATCCCGGCGGCACGCCCTTGCAAGCCTGGAGATCGAGAAGGATGGAAAAGCGCTCGCTCGGACAAACCGGATTGGAAATGACCGTCATCGGCTTTGGCGCGATGACCATCGGCGGAATGTTCGGACCCGTGGACGACGCCGTGAGCAACCAAGCCCTCCACGCGGCGATCGACGCGGGGATCAATTTCATCGACACCTCCGACGCCTACGGTCAGGGGCACAGCGAGGAAGTGATCGGCAAGTTCCTCAAGGAGCGCTCCGACCGGGACGGGATCATCATCGGCTCCAAGGGCGGGAACAACATGGCGACGGGGGTCTACGACTTCTCGACGGAATACATCCGCGGGTGCGTCGAGGGAAGCCTCAAGCGCCTCGGCGTGGACGCCCTCGATCTCTACCTCCTTCACAACCCCACGGTGGACAACCTCAACGCCGAGGACTGTTTCGGCCTGCTCGACGACTTCAAGGCCCAGGGCAAGATCAAGCACTGGGGTGTTTCGCTGAACACCCTGCCCGAGTGCGAGCTCGCCGTCTCGGGCGGCCGGCCCGAGGTCATGCAGATGGAATACAACATCCTCCAGCAGGGACCCGAGGAGGCCTTCGCCCGGGCCAAGGCGGCGGGGGTGGGCGTCATCTCGCGCGCACCCCTCAGGCGGGGCTTCCTTTCAGGACGCTTTGGGGAGGACCACGCCTTCGTCGAGGGAGACCGGCGCAGCCGGATCCTGAGCCAGGAGAACATGCGGAAGTTCCAGGGCGGCCTGGACAGGCTCCAGGAGACGGCGGCCGAGGCGTGCCGGTCCCCGGCCGAGGTGGCGATTCGCTTCTGTGTTTCGGACCCGAACGTTTCAACGGTCATCCCGGGGATCCGCACGCCGGAGCAGGCCAGACAGAACGCCGACGCCGGCGCGCCCCTGTCCGCGGATCTGGTGGAGAAGCTTCGCGGCGGTCTCCCTCGCATAGCGAAGGGGCGAGGGGGGGGGAGGCGGGACCGGCTCGCGGTCTTCCGAGGGAGCCTTCTCCTTGGGTTTTTACGAAAATCACGTTTTTCCCCGTTTGATGGACCTCACCATGGGGAGCGGAAACGCGAAGAAGCAGCGCGGGGAGGCCCTGGCGCCGGCCTATGGCGACGTCCTGGAGATCGGGTTCGGGACCGGACGGAACCTGCCTCATTACCCCGCCGCCGTCACGTCCTTGACGGCCATCGACCCGGCGGACCTGCTGCCCGGGAAGCGGGATCGGCGGATCGCCGAGGCGCGGATGCCCGTCGAGCGGGTCGGACGCGGCGCGGAGACGCTGCCGTTCGAAAACGAACGGTTCAACTGCGCGGTGAGCACGTGGACGCTTTGCACGATTCCCGACGCCGTGGCGGCGGTTCGGGAGATTGCCCGGGTCTTGAAGGCAGGGGGACAATTTCTCTTCCTCGAGCACGGCCGGAGCGACGACGCGAAGGTCGCGAGGCGGCAGGACCGCTTCAACCCCATTCAGCGGAAGATCGGGTGCGGCTGCAACATGAACCGCCGCATCGACGCGATCATTCGGCGGGGGGGCATGGAGATGGTGTCGCTCACGCGCTATGTCATGGACGGCGCCCCGCGAGTCCTGGGCGAGATGTACCGGGGGACCGCGAAACCCGCCGGGACGTCCGGCCGCCCCGCGTCATAGACGGACCTCTTTCAAGGAGAAGCGCCTGATGAACCGCAACGCCGCGGCGGCAATGCTCCTCTCGCAGATGGAATGCCCCGCTTCGATGGAGGCCGAGTTTCACGACTGGTACGACCACGAGCATATCCCCGAGCGCATGGCCGTCCCCGGATTTCAGAGCACGATGCGCTATGAGGTCGAGGGCGACGGGCCGCGATACCTCGCCCGTTACGACCTGGAAGACCTGTCCGCCCTCGAGCACCCCGACTACGTGAAGGTGAAGGCGAACCCGTCGAAGAGGACGGAGAAGATCCTCTCGTCCGTCTCCCTGTTCACCCGCTACGTCGCCACGGTCTTCTCCGACCGACGCCAGGACGGCGCGCCCGAGCGGCCCGAGGAGGCGCCGTACATCCTGATCGCCGCCTTCGCCGTCCCCCGGGAAGAGGAAAAAGACTTCGACGCCTGGTACGAGGAGGAGCACACCGACCTGCTCATGAAGGCAGAAGGTTGGTGGCGGTGCGTCCGGCTGAAGGTGGGCTCGGGGGATCCCGAGCCCTGGACCGACATCGCCGTCCACGAGGTCGCCGGCCTCGACACCCTCGAATCCCCCGAGCGGCTGGAATCCCGAAAGACGCCGTGGGCCCGGCGCATGCAAAACCGGCCCTGGTTCCAGGCGGGCGGGATGATCGTTTACCGGAAGTTCGCCGCTTTCGATTCCCGGGAGGGATAAAAGATGAACAAGGGCGCGGCGCTTTTCAGGCGCTTGCCCGCCCGCCGGGCTGCGGGAGTCAACCGACCCGAGCCTGGCCGGCGAAAGGCTTTCGGGGGGTTCCCAACCCCTGGGGGGGATTCCACACCCCTGGGAGAAGTTCGCAACTCCGGGTAGAGGTCCAGGGAGGCGGTTTTTTCAGAAAGCCCCTCCGGCAATCATTGTCCTGCTGCTCCGAAATCCTTTAGGGAGGATTCAGGATGGAAACCCTTGCGGTCACGAACATCGGCGCGATGATTTCCGGCTCACTCGAAACCGGTCTGATCGACGCGGACACCCTGCTCGTGGAAGACGGCCGGATCGCCGAGATCGGAAAAGGCCTGGACACCTCCGGGGCCGACCGGGTTCTGGATTGCGTGGGGACCACCGTCGCCCCGGGTCTGATTGACGGCCACCTTCACGTCGTCATCGGCGATTACACCCCCCGCCAGAAGACGGTGGATTTCCTGGAGAGCTGGGTTCACGGCGGCGTCACCAGCGGCGTCTCGCCCAGCGAGGTCCACGCGCCCGGTCGCCCGAGCGACCCGGTGGGGGTCAAGGCCCTGGCCATCGCCGCCCAGCGGTGTTTCAGCAACTTCCGGCCGGGCGGGCTCAAGATGCACGCGGGGTCGGTGATCATCGAGCCCGGGTTGAGAGAGAAGGATTTCGAGGAGCTGGCCGAGGCGGGCGTGTGGCTCGCCAAGGTGGGCTTTGGAAGCTTCGAGCGCCAGGTGGATTCCGCGCCCATCGTCCAGGCCGCCCAGCGCCACGGGTTGAAGGTCCTGTGCCATACGGGCGGCGCGTCCATCCCCGGCAGCTCCTCCGTCATGGCCGAGGACCTGATCGAGATCCAACCCGACATGGCGGCCCACATCAACGGCGGCACGACGGCGCTGCCGGACGAGGGCCTGGAGCGGATCATCGTGGAGACCGAGATCGCTCTTCAGATTTGCCAATGCGGAAACCTGCGCTCCGCGCTCCTGACCGTCGAGCGGTGTGTGGCGCTGGGCCGGCTGGGCCGGATCAACATCGCCAGCGACTCCCCCTCCGGGACCGGCATCCTCCCCATGGGGGTGATCAAGTCGATCGTGGAGCTCTCCTCGATGGCCTCCCTGAAACCGGAAGACGCCTGGGCGCTGGGCAGCGGCACGCCGGCGGACCACTGGGGACTCGGCGATCAGGGCAAGATCGAGGTGGGCCGGGCGGCCGACCTCGTCGTCATGGACGCGCCCCTCGGCTCCGTGGCTCCGGACGCGGTGAGCGCCATCGCCCTCGGGGATATCCCGGGGATCACCGGCGTTCTCATCGACGGCCGGGCCTGGGCGATGAAAAGCCGGAACACGCCGGCCTCGACGCGGTTCTGCAAATGGGTCCGCGTGAGCGCGGCGGACTAGGCGAGGCCTCCGGCGCGCCGGGACGGGCAAAAACCGGATTGCTCACCAACGGTAGACACACCGGCCCCCATGCGGGCGCGACTCAGCGCGCGATAAGGACGCCCTCCATGCCGAAGGTCCGGTGACCGGGTTTGTCGCAGTAGAGGATGCACTCCCCGGCCTCGGGAAGACGGGATGTCCCCGGACGCGTTTCCCCGGCGGGGAGATCCAGGGAAAGGATCACCTTGCCGTCCGGCGTCTTGACCGTGAGGTTGTGGCCCAGGGAGGCGCCGTTCCTGACCTTGAGCTCGAGGTTTTTCCCGGCCGAGGCGAGGATCCGGTTGGGCCGGAAGTGAAAGCTCCCGGCTTCGATGGAGATCGCCTCCTCACCGGCCCGGACCTTCCGGGCGCGTCCCTCGACGGTCGACACGGGCGCGCACCCCGCCGCCGCCAGCCCCAAAATTTCCAGGACCATTCCGGGCAGCCAGCGCCCGGCCGGTGGACCGGACCGCTCCGCAGCATCCAGCGTGTCCCGCGGCATGCCTGACCTCCTTTCGGGAATCTCCCCGGACGTTCGGATTCGGGCTCCTGTCCGCGGGGACGATCTTGTACTGAAGAGGGGGGGCGGTGAGCCTCCGCCTTTCCCGTTCGATGGCTGGGGCAAAGCGTCTCTCGTCTTTTGGGGTCGTTGTTTTCCCATCCCGCGTGGACAGGGTGAGCGAACAACCCGCCTCTTCTCCTCGCGGGAAGCGCGGGTCAACCGCCGCGCGAGATCGAGATCAGGGCGATGCCGATGCAGACCACAACCGCGCTGATCGCCAGACGCCACGTGATCTGTTCCAGCTGCTGAAAGAAGATGCGCGAGATCAGGGCGGAAAACAGCGCCATCGTGTAAATCAGGGGCGTGGTGAAGCTGACGCTCGAGGCGCCCATGGCCGAGAAGTACGCGAAAAAGGCCGTTGAATAGAAGACGCCCGCGGCGAGAAAGGTCGGGAACGCGCGGCGGTCCACGTTCCATCGGTTGTCCCGGGGGATCGCCGGCGTCATCGAGAACATGAAAAAGAGCGCCCCCAGGCCGGAGATGGCGTTCCCGAGGATCCGATCCGGCTGCGCCAGCAGTCCCAACCGCATGAACACGGGGCTCGTGCTGTAAACCAGGGCGGGGAGCAACCCCAGGAGCGCGGTCCGGAGGTGGATGCGGATCTTCGAGCGATCCATCACGACGTTCATGATCCCGCCGACGATGAGGAGAGCGCCGGCCAACAGAAAGATCGAGGGGCGCTCGCCCAGGAACACCACGGCGATCAGGATGCTGAACAGCGGGGTGAACGCCACCAGGACGGACGCGCGCGACACCCCTATCCGCCGGACGCTGAAGTAAAACAGGAGCCGTCCGGGACCCGTCGAGCAAATCCCCATCAGCAGATACCAAAGCGCCGCCGTCCAGGATTGCTCCGCACCGAGCCCCCGGAAGCAGACCGCGGCCGCGAAGGCCGCAAAAACCACGGACGACGTGATGACAGCCGCGACGTAGGGGCCGGCGGTCCGGATCCCCAGACGGGTGAGGACGTCACCGGTCCCGAACAGGAATCCGGCGAACAGTCCCCACAGGAGCCCCGTGCTCAGCATGCGCCGCCTTCTAAGTCGAGCGGGAAGATCGATGTCCAACCCGGATTGGATCGGACGAATGTCCGGCGGCCCTTCCGCCGGAAGACATTATGCCACCGTGGACGCACCTCGCGCAGACCGTCCTTGAACCGAGACCTCGCCTCGCGTGTCGGAGAGGCGCAAGTGGGCGGGAAAAGGGGGACGCCTTCGGCCCGGGGCCTTATCCCCCCTTGGAGATGGAAATCAGGAAGACGCCGATAAAGACCACCACGCCCCCGACGGCGAGACGCCACGTGATTTGTTCGAGCCTTTGAAAGAGAAGGCGAGCGAGCAGGATGGCGAACAGGGGCGAGGTGAAAGCGAGGGACGCCACAAAGCTGACGATCTCCGACCCGAGGGCCGCGTGGTAGGCATAGAACGCGACACTGTAGCATACGCCCGCGCCGAGGAATTTCGGGAACCCGCGCCGATCCGCGCCCCAACGGTCCTCGCGGGAGACGGTTTTTTGCAATGTCAGGAGAAAGGTCAGCGCCCCGACGGACGAGAGCAGGCTTCCCAGAGCGGGATCGGGCAGGGATTGCATCCCCAACCGGATGAAGAAGGGCGTCAGGCTGAGGAAGAGGGTGGGCAGCAGGCCAAGCAGAGCGGCCCGGGGGTCAATCCGAATGCCCCCGCGGTCGGTCACGACGCCGACCAAGCCCCCGACGATAATCACCGCGCCGAGAACCACGCGCCATGACGGCCGCTCCCCCAGGAGGGCCACGGCCGTGACCATGCTGATCAGCGGGGTGATGATCACCAGGACCGAGGCCCGGGAGACCCCGATCCGGCGAATGCTGTAGTAGAACAGGAGCCTGCCGGGCCCGATCGCCGCCACCCCCGTCAACAGGAACCATCCCATGGCCGGCCACAGGGCCCCGGCCATCACCCCTTCGGCCGACACGATGACCGCAAAGAAAACGAGGGTTGTCCCGGAGTTGATAACCGCCCCGGTGAAGGGGGTCCCGTTGCGCACCCCCAACCGCGTCAACAGGTCTCCGCACCCGAAAGCGAACCCGCACAACAGCCCCCAGAACAGTCCCATGCTCACAATCAGGATATCCTTGGAAAGAGAGCGGGAATCGCAGCGTCTCTTTGGGAAGAAGCCGGAACCAGGGCCGGCAAGCCCTCCGCGAGAGGTGGCATTATGCCACGTTGATGAAGAAACGACAGTGATTTCTCTGCGCGGGCTCCTGTATCATCGGGTTCCATGTTTCCGAGCGCGAAGGGGCTTTACGGGAGGAAATCCGCGGTGACAGACAGCACAGCGAAATACTTCGAAGACTTCGAGGCCGGCGAGCGATTCACGACGGGCGGCCGGACGGTGACGGAGTTCGACGTCATGACGTTCGTCACGCTCACGGGGTATCTGGAGCCCCTCTTCATCGACGCGGAGTACATCCGGGAGAAGAGCGGGTTCGGCGAGCGGATCGCGCCGGGGCTTTTGACGACGGCCTTCGCCGACGCCCTGATCGCCCAGACGGGCGTCCTCCACGGGACGGGGATGGCGCTCCTCGGGATTCAGGACTTGAAGATGAAGGCCCCCGTCAAGGTGGGCGACACCATCCGGGTGGAGGTGGAGATCACCGAGAAGCGGAAGACCAAAAATCCCGACCGGGGGGTGGTGACCTCCAGGCAGGTCGTCCGCAACCAGAGGGGCGAGGCGGTCGTGGAATACATCGTGAGCCGGTTCATTCGGCGGCGGACGTGAGGGATATTTCTCGTCCGGCGAATCTGAAGCTAAAGCAGGGAAAGCGGCGCCGGCAGGCAAGCTGCCAATGGCGATCAGGACAATCCAAGATCGATGCCTGAATCGATGATGCGGGAGTCTGCCGGGCAAGATGCCCGGCCTGCCGATGCAGGGGTGGTGGGGCGGGCATCCTGCCCGCCCGTCTATGCCTACCGCATGGATTGATTTAGGGGATTATAAAGGTTTTGACACCAATTGGGTGAGCTGTTGCACCACCAGGGGAAAGAGATCCTGGTGGCGGTGATTGTAGCGGACATTCCATCTCTTTCAGGTAGAGGGGGAACCGCTCTTTGGACACCCCATGATGTTTGATGAGCCTCTCCTTGGCGTAGGCCCAAAAGCCTTCCAGGCCGTTGATGTGCACTTT
>PVBE012055578.1_pt1 | contig 21164 bp, 19 predicted proteins | sample 1631181 | NCBI WGS metagenome assembly PVBE01 (sample SAMN08397723, study PRJNA350692) | Marine metagenome, whole genome shotgun sequencing project. | isolation source: water | place: Pacific Ocean | collected 2012-04 | reverse complement strand
GTGTATCGATCTCCGAGCGGGGCTCCACAACCTTCTCGCGGACACGCGGTATAGAAGAATCAGAGACCTGGACGGACCGGCCTCGTTCAACGGCGCATTGGTAGCATAACGAATTGTACTCGATCGAAACATTACTTCATGGTGATCGCGAGGAACTCGGAAGGATTCTTGCGTCGACTCGAGTTGCACCGCAGGGCGACCAGGCCGCCCGGCGCACCCGGATCGCCCAGGCTCTTGGTCTGAATTCGGCGCAGCTCGTTTGCGGATTTGGTTTCAACGCGGCGATAGAAGATTACGGTACCGCGATCCATTTTCTAGGGTTTTCGTCGGTCGAAGCGATGGCGGGTGAGCGCAATTATACTTTGGTCCACGACCGCTACAGTGATCTAAGCGTCAGTGACATTCTTGAAATCTACGCGGTACTGGGGGCCGATACGAAACGCCGGGCGATGTGGTCTGATCTGGTGAGCAGTCGGCTTTTGACGATCGAAGCGCAGCTCGAGGAAACGATAAATCCAATTTTGATCGGCGGTTACAAACTGGAAATCCGCGGAGTTTACGAAAATAGTCTGGCTTCTCCAGCGTTCGTCCAACTACGTTTGGATCCGAACTATGCAGTACTGCGGGACATCGCCAACGAGTGCGCCAATATGCTGGTGTCTAAATCGATTTCCCCCGAAGATTTCATCCGCAGTCCGGGGGTCGGCGCCGGAGAAAAGAGCCGCATGATTTCACAGGGTCTACTGGATAAGGGCATCGTCGACCGTTATCTTGTCGAGATGGGAGACGCGCCGGACGCTCAAAGTTTGCGCCAAGCGCTGACCGCCGGCTCCTAGCCTGGATCTTTCGCGTATCGGCGGCAGTATTCCTCGCTTCCCCCGCGCAACTCATCCCGTTCGTCCAGCGACAGACCTTTCTCGGCGAACCGGTATCGGTAATGTAGTTCGAGAAGCCGAACAAGACGTACCCCTGCAACATCCGCATCTACGTTTCGGTTCAGGAAGGCTTTTAGCGTGTCTCCCGGACGCAACGTGAAGCCCCTGGCCCGAAGTAGCCCGGAAAAACCATACAGCTCTGAATCTAGACCCTGTTCCCCTCGAATCGCAGGGCGTGTTTGTTGCCGGGCGAGCACTGTTCGCGCGCGCGAGCGCAACCGCCACAGGAGCAATAAGAACAGCGGCGGAACTAGCCAAAGTAGCGTTCCATCGACAAAATCGCGGTCGGTTCTCTGGAAGCGCGCATAGCGGTTGCCGATCCACGACAATAGATCCTGCACGCCTTGCCAGTTCGACGCATGCGCTTGCTCCAATCCATACCACTCGCCGGGTGTCGTATCGACAGTGATCCAACGGTTGTCGATGAACGCTTCCGTCCAACTGTGGGCATGTCTGGCCCGGGCGACGAACGCCTTTTCCAACGGAGAGTATTCGCTTACCACATAACCAACGGCATACCGAGCCGGTATACCCGCTTGGCGAAGCAGTAGGGCGGTTGCGGTGGCGAAATATTCGCAATGCCCCTTGCGGTCCTGGAGTAAGAAATGCGCAAGCGCGGTGCGTCCCGGGTAAAAGCCCTGCTGAATCAGTGAGTACTTGAAATTGTCCCGAAAGAAGTCTTCCACCCGCGCGAGCGCCGCCGCGTTTGTGTCATCGGGCATCAGGCCAATCTCGGCAGCGATTTGACGCAGGACCTGGGAATAGTTCTCGGGGATCGCCGAATCGGCCGCGGTGGGCGGTGGACGCGGGGCGTCTCCGTTCGTCCAGGAAACGCTATACTCGAGTTGACCCGGCAGCGCTTCCACCAAAGTCGTGCCATATTGATTGCGTTGGACTTCGATCACTTCGGCGCCGAAGACCCGGGTCGTGCCATACGGTAGCGGTGCGACTCCGACATCGCGAGCGTGATCAATGACGAGACTTGCGGTACGGGTACCGCCCGCCACGATTTCATTTTCGAGGATCCAGACGGGGCTTCCCGCTACCGGATCGATCGCCGAAAATTGACCGTCGGACAAGGACCACATACCAAGGTTAAACTTGGAGTAACTTGCCTCGCGCAGCGTGATCGGTACCGGCGTCGACAGTGGTGCTTTGACCCGCACCCTGATCCGGTCGGAGAGTTTCAGACGTCCGATAGACCCGATGGCGGTCAGCGTACGGTTTGGATCGGTTTGAAACCAGGCGAACTGGTTCACCCAGTACGAAAACGAGCCCTCGATCTGTCGTTGCGCGAGCCGGACGCCGGCCTGGATCCCGAAAGCGACGACTCCGACGGCGATCGCTGCAGCGGCCCACGTCGGCAGCGAGTAACGTTTGACCCGCCCGGCGAGCAGCGCGCCCGTAACCAGTATGAAGATGCTCGACAGGTACAACATTTCTGGCACCTCGCCGCCGCTCGCGGCGAGTATGCAGACGATCCCGAAAGGGAACGACACGCCGACAAAACGCTCGCGCTCGTGACCGCCTTTGACACGCCGGCGTTGCGAAAGAAACAGGGCGCTCAAAGGGATGGCGCCGGTGGTGCTGTAGCGTTCGGCCATGAGTAGCGGAAAGACACAAACAGGCAGGAGGGCCAGAATGCGATAGATCCCGTAGATGGAGTGTTCGTTAAATTGGTAGATGGCGACGACCGCAAAAAAGACGCTGGTCAGATCGGCGACGCGGTAGAAATGTTGGTCGGAAAGCTCCCATTTAACAGGCGACAAGTTGCCGAATTCGGCGACGATCGCCAATCCGAATCCGAGTGCCACTTGGTCGGTGAACGCACCCCATACGAGCAGGCAAATGCCCACCCAGAAACGTGGAAGCGCTATCGATGCATCGTTCATGGTGCCATGCGGGCTAAACCGGCACCGCGATATTCGCGATATCCCGTTCGAGCAGCGACGGTCGGACGATCCGCCCGGTAACCGCGGCCGCATCTTCATTATCCGGCGCCGCTTCGTTGATCCGAAGTACGAGACATCTCATTCGCCGTCGGTGCAGCTCGTCGACGAATGCTTGACGCACCGGATCCCATGTCGGTGTGACCATTATGATGCTGGCGAGGCGGTCCAGGTATCGCCGCAAGTATGCCGCAAGGTGCTCGAATTCGTCCGCGCCGGTCGGTTGCAGCTCTGCCAGCTGTGTGAGGATTTGATGGTTATTCGAAAGTCCGCGTCCCGTCGTCAATTGCCACACCTGCTGTTCTATGAAAACGAGATCGAGAATCGAGTCGCTGGGGCGGGGCGTTTGGATGAATGAAGCGGCGACCGAGATCGCGGCTTCGAAGTAGTTCGGTGGTCCGCCGCCGGCATAGGTGTCGATTATCAACGCATGCCGATCGAAATATTCATCCTGGTATTCTTTAACGACGGGAGTACCGCGTTTGGCGAAACTGCGCCAATGTATGTGCCGTAGCGGATCGCCCGGCCGGTAATCGCGCAAGCCGACGAATTCTTCCGAATCGCCGACCGTCGCCGCGAGGGTCAAGCCGCCACGGTGAAAATGACGCTCGGAAATCCAGTGCAATGGTGGCACCGGGTAGCGTTTCGGCAGTGACACGAGATCGCCGTGTAGTCTAACGCGGTGTTTGGCAAAGAATATCCCGAGTGGATCCGGACGTTTCACTTCGAGATCCGTGAAGATCAGCTTCCCGCGCCGCAACGGCGTAAGCGCTATCGTGACCTTAACCGTGGAATGCGCGGCTATCGTCGGCACGGGGACCGGCAAAAGACGTGCCCCGCGACTCCTGCGGACGAGATCCAACCACCGTGGAAAACCGACTCGGCGGTCGAACCAGTTCAGATCGTTTTGACGCAGACCGGCTTTGGCGTCTAGAAAATTTTTCGGTGTCGGGTAGCGCGTTAGCAGGCGATCCGCCAACACGAGTCCGCCCTGGACGGTATTGCCATGGTTGGTGATGGAGATCGAATAAGAAATCGCCGTGCCGACAGTGACGGTATCAGGAAGGTTTCGTTTGCATTCGAGCCGCGGGCGCCAGCGCAGACTCGCGAGCATCGCGACGATGATGAGCGCGATCAGCACGGCGGCAAGTTGAAAAGCGAGAGTCTGGCGAGGATCGACGCCGAAAACTGCCGCCGCGACGGCGCCTCCGATGATGAGTCGCCCGACTGCGGTGAAGCGAGTTTCGAACCATAAGGAGATGCGCGACAAAGTACGGAACAGGCGTAATATTCGGCGCACGATCCAAGCCCGCATAGCTGCCTTACCGCGGTACAGGGATCTCGGACAGGATCCGTTCGACAATGCTGTGCGTCGTTGCCCCGCTAAAGCGGGAATTCGCGTCCAAAACGATTCGATGACCGACTACCGAGGGCGCTAATTCCTGTATCTGATCGGGCGTCACGAATCCCGTCCCGTCAAAAATGGCCAATGCTTGCGCGGCCTTGAGCAAGGTAATGGAAGCGCGCGGACTCGCGCCCAAGCTGAGTTCACCTTGGATCCTCGTCGCCGCCACCAGTTCTACGGCATAGCGTCTTAATTCGGCCGATACTTCCACGCCTCGCGCCGCGCGTTCGAAAGCAGTGACCTCCTCCCGCGTCACACAGGGCTCGACATTGTCGATTGGCGGTCCATCGATCTCGGCCGTCGCGATTTCGACCTCCTGTTCCGTTGTGACATAGCCTAGAGACAAACGCATTGCGAAACGGTCCATTTGCGCTTCCGGGAGCGGATAGGTCCCGTGAAACTCGACGGGGTTCTGGGTGGCGATGACGAAAAATAAATCAGGGAGGGGGTACAATGTGCCGTCGAGGCTGACCTGCCCCTCACCCATCGCCTGGAGCAATGCCGACTGGGTGCGAGGCGAAGCGCGATTAATTTCGTCCGCTAGAAGGATTTCCGCAAATATCGGGCCGCGATGTATTTCGAAAGCCCCACTTTGGGGATTGAATACCGAAACCCCGAGGATGTCGGTCGGCAGCAGGTCGGGGGTGAACTGGATCCGCTGAAAGTCCGCGCCGACGGAGCGCGCCAGCGCTTTAGCGAGCGTGGTTTTCCCGGTACCGGGAAAATCTTCCAGGAGGACGTGACCTTTGGTTAAGAATGCCGCTAGGAGCAATCGTATCGTTGCGTCTTGGCCTTGGATGACGCGGCTGAGGTTCGCGCTCAAGCGTTCGAACAAATCCCGTTGTCGCTGTAAACCGAGTTCGGACGTCATATGTGGGTATTGACAATTTGTTACCGTGTGGCCAAAGCATAACGCACCTGCCGTATCGGTAAAGCCCGGGGCGCGATATTTGAGTCTTCGGCCGAACTGGGTCTCGGCCGCTCCAGGTTCGCCCTGATGCCCGCAACGTTTTCGAGGTCCAGGACGGGAGGTTACGGAAACGCGGCGAGCGCGGTGCCTGTCCCGGCCGGAGGTGGAGGCCGCTCCTTCGATCCCTTGCTTGGGCCGTCTTACCTCGTTTTCCGAGCTGAGTTCCCCCGCGGTGGGACTCCGATGGAGTCGATGGTATCGGTAACGGATCCGCGAGCAGTCCTGCCCGGAACAACTTGGTGAACAGAGGCCAGCATCGCGATCTTTGGCGCCTCGCGGCGCCCATGATGCTGTCGAACGTATCGATCGCGGTTTTGGGGCTGGTCGACACCGCGGTCATCGGACATCTCGATGACGAGAGCCGCTTGGCGGGGATCGCCATCGCCACCGTGCTGTTCGACTTTCTGTATTGGGGTATGACGTTCCTGCGCATGGGCACTACCGGAGTCGTCGCCCAGGACCACGGCGCGAACGACCCGCAGCAGATGCGTTCGACGCTGCGCGATGCACTGCTCGTGGCCACGTTGATCGCGCTTTTCATGCTGTCGTTGCGAGACGAAATCCTGGTCTTCGGTCTTGGCTTGCTCGACGGTAGCGCCGCTTCGTATATCCACGCCGCTCGCTATTTCGAAATCAAGATCTGGGGTGCGCCGGGCGTGCTCGCAACGATGGTTTTCACCGGTTGGTTGGTCGGCACGCAGAACACCAGAGCGGCTTTGATCCTGGCTGCTATTCCCTCCCTGCTTCACGCCGTCCTCGATTTGATTTTCGTCGTGGTGCTGGAACTTGGTATTGCCGGCGCAGCTTATGCCGCGCTTACCAGCGCGTATTTCTCGATGGTGCTCGGAATCTGGCTCGTGATGCGCGTGCTTTCAGAGCACGGAGACAGCGCGAAGCTCGGCTGGAAGTGGCGGGGTATCCGTCGACTCCTGACGCTAAACTGGAATATCCTGCTGCGCACATTGTGTTTGATCGCGACGTTCGCTTTCTTTACCAAGCAGGGCGCAAGCCAGGGCGACACGATCCTTGCGGCGAACGCGATCTTACTCAACTTCCAAATGCTGATGGCCCTTGGACTCGACGGGTTTGCGAACGCACTCGAAGCGCTGGTCGGATCGGCGATCGGGGCTTCGGATCGTAGCCGATTCCGCGCTTCGGTCGTCATCGGTACCCTTTGGTCGCTCCTGTTTGCCGTGTTGTTCGCGGGTCTGTATTCGATCTTCGGGACCTCGTTGATCGCGCTTCTCACGGACATCGAGGCCGTCCGATCGGAAGCTGGGCGGTTCTTGGTGTGGGCCGCGGTATCGCCGCTGGTCTCGGTCTGGTGCTTCGTTTTCGATGGCATCTTTATTGGCGCTACGAAGGGACCCGAAATGCGTAACTCGATGCTCTTCTCCGCTTTCGGGGTGTTTTTACCGGCCTGGTACTTGTTGCAACCCTTTGGCAACCACGGATTGTGGGGGGCTTTTGTACTGTTTTTCGCTGCACGCGGCGTGTCCATGGGCTGGTATTACGCGAGGATCGAGCGTAGCGGCGGATTTGCTTGAGGCCATGGCGCCGCACAACAAAGGCGAAACACAGCGTTCACGGCGACCATTTCAGGCGTTCCCGTGCTCTGCGTTCTCTTTTTGTGAGTTTCCCGCGTCTCCGATCTGCGATTACGGCACTGCCCTCGATCGAGCGCGACAATTCCTCGCGTCGTGAGATGCTCTGTTCAGATTCCAGATAGAGTTCGCCAACGCGACCGGCAGCTACCCTTTGGCGTACCAACCCGGTAACCGTTAAGTGGAATTCATACGGCGGGCGGCGGATATTCAACGCGTCGCCCGTGCGGATCGCGCGCGCCGGTTTGGCACGGACCCCGTTAACATTGACGCGCCCGGCTTTGATCGCTTCTGTAGCGTGCCCGCGAGTCTTGAACAGCCGCGCGCACCAAAGCCATTTGTCGAGACGTTGATCTTCCATCGGGTCCTTCTCGTCGATCAAGGGTTTTCCGCTGACCCCATTCTAGCCGTGACTGCAAATTTCCGGGAAGCGTGCAGAGTATCTCCAGCTAGTGCCCATCCCAAGATCGATCGCGCGACCCCGAGGGCTGAAGGCGCTTGTCGCGCATTCCCGCATCGTTTGTCGCTCGGCTCGCCATCCACAAGGACGTTCCTTGCGTCTCCAACTGTGCGGTAGACGTCGGGGGGCATTGAATAGTGATGAGATTGGTTCGGTAATGGGCGAGAATATAGGCGTGAGCAATTGGTTTTTCGCATGCGGCGGGGTTTTTGGGGCGATCGGTGTCGCTTCCGGAGCGCTCGGGGCGCACGTTTTGAAAGAGCGTTTCGATGGGGCGACCTTGGAGATTTACACCACCGCGGTCAGCTATTTGTTGGTCCACTCTGTTGTATTGCTCGTTTGCGGCGCGGTACTTCGCGCGAACGAGTCCAAGCGGTGGTTCAAATTCGCCGGTAATCTGCTCATTGTCGGAATTCTTTTGTTTTGCGGTGGTCTGATAACGCGTGCCGTGACGGGCATCCCGACGATCGGGAAGGTCGTGCCGATCGGCGGAATGGCACTAATTCTCGCGTGGTTGGCTATCGCCGTCGGCGGGATCACTGGCGTTGGAAAACCGAAATGAAACTTCGATTGGTTGATAATTTGCCACTCCGGCTGCTGATCGGATTGGTTCTTGCGGGCGCGACCGGCGCCGAGGTGGCGGCGCGAACGTTCAATCTCGACGGTGACCTTGTCGGCGAGCTAGTACTGGCATCGAGCTTGAAGGCCGATACGCTCTCCGATCTAGCCCGCGCCTACGATCAGGGCTATCTTGAGATGCGTTGGGCCAATCCTAAGATCGACCCCTGGCTGCCGGGAGAAGAAACCGAGATCATCGTTCCCAGTCGTTACATCCTACCGGATGCGCCGCAACACGGTGTCGTCGTCAATGTGCCGGAAATGCGTTTGTATTACTTCCCGAAAGTGAAGGGCAAGGAACGACGTAACGTCAGGACGCATCCAATCAGTATCGGCCGGCAGGAGTGGACCACGCCGCATGGGGTTACGAAAATCGTGGCCAAGGTCAAGGATCCGAATTGGTACCCGCCCGAATCGATCCGCGAAGAGCATGCCGCCGAAGGTGCGCCGCTACCAAAAATTGTGCCGGCGGGACCCGACAATCCGCTCGGCGCCTTCGCCATACGTCTCGCGTTACCCGGCTATCTGATTCACGGAACGAATAGACCATACGGGATCGGCATGCGCGTAACGCACGGCTGCATACGGATGTATCCCAAGGACGTCGAAGAAATCTTCGGCGCCGTTGCCATCGGAACGCCGGTTCGTATCGTCAATCAGCCGTTTAAGGTCGGCGTCGCCCATAACAAAATCTACCTGGAAGTCCACCCGCATTTGGCCGAGGACGGCGACATTTTCCGAGATCAATTCTCACACGTGGTCGAATTGGTGGTTGCAAAGACCGCGGGATATGACGTGCAGCTGAATTGGCGCGAACTGCAAGACACGATCCTCAAGAAGAGCGGGATCCCGAAAGCAGTGGGCGCAATTACGGTTCGCGACCCGGAGCCGGCCGGACTCACTCAAACACAGTTCGGCCGGGTGGCTAAGGAGAGTCTGCACTAGCCCGTATTTCTCGCCAGTCGGCGCGATGATGTGTAGGACACACAAATGTCGCGAGAGCCAGGGCCGCTCCATGGCATCCTGCCATCGCGGCATTGGTGCATCCCTGCACGGCAGATGGCGGGAGCAACCATCGCGCCGACTGGTGAGAAATGCGGGCTAGCTCCGGGCCGTGCGAAAAAAAAACCCCGCTTCGTGGCGGGGTTTTTCGGCAAGAAAAGGCGTCGGGCTATTTTTTCATTGTTTGCTCGAACATCCTTTCGATCCGGTCTTTGTTCTCGCTGCAGCACGCCATCGCCGCATCCGCTGTGCTTTGGGCTTTTGCGGCCGCATCCGCCGCGGCGCCAGCTGCGTCCATCGCGGCTTTCGCCGCACTCGCCGCCGAGCGGGCTTCAGACATGGCGCTGTTTGCTTTTGCTTCCACCGCAGATAATTGCTGCTCCGGCTTTACCGTCGCGCAAGCCGACAGAGCCCCCAGCAGGACCCCGATAACCGCCATTCGTACGGTCAGGGAAAGTGTTTGTTGCATCTTTAAATCTCCTATCCACATAATCGGTTGTCCCCGTGAAAAATCCCTTATAGCAGGCGAAATGATGAACCATTTCCGGGCGTTTAGCAATTTTGATTTGGCCTGCCGATGCCGCGATCAGCGATTATTGTGCGGTTGTTCACGGCTCTCTTTACGGAACGGCACGACCAGGGGGTTCATACTCTGGTGGTGATAGACTGAAACAGCGGCGTACCCAAGCCGGCCACCCTCCAGGGCGACACCCGGAACGCCTTGGAGCTTAGCGCAAAATGCCCGTCAGAGGCTTGACCCAGAGCAAGTTTCGCCTGAGCCCGCGTTTGAATTTGCTTGTAGTCCACAAACCACATGCCGCGCTATTGTGGTGTCTTTTGTTCCGGTTTTGGTTCAGTCGTAGGACGGCCCCAGCCGCGTCCGCGGCCCGGGGGCACCCGTTGGCGCGAATCGTACGAATCATCGATCATCTGCTGGATCGCGCGATCGAAGCTGTCCATCTGATGCGATTCGCAATAATCCAAGAGCCAGGCGATCGATAGGTCCAACGATCGGTTGCCGGTCACGTTGTAAGTGTCGTCGCGTATCGTATTAAAGGCAGTAAGATAGCCCATTAGAAATACTTTGTAGCGGTCGTCGGGATCGCCTTGTGCGGACTTGACGAACTGGTAACAGGACGATCGTCCAACTCCCCATATGGCGTAATTACCCTCCCGGTCGCCGGCCAATACGGCAAAAGTGACGAGTTGTAGCGTCAGCGTTGCTATCAGAATACGGGACGGCATCGATTCTCCGCGGCAAAAAAAATAGTACGTTTCGGTAAGAAGGGTGGCGTTAGTCGATATTCTGACCGGTCTCCAGCGAGCCGATCTCAGTGGGACGGAAGCCCTATCAGGCGGCTCTTGCGATTGAATTGGGAGCGCAAGAATTCCATCTGGTCGGCCAGGATCTTGCGGTTCGATAAGGCCAGAAATTCGGCCCAGTTGGGAACGTAGGGCACTGCGAGCAATGGCATGGAGGCCGTTTCAGGCGTTCGGTTGCCTTTGCGGGTGTTGCACGATCGACAAGCCGCGACCACGTTTGACCAGATGTCGCGGCCACCCTTCGAGATCGGATTCACGTGGTCACGGGTTAGTCGATAGTCTGGATGTTCCGTACCGCAATACATACACATATATTCGTCGCGCCGAAACAATTCGTGGTTGTTGAGCGGCGGAACATTACGTTGGATGTGGCGGCCTTGAGACGACCGCTTGATGGCGATGATCGAGTGGACGGTAATCGACGAACGCTCCCCTGTATCGCGAGAGGTGCCGCCATGGAACGTAAATTCGTTATCGCCGGCCGTCCATGCTACGAGCTCGCGGCTGTACAGACACACCGCGTCTTGCCACGGGATCCAGCGTAGCGGCGTCCCGGCGACATCAAGGCGTAATATTAGTGGCGATCGCATCATAATTGTCGTCTCAGCGACACAGTCTATCGGTCCGTTCGATCAAACGCTAATCTATGTGACTGGCGGGTTCCGCGCATAGTGGATCCTATCGAAACCGGGAGATCCGGGGGCAATCATCCGTCCGCGCGACGAGCACACCGAGCGGACGCTGATATCCTCGCTCGACAGCTTCACGACGGTCAGGTGCGACTCCGCAAACAGGCTGTGTATTACAAAAACTGAAATCACCAAGGATTATCGATGTGACAAAGATAGACGACGTACTCGAGATCACGCGTAAGTTGCGGCATCGGGACGATGGGTGTCCATGGGATTTGGAGCAGACGTTCGCCTCCATCGTTCCGCATACGATAGAGGAAGCGTACGAAGTCGCAGAGTGCATTGAACACCGGGGGCTTGCCGGTTTAGCTGAAGAGCTGGGGGATCTCCTGTTTCAAGTCGTATTTTACGCGCAACTGGCGCAAGAACAGGGTTTGTTCGATTTCGATGACGTCGTAGATGCGATATCTCAGAAGTTGATCGCCCGTCACCCGCACGTATTCGGCTCGGCTAGCGTCGTCGACGCCGCCGCGCAAACGCACCGTTGGGAAGAGCATAAAGCGGAGGAACGACGGTTGGCGGCCGCGGGCTCTTGTGTGAGCGAATTGGACGGCGTACCGCTTTCGTTGCCTGCGTTGGCGCGGTCAAAGAAATTGCAACAGCGCGCCGCCCGGGTAGGTTTCGATTGGCCCGATTTGACCGGGGTGCGACAAAAGGTCCTCGAGGAATTCGACGAACTGGAAGCCGCGATCGAGGCACGCAGTTCGCCGGCCGAGGTAGAAGAAGAAATGGGAGACTTATTGTTTGCCTGCGTTAACTGGGCGCGCCGTTTGGGTGTCGAGCCCGAATCCGCGTTGCGCGCGACAATGCGAAAATTCGAAAAACGGTTTCATTACATAGAAAAAGCGCTCGACGATGCGGGAATCAATATCACTGAGGCGTCGCTCGCCAAGATGGACGCATTGTGGGAAGAGTCCAAACGCAAGGATGGGTAAAGCTTGGCTCGCGACAAAAAAAACGGGCGCGCGAGCGCCCGTAATGGACCAAAGGGAGGAGCGCAATGGCCATTACGGCCGCTTGCGTAACCGATACCAAGCAATATACATGCCAAGGATCGCGATTATGTAAGAATCTACCCGTTAGAAGGGTTTTGAAGAATTTGCCGCACTCGAAATGACATAAATTTGCCGCTCGCGGCCGAGAATTGACAATTCTCGGCGGTCGGGAGCCTATCGGAGATCGGCGGCGTTGGCGTCGGCCTTGTTGCGGCTCACCATCGCGTAGGCAGAGTGATTATGAATGGATTCGAAATTCTCCGATTCGACGGTGTAGGACAGGATCCGGTCCTCGGCATTGAGTTTCAAGGCGACCTCTCGAACCATATCTTCAACGAACCGTGGATTGTCGTAGGCTCGTTCGGTGACGAACTTTTCATCGGGTCGTTTGAGTAGTCCGTAGAGTTCACAACTCGCTACTCCTTCGACGACGTCGACGAGTTCTTCTATCCAGATAAAGTCGCTGACTTTGACCTCTACCGTCACATGCGAGCGCTGGTTGTGTGCGCCATAGTCCGAAATGGTTTTGGAACAGGGGCACAGCGATGTGCACGGGACTATGACTTTCACCGAAATCAGCGGACCATCGGGACCCACTTCACCGATGAAGGTTACCGAGTAGTCGAGTAGGCTCTTAACCTCGGTTACCGGTGCGGCCTTTTCAATGAAGTACGGGAATGTCATCTCGATACGGCCGAATTCGGCATCGAGCACCTTGGTCATTTCGTCAACCATGGCCTTGAAATTCGGTACCGAGATCTCATATTCGTGGTGGTTCAGAATCTCGACGAAGCGAGACATGTGCGTGCCTTTGAATTTGTGCGGCAGGCCCACGTACATGTTGAACACGGCAACCGTGTGCTGTTGCCGGCCGGCTCTGTCGCGTACTACGACCGGGTGTTTGATATCTTTGATTCCGACCCGGTCGATAGCGATCCGGCGCGTGTCCTCGCTGCCTTGCGTGTCCGGTATTGTCGACGCCTTAGGGGCGCGCTGGTTCATGACGGTATCCATGCTCAACGGGTAATGAACTGATCAATCCGCCCCGACACTCAGATCTCCGGATTGGTGCCGCTAGCCGAATTGGACAGATTCTAAAATCTTTTCGCGCGGCCGGCCAGTTCGCCGGCGCCGTTGCCCGGGTGTATCCGGCAGACCGCCGGCCGGGCGCGTCACCGTTGCCGCTCTGGCGAAGGCTAGCCCGGGCGAAGCTGAGCAGGCCGGCCGCCGTCATGGCGAGCCCGTGGGGTCCAAAACGTCCGACCGGTCGCGAGCCCATCAGAAAATAAGACGCAACTGGCATATTGCGTTGCAGGAAGATGCTAAGGCAATGAAGTAAGGGCTTTTTCGCAAAACTTCCCGGTCGTCTCCAAGAACCGTCCGTGTTAGCGATCGCGATTGACTACGTAATCAGCCAACTGGCACAGGGTATTCGCTGCTGAGCCCAGGGAGTCCAGACTGGAAATCGCCTCGTCGCACAGCGCTTGGGCGGTCTTTTTGGCTTCCTCCATACCCAGGATATTCGGATAGGTCGGTTTGTTCCGGTCGTTGTCGGAGCCCTGCGGTTTACCGATGATCGCGGTTTCTCCCTCGACGTCGAGAATATCATCGTGAACCTGGAACGCGAGGCCGACGCAACGGGCGTAGCGATCAAGCCGGTGGGCGATGTCCGTGTCGTCGACGGGGCTCGCCAGGTATCCGAGGCGCACGCTGGCGCGGATCAAGGCGCCGGTTTTGTGCAGATGCATCTTTTCGAGTTCCGCTAGGGTCAAATGGTTTCCGACCGCAGCGAGATCCATTGCTTGGCCGCCAGCCATTCCCTCCGAGCCGCTGGCGTGGGCGAGCTCGCGCAGCATTTCGATGCGGCGGCCCGGCGAGACCGCGCTGTTCGCGCATTCGGCGATCACGGAGAACGCGAGCGCCTGCAAAGCGTCACCGGCCAGGATAGCGGTCGCCTCATCGAATTTCTTGTGGCACGTCGGTCGACCGCGGCGCAGATCGTCGTCGTCCATGGCGGGCAGATCATCATGGATCAGCGAATAGGCGTGAATCAATTCGACCGCCACCGCACTCGCGTTGAGCTCATTGAGTGACGTCCCGAAGGTCTGGCCGGTTGCATACACCAGGACCGGGCGAACCCGCTTGCCGGCGCCGAGGACGGCATAGCGCATCGCCGTGTGCAGCCGCACCGGGGCACGGCCTGCGCTCGGCAGATTTTGCTCCAGGACATGATTTACCTGTGCCTGGTAAGTGGCCAGTGTCTGTTCAAGAGACATGCGCGGGTCTCAATCCTCGTCAACCGGATCGAATGGTTTGAGTACTTCGCCGTCGTCGCCGTCCTTCGTCAACAGCAGGACCTTCTGCTCGGCCTCGCGCAGGGCGTGTTGGCACGCTCGGGCGAGCGAGATCCCGCGTTCGAACTGTTTGAGCGACTCCTCGAGCGAGAACTCGCCGCCTTCCATCTTTTCGACCAGCTCTTCGAGCTCGTTGATGGATGCTTCGAAATCGATTTTTTGTGTCTTGCGGGCCATGAATTCGCGCCGATCCGTTCATCGTTGAGTGGTTGTGTTACCGCCGGCGCCGGCGACCACCGGGACGGGGTCGCAACTGTACTGACCGTGCCTTAAGCGGTCAACCGTTCGCAAGTAGGGCATCGATTATGACGCCCCGGCGACGGCGCCCCCAAAAGCGTGATCTGGGTCGTGCTCGGCTACCGAGATTTAGTCTAATTTGTAGGATAAGTCTAAACATATTCTCCTCGAAGCAATAGAACGACAGAAGCAAATCTGTAGAAAGAGGAGGACAAGCGCATGCCATCGTTGCAAGGTATGAAAATAGAACAAACTCTCAAAGATGGTTTTGCTGGCGAGTCGCAGGCGAACCGCCGTTACCCGTATTTCGCTTAGAAAGCGGACGTGGAAGGTTTCAACGATGTCTCGATCGCGTTTCGGTCGACCGCCGATGGCGAAACCGGTCATGCGCCGGGTCTGAGTCGCCGGGCCGGCCGTGTTAAGGTAGGGCGGCACCGGCCGAAGGCGGAAGGCGCGTACCTGTTCCGCCCGTATTGCCCTATTCCAGCGACACTTGACCAACACTATCGGTGTGGACGAAAATCGTATCACTATTAGCCGCTTGTGATGGCTTTCTAAATTAATTTATATGTCCATCCGGACGCCGGGGGATATTTTTTGGCCGCAAAGTACGACGCCGCTGACATCGAAGTCCTGACCGGATTGGACCCGGTGCGTAAACGGCCGGGGATGTACACCGATACCAGCCGTCCGAATCACCTCGTACAGGAGGTCGTCGATAATAGCGTTGACGAAGCGATTGCCGGGCACTGTACGGCGATCGAGATTACGCTTCATAGCGACGGCTCGGTATCGGTCGCCGATGATGGTCGCGGAATGCCGGTAGACAAGCATCCGGGTGAGAAGATCCCCGGCGTCGAAGTAGTGCTGACTCGGTTGCATGCCGGCGGCAAGTTTTCGAACAAGAACTACAGATATTCGGGCGGGCTCCACGGCGTCGGCGTATCGGTCGTCAACGCATTGTCGAAAAAGCTCGAGGTTGCGGTAAAACGAGGCGGACGCGTGCACACGATGTCGTTCGCCAAAGGCTACCGGCGTTCGCCGCTGAAGGCGACGCGGAAGGTCGGAAAGCAGAACACCGGGACCACGATCCGTTTCTGGCCCGAACCCAAGTATTTCGACACAGTAAAACTCTCTTTGCCGAAACTGCGGCACGTCCTGCGCGCCAAAGCTGTTCTTTGTCCGGGGCTGCGTGTGCGACTCAAAGACGAAGCGGCGAAAACCGACGACCAATGGTGCTATGAGCGGGGGCTGCAGAGTTACCTGACCGAGGCATTGCCCGATGCAGAACTGTTGCCCGCTACACCGTTCCGGGGAGATATGGCCGGTAACGACGAAGCGGTGACCTGGGCGTTGCAGTGGCGGGCCGATGACGGGGACTTAATCACCGAAAGTTACGTTAACCTCGTACCGACGGTGCAGGGCGGGACGCACGTGACGGGGTTGCGTCAGGGCCTGCTGGAAGCCATGCGCGAATTCTGCGAGTTCCGGAGTCTTCTGCCGCGCGGCGTCAAGCTGACCGCTGACGACGTGATCGAGCGTTGTGCCTATGTCCTCTCGGTGAAGTTGACGGATCCACAATTTTCGGGGCAGACGAAAGAACGTCTGTCCTCGCGTTCGAGTGCGACTTTCGTTTCCGGAGTGGTGCGCGATGCTTTCAGTTTGTGGTTGCATCAGCATGCCGAGACCGGCGAACGTATCGCCGAGATCGCGGTGCAGCGGGCGCAGACGCGCCTCAAAGCTGCCAAGTCGGTCGTGCGCAAGAAACTCGGTGGTGCCGGTCCGGCGTTACCAGGCAAGCTTGCCGATTGTGCTTCGCAGAATCTCGATGAAACCGAGCTATTCCTGGTCGAAGGTGATTCAGCCGGCGGTTCGGCCAAACAGGCGCGGGACAAAGATTTTCAGGCGATATTGCCCCTGCGAGGCAAGATCTTGAACACCTGGGAGGTCGAGTCTAGCCAGGTATTGGCATCGCAGGAAGTCCATGACATCTCGGTCGCGCTGGGCGTGGACCCGGGTTCGTCAAATGTTTCGCGATTGCGGTACGGCAAGCTGTGCATTCTGGCGGACGCGGATTCCGACGGCGCGCACATTGCTACCCTTTTGTGCGCTTTGTTCGTGCGGCATTTTCGTCCCGTCGTGGCAGCTGGCCACGTCTATGTCGCGATGCCCCCGCTATTTCGCATCGACGTCGGTAAGTCCGTCTTTTATGCGCTGGATGAGGACGAGAAGGCCGGGATCATCGACCACATCGCGGCCGAGAAGATCCGCGGTAAGGTCAACGTTCAGCGGTTCAAGGGGCTGGGCGAAATGAACCCGCTCCAGCTGCGTGAAACCTCAATGGCACCGGAGACGCGGCGGTTGATACAGCTGACGATCGACGGCAAAGGCAAGACGGAACAACTAATGGATATGCTGCTGGCCAAAAAACGCGCCTCCGATCGGCGCGCGTGGTTGGAAAGCAAAGGCAACCTCTCTTCACTGAATTGACCAGTGCATGGCATCTTGAAGGCAGAAGCATGAGCGAACATCTCGACATCGAACGCCGGCCGCTCGGCGAATTTACCGAACAAGCGTACCTCGACTATTCGATGTACGTCATCCTCGATCGTGCGCTTCCGCATGTCGGCGACGGCTTGAAGCCGGTACAGCGCCGCATCGTCTACGCGATGTCGGAATTGGGCTTGAGCGCGGCAGCAAAATTCAAAAAGTCGGCGCGCACGGTTGGCGACGTGCTAGGTAAATTTCACCCGCACGGCGATTCCGCGTGTTACGAAGCGATGGTGCTGATGGCGCAGCCTTTCAGTTATCGGTATCCACTCATCGAGGGGCAGGGCAACTGGGGGTCGATCGACGATCCGAAATCGTTTGCCGCGATGCGTTACACCGAAGCAAAACTAACTGCCTATGCCGAGGTGCTGCTGGGCGAACTTGACCAAGGGACGTCGGATTGGACGCCAAATTTCGACGGTACCATGGAGGAGCCGGTGCTGTTACCGGCCCGCTTGCCGAACGTGCTACTAAACGGAACTACAGGTATTGCGGTGGGCATGGCGACGGATATCCCGCCACACAACCTGCGCGAGGTTGCCGGCGCTTGTATCCACCTGTTGCAGAAACCGAGGGCAACGGTCGCCGACCTGTGCAAGCACATTCGCGGCCCGGATTTTCCGACCGGTGCGGAAATCATAACGGCCCCGGAGGAGATCCAACAGGCGTACGAAAGCGGTCACGGATCGGTAAAAATGCGTGCCCGCTTCGAGGTCGAGAAGGGCGCGATCGTGATTACGGCACTGCCCTTTCAAACTTCCGGCAGTAAGCTCATCGAGCAGATCGCCCAGCAGATGCAGGCCAAGAAGCTTCCAATGCTGGACGACATTCGCGATGAATCCGATCACGAAACCCCGACCCGGATCGTTCTCATCCCGAGATCCAACCGAGTCGACACCGCGCAACTGATGCAACATCTGTTCGCGACTACCGATCTGGAACGCAACTATCGGATCAACTTCAACATGATCGGCAACGACGGCTTGCCGGCGGTGAAGGATCTGCGGGCGTTGCTGAAAGAATGGATCGAGTTTCGTACGGATACCGTTCGCCGGCGACTGCAGTTCCGGCTCGACAAGGTCGTCGATCGGCTGCACATTCTCAAAGGTTTCTTGATCGCGTTCCTCAATATCGACGAAGTGATCAAGATCATCCGGACCGAGGACAAGCCCAAGTCCGTTTTGATGAAACGGTTCCGATTGACCGGTACGCAGGCGGACGCGATTCTCGATCTGCGTTTGCGTCATCTTGCACGGCTTGAGGAGGAACGAATCCGTGGCGAACAGAACGAACTGTCGGCCGAACGAAAGCGGATCGATCTGATACTAAAATCGACCCGGCGGCTGAAGACCATGGTTCGTGATGAGATCAAGGCCGATGCCGAGAGGTTTGGCGACGAACGTTGTTCGCCGCTGGTGCAGCGCGAAGCGGCGCACGCGATTGCCGAGGCCGATTTGATCCCGTCGGAGCCGGTCACGATCGTTCTGTCGGAAAAAGGCTGGGTACGTGCGGCCAAAGGTCACGAGATCGACCCGCGCGAATTGACCTTTCGCAGCGGCGATGCGTTTCAGGCGGCCGCTCGCGGGAGAACGAATCAAACCGCGGTGTTCATCGATGCGGGTGGTCGCTGCTATTCGCTGCCGGCGCATTCTTTCCCGTCCGCGCGGAGCATGGGCGAACCTTTGGGCGGCCGGCTGTCCCCGCCCGACGGCATGAATTTCGTCGGGGTGATAGGCGGCGGCGCGGACACCCGGGTGTTGTTGGCGTCCGATTCGGGATATGGCTTCATTGCCCCCGTCGGCGCGCTCTACTCGAAGAACAAAGCAGGGAAGGCGGTTCTGTCGGTGCGTGGGGGCGCCCGTGCGACGGTCCCTGCCGCGATCCAAGATCCGAAGAAGGACGAGATCGCCTGCGTTACCAACGAGGGCTACCTATTGATCTTCGCTGCCAGCGAGTTGCCGGAACTGGCGCGAGGCAAGGGTTTGAAGATGATGCAGATCCCGCCGACAAAACTCAAAAAGCGTGAGGAATTCGTGCACAGCGTAGTTGTTATTCCGCCGCGCGGGGCTCTGAAAATTACCGCCGGCAGCCGCCACGTCACCCTAAAGCAGAAAGACTTCGCGCGCTATCGTTCGGAGCGCGCGCGCCGGGGCTTGAAATTGCCCCGGGGTTTTCAGCGGGTCGAAACGATGGAGGTCGTCTAACCCCACATCCGAGATCCCCGCCAAGCTATTCGGCGTCCCCTCGCTCGGGGACTCGCCAGCCTGGATATCTCTGCCCGGGCGGCACGGTGTCCGCGCAGCCTGTCGGATTGTATGAAGACTCTCTGACCGACCGCGACAATACGTCTTTCCGAGAGAAGGAATACTCCGCGCGGCCAGCTAGCGATTCCAGGTCCCCGTTACCGATGATCTCGATCCATATGAATGGGGCATCGAGGCACGATTTTCGTTCTTTTTCTGATGCGACGTTTACTGCGTTCTCACCAATTACCAAGGCTTTCCTAATTTGTGCACACCGTAGGTTGGGTTAGCCTGAAGGGCGTAACCCGACACGATGGCCAAATCGTTGGGTTACGGCACCGCGCCTAACCCAACCTACCGTGCATGTCTGTTCAGTCTTTATGCAAGTCTCAGCAAATACGCCTGCGGTCCTGCCGCCACGCAAAATCTGCCGGCATTGTATCCGTCGGGATTCTTCTCCCCGAAGCAGTAGGAACGACGCGCCGTGGTGCTCAGATGAACGCGCTGCCGTTCTCGAAGCCGAGATGCGTGGCGCCGTAATTCCGCCCCGCTGCGTTGAAACTGAATGCGGCGTGAGTACCCGCCGTCTGGATGTCCCGCATCGCGCGTTGCAGTGGATTGTCGAGGAAGGTCGAGTGGGCCCCGCTGGTCATGAACAAACGGGTGGCGGCCTCGACGCAACTGTGCACGCCTTTGGCGGTCTCCCACAGGTGTCGTGCCCTCTGCATGACCGGTACTTCGCGTCCGGCGGTCGCCGCCGCGAGTTCGACGTCTTGGTTCCGGCGCCGTGCCGCCTTTGCCGCATTGATCACGTATTCCGTTTCCGCAATGTAGCGATGGATGTCCGGGTTGTCCGCGAACTTTGCGCCGTCGAAGGCGGCAAGACGCTCTTTGTTTCGTTCGATGTAGTGGTCCAGGATATCGGTCGCGGCGCCAAGGGCCGGCGATGCGATGGAATCGAGAAAGACGAGTCCGAACGGAAGCTTGAAGATCGCCGACCGGTCGTCCGTCGGTCGCTCGGCCGCGCCGAAGACGGCATGAAGGCGATAGTCCGGAACAAACACGGCGTCGAGCTTCAACGTTTTGCTGCCGGTTCCGCAAAGACCGACCACGTTCCAGTCGTCGACGATCTCCACGTCCGTCATCGGTACCGTAAAAGCGCTCATCACCGGCGGTTCACCCTCGACGGGCGAGACCAGGCCACCGACAAACGCCCATTGCGAGTGATCGCAACCACTAGAGTACGGCCAGTTGCCGGTCAGCCGATAGCCGCCGTCGACTTTTTCGACCTGGCCTGTCGGGGCATAGGCCGACGAGATCAAGCTCTCAGGGTCATCACCCCAGATCTCTTCTTGCGAGCGCTCGGTCAGGCAGGCTCCTTCCCAATTGTGCAGCGCCAGGACGGCGAGAACCCATCCCGTTGACGCACAGGCCGCGCTTACCTCCATGATGACGTCGTAAAGGACAGCCGGCGGCAGTTCGAACCCTCCGAATTTCTCCCGCAGAATGATCTTGAAAAAGCCGGCCTCACGACAATCGTCGATGCTTGCCGTCGGTACTACGCGGTTTCGCTCCGTGTCTGCGGCGCGTTCGCGGAACACCGGCTTCAGTGCTTTTGCTTTCTCGCGAAGCTCTACGGCAATCGTGTCGACATCAATGGCCATCGTCATGGCTTACCTCCTGAACAAGATGTTCTTCGGTTTTTCACGACCTTCACGGCGCGTTCACGCGTTGCGGGCCGTTTGCTGAAAGCGGCGGAAGAGTTTGAGGCTGTTGTCCTTTTGGATCGCGGTCAGTTCGCCTTGGTCGAATACGGACAGGGCATTC
>PVBE012928867.1_pt1 | contig 21168 bp, 13 predicted proteins | sample 1631181 | NCBI WGS metagenome assembly PVBE01 (sample SAMN08397723, study PRJNA350692) | Marine metagenome, whole genome shotgun sequencing project. | isolation source: water | place: Pacific Ocean | collected 2012-04 | reverse complement strand
CGCGTCGCGTTTGAGCTCGATGACCATGCGGCTGCCGCGGCGGTCGGACTCGTCGCGCAGGTCCGAGATGCCCTCGATCTTCTTGTCCTTGACCAGTCCGGCGATCTTCTCCAGCAGCCGCGCCTTGTTCACCTGGTAGGGCAGCTCGTTGACGATGATGGCGGTCTTCTTCCGCTTGCCGAGCTCCTCGATCTCGGTCACGCCCCGCATGACCACGACGCCCTTGCCCGTCTTGTAAGCGCGCACCACCCCGCCACGACCATAGATCATCCCCGCCGTGGGGAAGTCCGGCCCGGGGATGATCTCCATCAGCTCGGAGAGCGTCATCTTCGGGTTGTTCAGCAGCGCGATGGTGCCGTTGATCACCTCGACGATGTTGTGGGGCGGGATGTTGGTCGCCATACCCACGGCGATGCCCTGGGAGCCGTTGACCAGCAGGTTCGGGATCCTGGCCGGCAGGATGACCGGCTCGTCCTCCTTCTCGTCGTACACCGGGGTCCAGTCCACGGTGTCTTTTTCGATGTCGGCCAGCATCTCCTGGCCGATGCGATCCATGCGGATCTCGGTGTAACGCATGGCCGCCGGGGGATCGCCGTCGATGCTGCCGAAGTTCCCCTGCCCGTCGGTGAGCGTGTAGCGCAAGGAGAAGTCCTGGGCCATCCGCACCAGGGCGTCGTAGATCGCCTGGTCCCCGTGGGGGTGGAAGCGGCCCATGACTTCACCGACGATACGCGCCGACTTCTTGTAGGGCTGGTTGTGGAAATTCTTCGCCACGTGCATGGCGTAGAGGATGCGCCGGTGCACCGGCTTGAGCCCGTCCCTGACGTTGGGCAGCGCGCGCGAGATGATGACGCTCATGGCGTAGTCGATGAACGACGTACGCATCTCGTGCTCAATGGATGTCGTCAGAGTTTGTGCCTGGAGTTCGCTCATGGATTCATCAACAAATTTGAAAGGATTGACAAAAAAATCGCCTTCACCTGACTACCGTGGATCGCCCACGTAGTCAACGGTAAACGGGTTAAATCTACAGGGTTTTGTGGGATTCTTCGATTCTTCGCCGGGCTCAGAAGGGCGGCGGCAGGGACCCGGCGGGCAGGTTCTCGTCCCACCTCGGGGCGTGGGGATCTGCCCGCCTCTTTTCGATCTCGAGGACGAAGACGTCGACGATGGTCGGGTCGAACTGGGTGCCGGCGCACTTGGTCAGCTCCGACATGGCGGTGTCGTGGGGCAGCGCCGCGCGGTAGGCCCGGTTGGTGGTCATGGCGTCGTAGGTGTCGGCCACGCTGATGATGCGTCCCAGCAGCGGGATCTCCTCGCCCTCGAGCCCCTGGGGGTAGCCGGAGCCGTCCCAGTGCTCGTGGTGGCAGTGGCAGCCGGAGATGAGCTTTCGCAAAAACGGGATCGGCTCCAGGATCCGCTTGCCCTTGTCCGGGTGCTGCCGGAACTGCACCCGCTCCTCGTCGGTCAGGCGATCTGGCTTGTTGAGCATGTCGTGGAGGATGCCGATCTTGCCGATGTCGTGCATCAGGGCGGCCTGAACCACGGTGGTGACCTCGGTGGCCTCCAGCCCCATGCCCTCGGCGATCATGCGGGAGTAAAAGCTCACCCGCTCGGAGTGGCCCTTGGTGTACTCGTCGTTCTCTTCGAGGGCCTGGGCGAAGCCCATGATGGTCTGGCGGAAGTTCTCCTCCAGGCTCTGATTCGCCTTCTCCAGATCGACCTTGGAGTCCAGCAAGCTCTCGTAGAGGCGGGCGTTCTCGATGCTCATCGCCGCGCGGCTGCCGATGATGGAGAGCATCTTGCGCTGGCCCTCGGTGAAGCTGCGCCCCCGGGTGAAGGAGAGCACGTTGAGCATGCCGATGACCCGCTTCTGCAGCCTCAGCGGGACGGAGCAGAAGGAGACCAGGCGCACCTTGCGCGGCAGGGCGGCGAAGTAGCGCTGGGCCTTGACCCCGCTGGCCAGCAGCGGCGTGTCGTCCTCGATGCAGCGCAGCAGCTCGTCGATGTTCAGCTCCCAGACCAGGTCCTCGTCGCTGGTGCGGGTCTTGCGGATCCGCTCCACGTACTTGCCGCTGCCCGGGGACTCCTCCAACAGCAGGGTCACGGTGTCGGCCCGGGCCTCGTCCAGGGTGGCGGTGGTCACCAGGTCGAGGATCGGCTCCACGGCCAGGTTGCGCCCCATGGCCTCGGAGATCTCGTAGAGGCTCAGCGCCTCCCTCAGGCGCATGTTCTCGGCCTGCAGGCGCTGGCGGTCCAGTCCGCGGCGCACCACGTGGACCACCTCCTCCACCTTGAACGGCTTGAGGATGTAGTCGTAGGCGCCGCGCTTCATGGCCTCGATGGCCGTCTCCACGGTGCCGAAGCCGGTCATGATCACCGTCAAGACGTTGATGTTCTTGCGGTTCATCGCCTCGAGCAGATCCAATCCCCCCATGCGCGGCATCTTCAGGTCGCTGATCACCAGGTCGTAGGTCCGGCGCCCCAGCTCGGCCAGGGCGGAGTGGCCGTCGTCCACCGTGCGGACGATGAACCCCTCCATGGTCAAAAAGTCGCTGAGGATCTCGCGGATGACCTTTTCGTCATCGGCGATGAGGATACGGGGGGACTCGTCTTGAACCGGATACTCCATTACGTCTCAGATTGTTTACCATTTCTGATCCCCCTGAACCAGTTATAGAACTCCTGGATATGCTCGCGGCGCGAGGGCTCGAGGTAGTCGAAGTTGTAACCCCGGTCGATGACCTCCCAGAAATCCTTCTCGTCCACGGCCAGCATCTCCTCGCGGATGCTCAGCAGCCGCTCCAGGCGCTCGTGCTCCATGTCCTCGTAGACCTTGCGCGCCAGGGCCTCCTTGCCCTGATCGAGGTAGTAGGTGGCCAGCTTGATCTGGGCCTTGCGCACCCCCCTCAGTGAGAGCTCCTGGGTCTCGGTCTCGGGCTGCTTGTCCACCTCGAGGAAGATCTCCAGCAGCTTCTCCTCCTCGGGGAACTCCAGCTCGTGGGCTTTTTCGCACAGGGTGCACAGGTCGTAGGCCGCGGTCTCGTTGACGAAGGCCAGCCCCTGGGCGTTGGCCGTCAGACCGTAGTACTTGAAGTAGTTGGCGATATCCACCACCTCGGTGGACCACTCCTTGGCCAGCAGCCGCTCCCCGAGCAGCCGGTACTGGTGCAGGATGTTGTAGGCGCTGCGCACGTCCTTGGCGTTGATCGCGCCGCGCAGGTAGGTGTTGAAGAACTTGATCACCAGCTCCAGCAGGGGCCGGTCGTCCACGGTCACGGCCTTTTCGCCGACGTAGCGGCTGTTGATCGCCACCAGCTGAACGATCTCGCGCATGCGGTTGAGGCCGTCGGCGGAGATGGTCTGGTACTGGCGCAGCACCTTCCACTCCAGCCAGGTCTGGCTCTCGCTGATCTTGCCCACGCTCTCCTGGGCCATGGCGACGAAGTCGGGGTTGCGGCGCAGCAGCGGGCCGATGTGGAACCAATCCCCGGCCAGCTTTTCCTTTTCGTCGGCGTAGCGCAGCACCAGGTCCCGCAAGGCGTCCACGCTGCCCGAGGCGATGACGCGGTCCTTCTGGGAGATGGAGTTGACCGCCACGTCGGCGATCTGCTCCACGCCCTGGAGCACGCGGCGCTGGCGGGTCTCGATGTCATGGCTGCCGCCGTGCACCGCCTCCCGCAAGGAGTACTCCTGGATCCGCGCCACGATGCGCTCCGGGTCGAGGAAGGCGAAGACGTAGGAGAAGTAGGGGATCAAGATCAGGATGGCGGTGGTCATGATCAGGATGGTGGCCAGCACCACCACGTGGGGGATGAAGGTCTCGTGCACCATCAGGGTGGCCCAGACGCACTGGATCGTGGCCACGACGAAGAAGCCCATGACCAGCAGGTTGGTGCGGTCGAGGAAGAACATCTCCGTGACCCGCGGCGTGTAGCGGGTGGACGACAGCTGCAGCACGATGGAGACGACCGTGATCGCGATGCCGAGGATGGCGGCCACCACCTCGGGCAGGTTGCCCAGGGCCTGCTGCAGGTCCGAGGGGCTGTAGCCCGACAGCTTGGTCCAGAACTCCACGGTGGTGCCGGTGAAGGTCAGCAGGAAATCGAGGCCGAGGAGCAATAAAAACCACGCCACGGCCGTACCACCCAGCAGTGCCAGCGGGTACAGCCACGCCTTGCGGTCGGAGCCGTTGGTGGCTGCGGCGGGACTCATCAGCCGACTGTACAGGGAGGCAGGAGAAATCACCAGCGGGACGATGTCTGGAGATTGGCGATCTCGCAGCGTATTATGTTAAATGAGCCCCAACGTTTCATGGGCGAGGGCCCGGCCCCGCCAACCGATGTGATGAGCAGCAAGCGCGACATACGCCAGACAGGGGCCGCCAACGCGGCGGCGCTGATCACCCTGGTCACCGGCGCCGTGCTCGGCCTGGCGGTGTGCATGGAGTCCCAGCCGCGCAAGCCGCACAAGCCGTCCACACCCAAGCAGGTCCGGCCACCGGCCAAGCCTGCAACGCGGCCGTCCACCCAGCCGGTGAGCGCCATGGGGCTGGGCGTGCTCTACGGGCTGCCTTCGTCCATCACGGCCATCAGCCGCACCCTGCAGCCCTCGGTCTCGTCGCCGCTGGTGGTGGTGCACTATGGCGACTCGCACTCTGCCGCTGGCGCGCTGGCCGACGAGCTGCGGACCCAGGCGGCCAGGGGCGGGGTCATCTCACCCGGGTTCGTGGCGCCGGCCCACCCGCGGGGGTGGAACGCCCGGGTCAAGCGGTCCAAGGAGTGGGTCCGGCAGAACTGGCTGCGCACCCACGACCGGGGCTCCTTCGGCCCCCTGGGCCTGGCCTTCATCGCCACCCGCGCCGGCGCCCGCATGGACCTGACCCTCAAGGGCACGGTGCCCGACGAGGGGATCCAGGTCACGGCCTTCTACCACGACCAGCCGGGGCACCTGCCCTTCTCGCTGATCAGCGAGGGCAAGGTGCTGGGCAACGTGGGCAGCAGGCGGCACACGGTGGAGAACGCGCGGGCGCCCGAGGGCACCGCCGACGTGCTCGGGCGGCACACGGTGACCCTGCCCGCCGGGGCCCGCTCCCTGAGCCTGGAGGTGACCTTCAGCTCCCGGCGGGACGCCCGCAGCCTGCGCTTCTTCGGCTTCCTCGTGCGATACCCCGGCGCGGTGGTGGAGTGGGACACCATGGCCGTGGGCGGCACCGTGATCCGCGGCCCGCTCAAGCGCGCGGACCGGACCATGGAGGAGTACCTCAAGCTGCGCCAGCCGTCGCTGATGGTCATCTGGTACGGCACCAACTCGGCGGCCTCCAAGGTGCTGAGCATGGAGCGCTACGGCGACAGCTTCGGCAAGCTGGTGGAGCGCTTCCGCGCGGCGGTGCCGGGGGTTCCGATCCTGATCATCGGGCCGCCGGACTTCCTCCGCCGGCCGGACCGCTACTGCTTCATGAACGCCCGGCAGCGCTGGGCCAGAGGGCGGCGCCGCAAGCGGCTGCGCCACTACCGCATCCTCTGGCGGGACCGGGTCAAGCGGGCCTGCAACCCCGACGGGCTGCTGCGCAAGCGCTGGGGCAAGACCATCTACCCTGTGGCCCGGGTGAGCACGCCCGAGCAGTGGCAGCGCTACAAGACCGCCTGCCAGTACTACCCGGTGGCCCACGTGCCGCGCATCGTGGATCAGCAGCGGTGGGTCGCCCTGGAGCACGACTGCGCGTTCTTCAACACCTACGGCTTCATGGGCGGTCCGATGTCGATGCTCAAGTGGGCCTGCGCCAGCCCCCGCCTGGGCAGCGTCGACATGGTGCACCTGACCAATCAGGGGTATCGCCACGTGGCCAGATCGATCTATAAGACCCTCCAAACGTATGCACGATTGAAGGCATCCACCACGAGCAAGTAGACATGGCAGACGGATCAACACGGAGGCGGGCGCTGCCCCGGACCTTCGCATCAACGGTATTCATCACCGGCGCCGCGGCGCTGATGGTCCTCGGGGCGGCGGGCGAGGCAGCCGCCAACCCCTGCAGCGCCCTGAAGAAGCCCCTGGCACTGGACATCGACGGCGGCAAGATCCGCTCCATCGTGGACCCAGACAACAACCTGGCCCGCTTCTACGACGCGCTGATCAGGCTGTCGAAGACCGGCAAGGGCAAGGTGCGGGTCGGCGTCTTCGGCGACTCGAACCATACCCGCGACTGGGCGACCACCACGCTGCGCACGCTGCTGGCCGAGCGCTTCGGCTTCGCCGGACACGGCTACCTGGCCGCGGCGCGGCCCTGGGGCTGGTACCGTCACCGCGAGATCAGCAACCGCCCGAGCGGCACCTGGAAGTCCTGCGCCTGCACCACCCCGCGCTGCGGCAAGAAGCTCTACGGCCACGCGGGCATCGTGGGCCTGGGCAAAAAGCGCGGCGCCAACGTGCACTTCTTCTCCAACACGGTGGGCGCCAAGAAGAACCAGGAGTTTTCGCGCATGGACGTCTTCTACCAGTGCTCCAGGCGCGGCGGCGCCTTCAAGGTCGTGGTGGACAAAAAGGAGGTCGCGGCAGTGGACACCCGCTGCGACAAGGCCGGCCCGGTGGTCAAGACCATCGAGGTCACACCGGGGCGCCACGAGGTCAGGCTCGTGACCACGCGGCCCGTGGCGCGAGTCTACGGCGTGGCCTTCGAGCGCAAGGGCCCGGGCGTGGTGGTGGACAACCTCGCCGTGGGCGCGCTGAACCTGGCCATGCTGGCCCGCACCAACAGCGAGGCCTTCGTCGGCGCGATGAAGGCGCGCAAGTATGACCTGGTCATCTTCCACACCGGCTCCAACATGTGGAACCCCAGGGGGCACCCGCGCTGGGCCAAGACCATGGTGGAGCGGATCCGCACCGCCGCCGGCAAGGACATCTCGATCCTCTTTCTGTCGCCGCCGGATTTTGCCCAGAAGAAAGACGGCAAGATGAGGAGCAACAAGCGCATGGTCAACTGCACCAGGGAGAAACGCGCCATCGCCCTGGCCAACAAGGCCGCCTTCTGGGACTACTTCAACGAGATGGGCGGGCTCGGCTCGGTGGTCAAGTGGCGCAAAAAGAGGATGGTCAAGCCGGACCACGTGCACCTGCTGCCGCCGTTCCACAAGTTGATGTGGACGCGCCTGAGCCACGTGCTGCTCGAGGGCATGCGCAAGCACATGAAGAAAAAGAACATCACCTGCCCCGGCGTTTGATCGCGCCAAAAAACCTGAACCCGGACGACCACATGCTGCTGACCATCGACGTGGGGAACACCAACATCGTGCTGGGCGCCTTCGACGGCGACCAGCTGCTGGACCACTGGCGCATCGCCACCCTGGACTCTCGCACGGCCGACGAGTACAGCGTGATCATCCACTCGCTGTTCGGGCTCAGCGACCAGGTCACCGGCGCGGTGCAGGAAGCGATCCTCTCCTCGGTGGTGCCGGCGGCCGTGCGCCCGCTGACCACCGCCCTGCGCCAGCGCTTCGACGTGGAGCCGCTGGTCGTGGGGCCGGGCATCAAGACCGGCATGCCGATCCTCTACGAGAACCCCCGGGAGGTGGGCGCGGACCGCATCGTCAACGCGGTGGCGGCCTACACCAAGTTCCGCAAGGGCTGCATCGTGGTGGACTTCGGCACGGCCACCACCTTCGACTGCGTCAGCCCCAAAGGGGAGTACCTCGGCGGCGTGATCACCCCCGGCATCACCATCAGCGCCGACGCCCTGTACCACCACGCGGCCAAGCTGCCCCGGGTGGAGATCACCCGGCCCGACGAGGTCATCGGGCGCAACACCGTGGCCTCGATCCAGGCCGGGCTGTTCTACGGCTACGTGGGCCTGGTGGACGGCATCGTGGACCGCATGAAGGCCGAGGCCGGCTTCGCGCCGAGGGTGGTGGCCACCGGCGGCCTGGCGCGGCACCTGACCGAGGCCTCGCGCACCATCGACGAGGCCGACGAGCTGCTGACCCTCGCCGGGCTGAAGCTGATCCACGACCTCAACCGCTGATCCTGCCAGACCCTGGGCTCCGCTGGCGAGTGCCCCTCCGGGTACCGGTGCTGCCGGGCACCCCCACCGTGGCCCTGGCGCCGGAAAACCGGGGGGCCGTGAGCCTCCAGCCCTTGACCCTCGTGCCGAAAAGATATACGACAGTCCCTTCCTCTAGCAAAGGACACGAGTTCAATGAAGAAATACGAAACGACCGAGTTGAGAGACGTGGTCCTGGTTGGACACGGGAAATCTGGAAAAACCTCGCTGGCGGAGGCGATGCTCTTCGACGCCAAGATGATCACCCGGCTGGGCAAGGTGGATGACGAGACCTCCACGCTGGATACCGAGCCCGAGGAGTTCAAGCGCAAGTCCAGCATCCAGTGTGCGCTGGGCTATGCCGACTGGAACAAGCGCAAGATCAACATCATCGACACCCCCGGAGACGGCAACTTCTCCGGCGAGGCCGAGCTGGGCGCCGCGGCGGCCGACGCGGCCGTGGTGGTGGTCAGCGCCCCTGACGGCGTGCAGGTGGGCACCGAGCGCGGCTGGGACATCACCGACCGTCGCGAAATGCCACGGGCCATCTTCATCAACAAGCTCGACCGCGAGCGGGCCGACTTCGACAGCGCAATGGGTCAGGTCAAGGAGATCCTCACCAAGAACGCCGTGGCCCTGCAGATCCCCATCGGCTCCGAGGCGGCCTTCAACGGCGTGGTGGACCTGCTATCCCTCCAGGCCTTCACCTTCGAGGACGACGGCCGCACCATCACCACCGGCGACGTGCCTGCCGACCTGGCCGACATCGCCAGCGCCGCGCGCGAGGAGCTGATCGAGGGCATCGCGTCCAGCGACGACGAGCTGCTCGAGAAGTACCTCGAGACCATGGAGCTGTCCGAGGACGAGATCAACAAGGGGCTGGCCACGGCCATCACCGAGGGCACCCTCATCCCGGTGCTCTGCGGCTCGGCCACGCGCAACATCGGCGTGCAGCCGCTGATGGACCTCATCGTCAACTGCTTCCCCGCGCCCAACGATCGGCCCGCCTTCCAGGGCACCGACCACAAGGGTGAGGCGGTGGAGCGCGCCGCCGACGTGGAGGAGAAGATGTCCGCCTTCGTCTTCAAGACCACCAGCGGCGACGTGGGCAAGATCACCCTGCTGCGCGTGGTCTCCGGCGTGCTGGAGGCTGACACAACGGTGCTCAACGCCACCCGCGACAACAAGGAGCGCATCGGGCAGGTCTACCTGATGCAGGGCAAGAAGCGCGAGAACGTGGACAGCGCCGTTGCCGGCGACCTGGTCGGCCTGGCCAAGATGCGCGAGACCCGCACCGGCGACACGCTCGGCGCCGAGAAGGAGTACGTGACCTTCCCCATGCCGCCGATGCCCGACCCGGTGATCTCCTTCTCCGTGCGCCCCAAGTCCAAGGGTGACGAGGAGAAGGTGGCCTCCAAGCTCAACGACATCCTCGATGAGGACATCACCCTCAAGCTGACCCGCGACCAGTCGAGCAAGGAGATGCTGCTGTCGGGTCTGGGGCAGATTCACATCGAGACCACCGTGGAGCGCCTGCGCCGCATGGGCGTCGAGGTGGAGCTGGCCGAGCCGAAGGTGCCCTATCGTGAGACGATCAAGGGCAAGGCCTTGCACGTCGAAGGGAAACACAAGAAACAGTCCGGCGGCCGCGGTCAGTTCGGCGTCTGCTTCATCGACATGGAGCCCAAGCCGAGCACCGGCCCGGACGACGATCCGCTGGAGTTCGTCGACGCCATCTTCGGCGGATCCATCCCGCGGCAGTTCATCCCCGCGGTGGAGAAGGGCATCCGCAAGCGCATGGAGATGGGCGTCATCGCCGGCTTCCCGGTGGTCAACATCAAGGTCACGCTCAAGGACGGCAAGTACCACTCGGTGGACTCTGACGGCCGCTCCTTCGAGATGGCCGGGTCCAAGGGCTTTCAGAACGCGGTCAAGCAAGCCACGCCGATTCTGCTCGAGCCGGTCATGGCCCTGGAGGTCGTCTGCCCCGATGAGTACATGGGCGACATCTTCGGCGACGTCAGCTCGCGGCGCGGCAAGGTGCTCGGCACCGAGGCCAAGGGTCACCGCCAGGTGATCAAGGCTCAGGTGCCCATGGCCGAGGTGCTGCGCTACGCCGTCGACCTCGAGTCCATCACCGCCGGCCGCGGCGCGTTCACCGTCGCCTTCGCGCACTACGAGGAGGTGCCGAGCAACCTGGCGGAGAAGATCATCGCCGACGCAAAGATGGCGGACGAAGAAGACTAGGCTTCGACCGATACCTGGTCTCCTGGAGGGGATGGGCGATATGCTCATCCCCTCTTTTTTTGTGCCCCCCGGAACCCGTTGTTACCAGATCGGCGGTTCCTCTTTCTGCTTCTTCCGCGCCTCGATTTCATCGGCGAACATATCGGCTCGCAGCGGGCAAGGATCCGCGTTGTCGTCGACGTACTGGCATTCGCGTTGATCACACTGCACGAAGGGGACGGTGGTGCCGGAGAAGCCGCCGATCCGCTTGTTGGAGAGACGGATCTGGACCTCCTCGTCCACCACGGTGCAATGAAACGCTCTCGCTCCTCTCCTCGCCATCGGTCCTCCTCTCAGGACGTCCAGGACCCGTAAGTCAGGCCCCTCGGGTGCTCTGCTGTGAGTAGGGTCCTCACCCTGGTCCGCACGCGGTCGCAGTCCAGGTCCATTGCGAGGCATATATTGGAGAAGGAGGTTATGTGGTCCTCCTCCGAATCCTCAAAGAGCCACACCCGCGCGGCTTCGGCGATGGCCACCTCTTGTTCAGAGTTGCCTCTGGAATAAACTACGAAGTCGCGTACCGCCCTGGTCAGGACAGCCGCCAGCAGGAGCTTCTCGGCAGTTCCGCTACCCAAGTGGGTGCACAGCGAGATCTGCTCTCTGTTCCCTTCGCATGTAGGGATGGTGACACGGAAGCGTATGGATCGCGAACGTTACCTGAAAAAACCGAGGGCTAGAATCGTACCACCGCGCCGACCTTGAATTGCCCGCCAGACAGGGGGATGCTGCCCAGCTCGCTCGGCAGCAGCGGGATCTGCTCGAGGTCGTCATCCTCGTCGGGAGCCAGGGAGAAACCGAGCCCCGAGCTGAACGTTATGCCCCCCTCCAGGGTGAGGCCGATGGTGACCTTGGTGGAGATCCAGGAGCGCGGGATGAGCAGCTCCACGCCGCCGAGCACGTGGCCCGTGAGCCCGGCGGACCAGCCGGACACCTTGCTGAAGCTCTCGTTGACGGGGTCCAGGCCGAGACGGCCCACCACCACGCCGACGCCGACTCGCACCTGAGGCACCAGCCACTCCCAAACCGGCAAGGTGTAGCGCGCGCCCACGATGAAGCTCTGCACCACCAGCCCGGTCTTGAACTGCTTGTCGAAGATCTCGGAGTTCTTGGCGCCGATGATGTAGGAGCCCTCCAGCCAGAGCTGGCCTCGCCAGAGGTCCCACATGCCGCGGGCGTAGTTGAACTCGGCCGTCATCATGTTGTTGTTTTCGGAGACGGCGTCGAACCCCTGGGCGGTGAAGTAGCTGCTGGTGATCCGCAGCGAGGCCGAGTTGTCGGCCCGCGCGGCGGCGGGCAGCGCGGTGAGAGCCAGGGCGACGGCGGTAACTATATATAGACGTTTCATGGCGTGCTCCTAATCCACCAGCTCGCGGCTGAGCATGTTGTCCATCAAAAAGCCCCACAGCACGTGGCACTCCTTGCGCTTGGCCTTGGGGCCCGGCACGACCGTGATCATGCCGAAGGGCGCCGAGTGGTCCACCACGATGGTGTCGCCCAGGGCGACGACCTTGCCCGGCGCGTGGTCCAGGCGCAGGTCTCGCGGGTGGAGGTTGGACAGGTCGAGGATGCCGAGGCGGCTGAGCCCCTTGGACACCCCCACAAGGTACGGGCTCTTGGTGAAGTCGTAGCTGCCGAGGCCGAGCTGGCCGTGAATCGGCGAGACGGTGTGGTGCTCGCCCGCGAGGTCCAGCACGGAGATGACCGTGCGCTTGTCGTTGTGCACCACCAGGGCCTGGTCGCCGGCCGCCGTGGCCACCAGCTGGTGCACCGGCTTGGCCATGTTGCGGCTGACCAGGTTCTTCTCCCTGTTCTTGCTCAGGTCCTTGAGCTTGATGAAGTGGATGCGCCCCCGGGGCAGCTTGCGGCTGTAGACCAGGGCCAGGGTCGGCTTGCTGGCCGGCAGCGCCAGGATGGTGTCCACCGGCTCGCCGATCTTGATCAGCGAAAACTGGCTCGTGTCGGCGTCGATCAGGCTCAGGTCACCGCTGGAGTTGGCCGTGAGGATCACGTCCTTGCCGCCGTCGGAAAACAGCACCATGTCCTCCACCGACTTGCCGGAGCTCGGCTGGTTGATCACCACCGAGAAGTCGTTGCCCTTGGCGCCGCTGGGCTTCTTGGCCGTCAACCGCAGGGCGTAGACGTCGGCCGAGCCCTGGCCGCGGACGAAGATGGTGCCGGTGCTCTTGGAGAAGAGAACCTCGTGCGGGGTCACCTGGGCGCTGCCTTCGAGCTTGGCCAGCGGCACCGTGATCTCGGCGCGGGCGGGGTTGGTCATGTCCAGCAACGTCAGCTGGTTGACCGCCTGGACCACGGCGAGGGTGCGCTTGGCGCCCGACGGCGCGGGCGCGGCCATGGCGGGCGAAAACGCCACGCCCAGGGGCGCCGAGCCGAAGGAGCGCAGCGTCCGCTCCACCGGGTTCTTGCTGCTGGCCGCGGCGGACAGGTCGATGAGCGCCACCTCGTTGGGGTTCTTGAACACCCCCGAGGTCTGCCCCGAGCTGTGGAAGGCCACGGCGTGCTTGCCCGCGGGGTTCACGGCCAGCCGGCTGAACCCGGCGGTCATGGCGTAGAAGGCGGCCACCTTCGGCTTGCCGTCGGCGCCCACCTGGATCCGCGAGAGGCCGGCGTCCTCGGCCTCCTGGCCCTTGAGCCGCGCCTCCTTGCCGGCGCTGAGCACCAGCAGCTCCTTGCCCGTGGGGGAGACCAGGGCGAAGGTGGCGTTGCGCCGCATCTCGGCGGCCTTGAACCTCGGCGGCGAGCCGGGGCCCATGGCGAAGACCAGGCCCCGGGTGGCGTCCACCCACAGGGCGTGGCCGTCCACCTTGTAAGGTCCCATGACCTTTAGCGGCTTGTCCCAGACCTCGGCCCGGTCGCCGCAGGCGGTCATCAGTAGTATCGTCAGGATCAGCATATATCGTAGTTTCATCTCGTTGCCTTTTAACCTTTGAACCTTCAAACCTGTAACCTTCGAACGGCGCGAAGCGCCCTATTCGATGACCTGGCTGTTGAGCTCGAAGCCGGTGACGGTCTTGGTGGTCAACGTGGTCATGTCCACGAAGGTCACCCGGCCCAGGGCGTGGCTCTGGGGCACATAGACCTGCTTGGTGGTCGGGATGACCCCCAGCGCCACCGGCGGTGAGTTGAGCGAGATGCTCTTGACCTGGAAGCTGGCCAGGTCCATGGCCTCCACCGAGCGGATCTGCAGCGCCGCGTTGCTCAGGGTGAGGTAGCCGGTCTTGCTGTCCGGCGCGAAGGCCACCTTACCCGGGTCGGTGTCGGTGATCTGCAGCTTGGAAAAGCCGAGCGACATGTTGATCAGGCTGTAGCCGTAGCTCTTGTCGATGTAGCTCTCCAGCCCGTCCTTGGTCGACGGCGTGCCGGCCACCTTGTTGTGCAGCACCAGGGCGGTCTTGCTGTCCGGGGTGGTGTAGACCGCGCGCACGCCCTTCTTGAGCGGATGCACCTTGAGCTTGCGCGTCTTGAGGTCGGCGACCAACAGCACCTCCTGGGACGAGGCGTTGGTGAAGAGGTAGGCCGTGGCGCCGTCGGCGGTGACGGTGGCCTGGCCCGCGGTGTACTTGCCGGTGGAGAGGGTGTCCACCGTGCCGCCGCCGGTCAGGTCGCCTGGCACGTCCAGCAGCGCCACCTCGCCGACCCCGCGCAGCACGGCGATGGCCAGGCTGCCCTTGCTGGTCAGGTCCAGGTCCGTGGGGGCGCCGTTGAGCGCCACGTCGGTGATGCCCGACGTGGACAGATCCACCGCCCGCAGCCCCTTGACGCCGTCCTGGCGCAGGAGGGCCAGCTTGCCGTCGGGGGTCACCAGCACCTCCGCCGGCTTCGGCTCCGAAACCGCGTCCTTGAGCAGCGGCACCGTGGGCAGGATGGCCGGCTTGGTGGCCTTGGCCGGGTCGATGATGCTGATGCTCTTTTCGGTGACCACGAAGGCCCGGCTGCTGTCCGAGGCGAACTGCACCTTGGACGGCAAGAACCCGGCCGTGAGGTTCACCGAGGACTCCTTGCCCTGCTCCAGCCGCAGCAGGGTCACGTCCTGCAGCGTCTGCTTGCTGGCCATCTCACCCTTGGAGCGGGAGACGTCGAAGAAGGCCACGGCGTATTTGCCGTCCGGCGACACCGCCAGGTTATTGAGGTCCCGGGCCGTGGTCAGAGTCTTGATCTCGTCGGTGCCGTCAGCCCGGGAGCGCAGCACCGAGGCCGAGGCCGACTTGCGGTTGAGCACCACGGCCACGTCCTGGCCCTTGATCGTGCGCAGGGCGCCCGGGTCGTGGCCCACCTTGATCGACCGCACCTGCAGCGAGGTGGAGTCGATCTTGACCACCATGTTCTGCTTCGGCACGGCCACGTAGACGTAGCGCTTGCCCGCGGCGGGTGGGTCCTCCTGGGCCTCCACCTCGGGGGGGAGCCCCGCGTCACCGCCACCGGAGCCGGCGTCGCCCTTGAGCGGCGAGCAGTATTTGAAGGTGTTACAGTAGTAGCCTGGCGGGCAGTCGTTGGCGCCAAAGCACTGGGCCGCGCCCGCGTCTGCCGTGCCCTTGTTGTCATCCCGGTCGCCCATGCCCACGCTCTCCGCGGAGTCCATGGCGCAGCCGGTCCACAGCGCCAGGGGCAAACAGAGGCAGGCCGCAGCAACGGCTAACATCGCTGGTCGTTTCATGAACATCTCCAATGTCTGATTCGCCACCCGGCAATTGCAAGAGGTGGACCAGCAGAGGTTCGCAGACCAACTGCTGAACAATCAACCGGTTTTGAACGGCGCCGTGCCAACTGGTTATCAGATCGCTTGACCCTCAGGGGGGGGAACACGACATTTTTGTCATGGAGTGGGGGAGGGGAGGCGACGCGGCGCTCGCGAAAAAAGCACCAGCCGGTCCACGTCGTGAGATCCCACAGGTCCGGTGGCGGCGAGGCACCGGGCATCGAACTCGCCCTCCTTCTTGAAGCCGCAGCGGGAAAGATAGCCCGCCAGCCGTTGGCTGGGCTGGTAAGAGCGCACCAGCAGCTGGCCGTCTTCCTTGAGGGAGCGGTGGATGCTCCTCATCAACTTGAAGGCGTGGTGCGGCACCCTGGCACCTTCCACGGCGAAGAGAAAGTTGATGCCGTGGATCATGGCCAGGTCCACCGAGCCCCTGGTGAGGCTGACGTCGTTCATCACCGACTTCACCGGTACGATGCGGGCCCCCTCCGGCACGACTCCCTTGAGGTGCCGCAGAAACGAGATCACGCCCGGGTCGATGTCCACGGCCAGCACCTTGCCCCGGGGCCCCACGGCCCGAGCGAGCTCCAATGTCTGGGTGCCGACGCCGCAGCCCACGTCGGCCACAACCGCGCCGGGTGAAATGGTCACCAGCTTGCTCCTGGCCAGCAGCTTGCGCAGGTCGAAGGTCAGGGCCAGGTGCCCGTCAACCAGCTGCCGGTAGACGGTGTCGGCCTTGCCCTCGGACAGCGGGCGGTTGAGCAGGGTCAGCAGCAGCTCGCGCAGGCGCTGTCGGCCGCCTGTTTTGGGCAACAGATAGGTCACGATCACCTCTTGCTCCCTGGTGATGTACCTCGGCTTCTGTGCCGTCAGCTTGCGGGCCGCCGCCACCAGGGTCATGCACAGCAGGTGCTGGTGGTCCTCGAGGTCTGCCGCCTGGAACTCCCGCGCGGCGTAGTCCCACACCGGCTGCAAGGCCTTGACATTCTTGTTGTTCAGGTACTGGAGCAGGGCCCGAGCCAGGGCCGGCGTGGTCCGCGGCAACCCGCCCTCCGGCAGAGCAACTCCGCCGACATTGCCCCGGGGAGGCGCGGACGGGGGCCTGACCGCCGGCTTTGATACCACCTTTACCTCTATTTTGCCCCGGGGCTCCCTGACCCGCTGGTCCTGGTGGCCGCTGGTGTTGACGCAGCCCCAAAGCAGAGCGGCCCCAAGCAATGGAACGGCTATTTGTTTGCCGAGTCTGGTCATTTCAATTCGGACACGTCGGTACCCTAATTACAGACTACGCAATGCGCTGCCAATTGCCATCCCTGGAGAACCTGTAGGTACCACGTACACATCACTACGTGGTTCGTGTATGCTGGAACTATAACATGGAAGATCCGGACAGTGACCTTATGATATCTCGAAGAAAATCAAGGAGAATAGAGACCGACGAGGTGACGACCCTGCAGCGTGAGTCCATCATGCTGCGCAGAATCCTCTATTCCACGCCGGATCACTACTACGTCTACGATCGCCGCATGCGCTACCGCTTCGCCAGCCGCGCCGGGGCCAACGCCCTGGGGCTGCGCGCCGGCGGGATGATCGGCAAGACCTGGCGCGAGCTCGCCATGCCAGCCGAGGTGTTGGAGCCCTTCGAGCGAGAGGTGATGGAGGTCTTCCACAGCAAGAACGCCCTGGAAGGTGAGCTGACCTACCCCACGGTGGAGGGCGACCGCACCTACGAGTACACCCTCAGCCCCATCGAGGAGTCGGGCAAGGTCGACCTGGTCATGGCCACCGTGCGGGACATCACCGAGCGCAAGGAGGCCGAGCGCCAGCTGCGACAGTCCCGGGACGAGCTTGAGGAGCGGGTGGTGCGTCAGAAGGAGGGCCTCTCCTCGGCGCTGGCCGCGGTGCAGCGCGAGGGCTCGGCGCGCCAGTCCACCCTGGCGCGGCTGGTCCATGCCAACCGCCAGCTCCGCATGCTCGGCGAGTTGAACCACCTGCTGCCCCGGGCCGCCGACGAGCAGCAGCTGCTGGTGGGCGCCTGCAAGCTGCTGGTGGAGCCGGGCGGCTATCGCATGGCCTGGGTCGGTCAGGTGCTGCACGACGAGAAACGCACGATCAGGCCCCTGGCCTGGGCCGGCTTCGAGCACGGTTTTCTGGAGGCCACCTCGTTTCGTTGGACCGACGACCACCTCGGCGCCTCGGACGTTGGCACCGCGGTGCGCACCGGGCGCCCCGCGGCCTGCGCCGACATCGTCGGCGACCCGGACTACGAGCCCTGGCGCGAGGAGGCGGCCCGCCGCGGGTTTGCTGCCTCTCTTGCGTTGCCGATCCTCCACGAGGGCAGGGCGCACAGCGTGCTGACCATCCTGGCCGAGCACGCCGAACCCTTCGACGACCGCGAGGTGGGGCACCTGCAAGAGCTGGCCGGCAACCTCGGCTACGGCCAGCAGGCCCTGCGCACCCAGGCCGAGCACGACCGCGCGGTGGTGGCGCTGCGCCAGAACCGCGCGCGTTACCGTGCCATGGTCATGGGACAGGTGGACGCGGTCTGCCGCTGGCTGCCGGACACCACCCTCTCCTTCGTCAACGAGGCGTTCTGTGCATTCTACAGTGAGGAGCACGACCGCCTGCTGGGGTGCAAGTGGCTGTCGCTGTTCAGCGACCAGGACCGGGACAAGATCACCGCCCACTTTCGCTCACTGGTGAAGAACCCCCGGGTGGTGCGCTACGAGTACCAGCTCGACGGCGAGGGCCGCGAGCCTCGCTGGCAGGAGTGGGTCGACTTCCCCATCACCGACGGGCGCGGCAAGGTGGTTGAGTTTCAGTCCGTGGGTCGAGACATCACCGAGCGGAAGGCCACCGAGGCCCGGCTGCGCGACTCCGAGGCCAAGCTGCGCGCCCAGACCCGTCAGCTGGAGCAAAAGAACATGGCGCTGCGGGAGATCCTGACCCAGATCGAGCAGGAGAAGCTGGAGATCAAGCGCCAGGTGTCGGCCAACGTCGAGGCGGTGGTCATGCCGACCCTGGAGAAGATGCGCGGCTCGGCCGGCCAGCGCGTGGACCTGGATCTGGACCTGCTGGAGCTCAACATCCTCGACCTGTCTTCCCGCTTCGGCGTGCAGGTCAAACAGGAGGTGGTCAGCCTCTCACCGCGGGAGGTGGAGATCTGCTCCATGATCCGACACGGCATGGGCAGCAAGGAAATCGCCAGCCGCCTGCACATCTCCCTGCGCACCGTGGAGACCCACCGCAACACCATCCGCAAGAAGCTCGGAATCTCGGGCAAGAAGGTGAACCTGGCGACGTATTTGAGGAACCTGGGGTAATGGGAGTTTAGAGTTTAGAGTTCAGAGTTGAGAGCGGCTGCCGGAGCGCGTGGATCAACGGCATCACCGCCGACGGGAGGTTGGCTGTTCGGCGCCAGATGAGTTTCTTGGCAATGGGATAAGCCGTTCTGGCGCAGGGGCGCGCTGCATTGGTCGGTGTCCGCGCCAGGGTCCGGGACGCGGGGCTGACAGGGATGGGCGACGAGATCTGCGGCCTCCGGATGAACCGTGGCCCGGGTGTCACCCGGCCGTCTTCTGCACGGGCCATTGCGCGGGCGGGCCTCACGGCCGTGTGGGGCTCACTCGACGTCGAGGAATCCTCCGCGCCCGTGCAATTCGAATACCTCACTCGTCGCATCCTGCACGCAGACCAACAGTCTCAAGCCGAGACACGACACCCTCCTCGCCCCTGAATCGCCCCTGGCCCCTGAACCGGCGCATCCTGGCCGCAGACCTACGGTCTCAAGCCGAGAATCGACATCCCCCATGCTCTGCAACCGTTGCAGGCCAACGCACAGGCGCAACCTGGTTGCAGACCTCCGGTCTCACAGCAAGATACGACACTCGAGCCCATAATCCGTCGCATACTGGCCGCAGATATCCGGTCTCACGGTGAGATACGACACTCAACCCCATAATCCGTCGCATCCTGCACCCAGACCAACAGTCTCAAGCCGAGATACGACGCTCGGGCTATTGGACCCCTGGGGCAGCCAATTAATAACCGGCACGGCCGTGTGGCCCACGCCGACACCTGCCCGGCCAGAAGCCGGACGTCTTCGCCCTGACCCGCGCCCGGTCAGCAGACCTGGAGCCCGCCACCCCCTTGTCAGCCAACCAGCACCCCCAGGGCCGCACCCGGAACGAAGGCACGTCCAAAAACCACGATTACCTCGAGCATTGGGGGTTCAACGAAATTGAAGTAGGGCGGGGGCTCGTCCCCCGCCTGCAAAGCCTAGAAAAGCGTGTAGACGAAGGGGATCGTCGCTGACTGGGCGAACCAGATGAGCACCGAAAACGCGATGAGCACGATGATGATCGGGATCATCCACCACAGCTTGTTCTGCCAGAGGAAGGAGAACAGGTCGCGCATGACGCCCACGCGGCGGTTGACTCGTTTGGGCCGCTTGAGCTCGGCCTTCTCCTCGGGCTTATCCATGGTCTCTTCGTTTGTGCTCATCTCTTAACTCTAAACCGGGATTCCTGATGTGGCTAGTCCAGGGCGATCTCTTCTCGCCAGTCGCCCTCTTCATTCCACTCCGGCTGGTCCTTTTTGCTCAGCACGAACGGCCAGAGCACCAGGTAGTCCATCTCGGTGCGCATGAAGCAGCGGTAGGCGTCCTCGGGGGTGCAGACGATGGGCTCGCCGCGGACGTTGAAGCTGGTGTTGACCACCAGGCCCACGCCGCTTCTGTCCTCGAAGGCCTTGATCACGGCGTGGTAGCGGGGGTTCATCTCGGCGCCAACGGTCTGGACCCGGGCCGAGTAGTCCACGTGGGTGATGGCGGGGATGGTGGAGCGCACGCGCTTGACCCACTCCACCACGTCCTCCAGCTCCTCCTCGTCGCCGTCGGCGGGCAGGCGGTGCTCCTCACACACCGGCGCCACCAGCAGCATGTAGGGCGAGGGGCGGTCCAGCTCGAAGTACTTGGAGACCCTCTCCTCGAGGCAGCTGGGGGCGAAGGGCCTGAACCCCTCGCGGTACTTGATCTTGAGGTTCATGATCGACTGCATCTTGCGGGACCGCGGGTCGCCGAGGATGCTGCGCCCGCCCAGGGCGCGCGGCCCGAACTCCATGCGCCCCTGGAACAGCCCGACGACGTTGGCGCCGTCGATCAGCCCGGCGATCTTGTCCGGCAGCTCATCCTCGGGCACCTCGGTGTAGGGGTACTCGCGCAGCTCGAGGTATTCCCGGGTCACCTCCTCGGAAAACTCCGGCCCGAGGAAGGCGCCGTTCATGCTGTCCTTGCCACCGGGGGAGCGCCGCGGGCCCTCCATGCCGTTGTGGTAGACCGCCATGGCCGCGCCCAGGGCGCCGCCGGCGTCGCCCGCCGCGGGCTGGATCCAGATGTCTTCGAAGATGCCCTCGCGCAGCAGCTTGCCGTTGGCCACGCAGTTGAGCGCCACTCCGCCAGCCATGCAGAGGTACTTTTTGCCCGTCTCCTTGCGCGCGTAGCGGGCGATGCTCATGACTATCTCTTCGGTGACCACCTGGATCGAGCGCGCCAGGTCCATCTCCCGCCGGCTGATCTCCGACTCTGCCGGGCGCGGCGGGCCGCCGATGAGCTTGTCGAAGTTCTCGTTGGTCATCACCAGCTGATCCATGTAGGCGAAGTAGTCCATGTTCAGCCGGAACGAGCCGTCGTCGCGCACGTCGACGAGGTTGTCGCGGATCAGGTCCGCGTACTTCGGCTTGCCGTAGGGCGCCAGGCCCATGAGCTTGTACTCGCCGGAGTTGACCCTGAACCCCGTGAAGTAGGTGAACGCCGAGTAGAGCAGGCCGATGGAGTGGGGGAACCGGATCTCCTTGATCAGATCCATCCGGTTGCCCTCACCCACGCCGATGGTGGTGGTGGCCCACTCGCCCACGCCGTCGAGGGTGATGACGGCCGCCTCGTCGTAAGGCGAGGGGAAGTAGGCGCTTGCCGCGTGAGACTCGTGGTGCTCGGGGAAGTAGAACTCCGCCGGGGGCTCCACACCGCAACCCTTGAGGGACTTTTCGATGTGGGTCGGGATCCACAGCTTCCGCTTGAGCCACACCGGCGTGGCGTGCAGGTAGGGCACGATGCCCTTGGGCGCCACGCCGAGGATCG
>PVBE012558352.1_pt1 | contig 21168 bp, 20 predicted proteins | sample 1631181 | NCBI WGS metagenome assembly PVBE01 (sample SAMN08397723, study PRJNA350692) | Marine metagenome, whole genome shotgun sequencing project. | isolation source: water | place: Pacific Ocean | collected 2012-04 | reverse complement strand
TGGCCGTTGATGATTGATTCCCAAGCGGCGATATGTAGAATGGTCGCACCGGGCCTTGAACCCCACGCGGAGACCTATTAAGTGTCACAGGTATTTCATACAGAAGAATTTTCCAACGGATTGACTCTCGTCGCCGAAGCAGTGGCCGACGTTTCATCCTCGGCGATCACGATCAGTCTGCCGTCGGGCGTCTGTTTTGATCCGTCGGATCGAAGCGGATCGGCGGCGGTCCTGGCAGAGTGGTGCTTTCGCGGCGCTGGCGATCGCGACACGCGCGGGCTGAACGACGCGCTTGACGCGTTGGGTTGTCAGCATCACGAGAGCGTTCTGAGCCATCACACGGTCTTTTCGGCGACCCAACTCGCCTGGAATCTCCCGGCCGTACTGGAGATTTACGCCGACATCCTGCGGCGCCCGGCATTGAGCCAAGAGGCATTCGATCCCAGCTGCGACTTGATCGCACAGGACCTCGAGGCCCTCGAAGACGAACCGGCCCGCAAGGCGATGATGCAGCTTCGCGAGAAGTTCTACCCCGATCCGCTGGGACGCGGACTCTACGGGACTGCAGAGTCGCTGGCCGCTCTGACCGCCGAAGAACTGCGAGACCATGCGGCTAAACACATGAACCCGAACGGGGCGATTATCTCCGTGGCCGGCAAGTTCGACTACGATCGCCTCCGCGGTATGATCGGAGAGTACCTAGGCGACTGGTCCGCACAGGCCCCCGCCGAGATTCAGACCACTCCGCCGCCGCGCGGCATAACGCACATACCCAAGGATTCAGCCCAGGCCCACATCACGCTGGCCCACGAAACCGTGACGCTGTCCGACGATCAATACTACGCCGCACGGCTGGCCGCGACGGTGCTCTCCGGCGGCATGTCAAGCCGCCTGTTCACTGAAGTTCGCGAGAAACGCGGGCTGGTCTATCACGTGTCGGCCAGCTACCACAGCCTCAAGGACCACGCAGGGATGTTCACCTACGCCGGGACCGTTCCGCAGAAGGCCCAGGAAACGCTTGAAGTGACTGTCGGCGAACTCAGACGCCTGGCGAGCGATATTACTGAAGAGGAACTGGCCAAAGCCAAAACGCAACTGAAAAGCTCGCTGGTGATGCAGTGCGAATCGACGGGATCTCGCGCCGGGGCGCTGGCTTCGGACTACTATCACCTCAAACGGCTCAGGAGCCTTACCGAAATCGCGGACGCCGTCAGCGCCGTCAGCGTTGACGAGGTCAAAGAGCATCTTGCACAGCGGCCGGCGGGGGATTTCGCCATGCTCGTCATAGGGCCCGAACCACTCGATACTTCCTGCCTGAACGTCTGATCGCCGGAGCGAAAGAAACTTATGGAGTTCAAGACTACAACACTCTCAAATGGACTTACGGTTATCGCCGAGGTCAATCCGTCGGCCAAATCACTGGCCGCCGGGTTCTTCGCAAAGACCGGCAGCCGCGACGAAACCGACGAGATTTCCGGCGTCAGCCACTTCCTGGAACACATGATGTTCAAGGGCACCGACAGGCGCAACGCGCTGGAGGTCAACCTGGAGTTCGACCAGCTCGGGGCACTCTACAACGCGTTTACCTCCGAGGAAAACACCGTCTACTACGCCGGCGTGCTGCCGGAATTCCAGACCGCGATGCTCGACCTGCTCGGCGATCTGCTCAGGCCGGCGCTCCGCCTGGAAGACTTCGATATGGAAAAGGAAGTCGTCCTCGACGAGATCGCGAGGTACGAGGACCAGCCCACGTTCAAGATGTACGAGCACCTGATGGCCACGCACTTTGCCGGCCACCCGCTGGCCAGGAACGTGCTGGGCACCCCCGAATCGGTGTCGGCCCTGAAGCGCGACGACATGCAGCAGTATTTCGATCGCAGGTATTCCCCGGGCAACGTAACGCTGATCGGAGTAGGCAACATCGACTGGGACGCGTTTGGCGAAAAAGCCGAGGAAATGTGCTCGCACTGGAAACCGTTCGACACGCACCGCACGCTGGACCACTGCAGCGGGGCCGGAACGCGAAAGACTGTTGTCGATCCGAAGATCAATCGCCAGCAGATCGGGATAATGTCTCCGGCGCCGGCGGCCCAGGACGAATCACGCTTCGCGGCGCAACTGCTTGCGACGATCATCGGCGACGTCATCGGCAGCAGGCTCTACTACGCGCTGGTCGACCCGGCGATAGCGGACGAAGCCAGCATGGCCTACGATATGCTCGATGGGACCGGCGGGTTCATGACGTTCATCTCGACAGATCCCAAACGCGGCTCCGAAGCGCTCGATATCGCACTGGCTGAATTCGCCAAGATCATGGAAGGCGGTTTCAGCGATCTGGAACTCCAGGCCGCAAAGAACAAGATCGCATCGGCCGCGACGCTGAAAGGCGAAGTGCCGATGGGGCGCCTGACGGCCGTCGGATTCGATTGGGTCTACCGCAAGGATTACATGCCGCTGGCCCAGCAGATCGAGAAGCTCTTTGAAGTCACCGCAGACGAGGTTATGTCAGTCGCACGTCAGTTCGACCTTACGAAAGTCACTATCCTGGCGCTTGGACCGCTGGAGAAGATATGATCGATTTCGCCGGAAGCAGGGTCACGGTAGTCGGGCTCGGGCGGTTCGGAGGGGGTATCGGCGTAACGAAATGGCTCTGTTCCCAGGGCGCGATAGTCACTGTTTCGGATCGGGCTGACGCCGACGCGCTGGCCGGCTCGATCGCACAACTCGACGGACTGGACGTCACGCTCCATCTGGGCTCCCACGATCTCGACGATTTTCTCAACGCCGATCTGCTGGTCGTGAGCCCTGCGATCCCGCCGGATATAGCTCCTCTGCAGGCGGCCGCTGACGCCGGCGTACCGCGAACCAGCGAGATGAACCTTTTCATCGAACGATGCGGCGCGCCGATCATCGGGATCACGGGGTCAGTCGGCAAATCAACGACTACGGCGATGATTGGAGAGATTCTCTCACGCAAGTACGAGGTGCACGTCGGCGGGAATATCGGCAAGAGTCTGCTGGGACAGCTCGATGATATCCGGCCCGATCACCTTGTCGTGTTGGAGTTGTCCAGCTTCCAGCTAGAACAAATCGAATCTCTCGGTGTTAGCCCGCAAGTATCTATGGTTACGAATCTTACACCGAACCATCTGGATCGCCACGGCACTATGGATGCCTACGGCCGGGCCAAGCAGAACATATTCCGCTTCCAGAAGCCCTCGGATCTTCTGATCCTGAACTCAGACGACCCGGAGACCCAGGGCTGGGCCGAACTCGCGCCGGGGCGAGTCGAATTCTTCGATCCCTGCGCCGAGGCGTTTGAACTGCAGGTCACGGGCCAACACAATCAATACAACGCCCAGGCCGCATGGGCCGTGGCGCGCGAATTCGGCATAGATCGAACGACGGCGGCCGACGTGCTGGGCCAGTTTGAATCGCTGTCGCACCGACTGCAATTGGCCGTCGAACGCGACGGCGTGAAGTTCTACAACGATTCGAAATGCACAACGCCCGGCGGGCTGATTGTCGCCTTGGACGCCTTCGATCCGCGTACGGTGATCGTGATCGCAGGCGGATCGGACAAGGACGTTTCGTTCGATAAAATGGGCGCCGCGATCGCCAGACGCGCCAAGGCGATAGTCGTTATGGGTACAACTGCGGAGAAAATCGCAGCGTCGGTGGAAAATGCCCGCTGCGATTCCCAGCCGGAGGTCCACCGCGCCGCGGACTTGAAGACCGCCGTCCAAACCGCCTCGGGACTCGCCGCCCCTGGAGATGTCGTGCTGCTGAGCCCTGCATGCGCCAGTTACGATATGTTCACAAACTACCAGCAGCGGGGCGATCAGTTCGTCGAACTTGCCTCCGCTCTGGCCGAGGGAGACAAATAGTGGCCAGCGCGGTGGTGTATGATGTCGACGGCACGCTTTACCCGCTCTGGCCGATGCGGTTCTACATGATACGCGAACTGGCCTGGCGGTTGGCGCACTCGCCGCTTCGACTGCTGCGCGAGGTGAGAATTCTTCAGGTCTATCGCTCCATGCTCGACAAGATGCGAGGCCGGACGGCTAACGATCCGGATGCCAGCGATCCGCAACTGCACGCAACGGCGGCCAGGCTCGGCATGGAGGCCGACGACATTCACGACATCGTACACGAATGGGTCGCACATAGACCGTTGCGATTCTTGTCCCGAATCGAGAACACCGAACTGCTGGCGACGATCAACAAGCTGGTCGATCTCGGAATACCCCAGGGCGTATACTCGGACTACCCGCCGGACTGCAAGCTTGCGGCGCTGGGGCTGGCGGGACGATTCCAGGCGGTGATCTGGTCAGGCCAGCAGGGCGTTGGCGAGTTCAAGCCGTCATCCAAGGGTTTCGCCGAAATCGCCCGCCTGCTGCAGGTCGAGCCGAGCGAGGTAGTGTTCGTAGGCGACCGCGACAGTCGCGACGGACGCGGAGCCCGCTCAGTAGGAATGCAGTTCCTCCACATCAAGAACTTCACGCCCCAACGACTCCTGGAGATGCTCGAAATCAGTAGTGCGCCGTAACCGTCTGCAGAAAATGCTTTATTACGACGACAAGCAGCAGAAGCCGGAACAGCAGAGGCCTCGAACGAAACTCAGTGATTAACCCGGCGCCCCGACTTCATCGTCGATCTGCTCCCGCAGGAGGGCGAACGGGCCTGGATCGGTTTCGCTGGAAATCCAGCAGAAATGCAACCCGCCGTGGATCTGGTCGATACGTTCTCCTTCTTCGTCCAGCAGGTCCTGTACTACGATCCGGCGGATTTGATCGGGGAGGCAAAGCTCGTAGCTTTTGTCTTTATGGATCGGATTACGCGGCTCAACTTTCATCATTTTCGTTGCGGCGTCGTAGTCGCGGACAATGCCCGTGAATCGATAGCTGCTGGCCAGCGAGCCGCTGGCGTCGTATTTCTGCCCGGCCGGTCCGGGATTCCCGTGAATGAATCCTGTGGTAAGGCTTCGATTGGATGTGGCGAAGATGTCGCGAAGATTCTCGGGGTTGAAACTCTTTCCCGCCTTCAAGTCGTCGATCGCACGGCGATATGCTCTTGCGATCATGGCTACGTAGTACGCCGACTTGGTGCGTCCTTCGACCTTGAAACTGTTGACCCCCGCAGCGTGAAGTTCGTCGAGGTGCTCGATAACGCAGAGGTCGCGGGCGTTCATTATATAGGCGCCGTTCTCGTCTTCATCGATCGGCAGGAGCTCGCCGGGGCGTTCTGATTCCTCGAGATAGAATTCATCCTTCAGCGGGACATATTCCCGGTCGGATTCTTTGTTATCCTCTTTTCTAAATACCTTGTACTTCCACCGGCAGGAGTTGGTGCAGGTTCCCTGGTTGGGGTCCCGGCCGGTCAGGTACGTTGATATCAGACAACGTCCCGAATAAGCAATGCAGATCGCCCCGTGGACGAAGGCTTCCAGTTCCACGTCGCTCGCGGCGCGGCGGATCTCTTTGATTTCACGAACATTCAACTCGCGTGACAGAATGATGCGTTCGGCGCCCATCTTTCGCCAGAACTGCGCAGAAGCGTAATTAACCGTGTTGGCCTGCACGGAGATGTGGATCACCTGGTCGGGATACTCTTCGCGCATTAGCATGATCAGCCCAGGATCCGACATGATCCACGCGTCAGGCTTGCAGTGTTGGAGTGTCCGGCCGATGTATTCGATGCAAGGTTCGACTTTGCTGTTGTGCGGCAGAATATTGGCTGTCACGTAGACCTTCTTGCCGATCTCATGAGCGTATTCGACAGCTTCGACGACCTGATCGAGCGTCTTGAAACCGTTCTCACGGGCGCGCAGGGAAAAACGCGGAATGCCCAGATAGACCGCGTCGGCTCCAAACGCCAGCGCATACTTCATTCTCTCGAAGTCGCCGGCGGGCATCAAAAGTTCGTAATCAATCATTGCGGGAGTATAACACAGCCGCCACAGGCCCCCAATGTGATTTGTTACGAGGAGACTTGCTATTTCCGAACACTTTCAGTGCAATGCTGGTGTCCGCACTATTTGCCGTGACCCCTGATCTGAGGTGACGTTCATGAAACTTTGTATTCTTGTGAGAAACATGAAAAACATGGGAAAGAACATCTTTGCCACGGGTCTGGTCGTGCTGCTGCTTGGTTCGTGTGCGTTCGGGGCCGCTGGCGAGCCGATACAGGTGTTCATCCTGGCCGGGCAGTCGAATATGGAAGGCAAAGCCAAGATGCGCGTGATGGAGCACCAGGCCTTCAAGGGCGAAAACAAGGAGCGGTACAAGAAGTTCACCGCCGGTCCGGGCAAGTGGAAAACTCGCGACGACGTCTGGATCAAGTTCCTCGGTCGGCATGGTAAGCTCACCGTCGGATACGGTTCGCCCGACGCGTGCGGGCCGGAACTGGATTTCGGGTTCACCGTGGGCGATTATCTCGACGCTCCGGTCCTTCTGATCAAGACCGCCTGGGGCGGGAAAACTCTCGGCCGGGATTTCCGTCCGCCCAGTTCGGGCCTCCCTGCAGATGCGACTCTACAGGCGGAGCTGGCCGGCGCCAGGAAACGCAATCCCAAAGCAACCATTGATGAGATCAAGGCCCGATACGGGCGTTACTATCGCGATATGGTCAAGGAAGTTCGCGACACGCTGGAGAACCGCGACACCCTGTTCCCAGGACTGAAGGGCAAGAGTTTCCAGATTGCCGATTTCGTATGGTTCCAGGGCTGGAACGAGCAGTACAACGATACATACATCGCCAATTACGACAAGAATCTGCAGAATCTGATCCGCGACGTTCGCAAGGAGTTCAAAGTCCCCAAGATGCCCTTTATCGTGGGTGAGTTTGGGTGCGACGGGCCAAAAGGACGCTACGTCAGCCAGAAGAAACTCGACATCAGAAGAGCTCAGGCCGCCTTCAAAAAGAACAAGGAGTTCGACGGCAACGCCGACTTCGTTTCGACCACCGTCTTCTGGGATTACGATATCGAGAAGATGTACGAGGACACCAAGAAGATCCGCCGAGGCCTTTCCAGCGGGAAGATGACCAAGGCCGAGGCCCAGGCCATAAAAGACCGCTTCGCCAGACACGGATCGGACAAGGGTTACCACTATCTCGGCAGCCCCAAGATCTACTGCGACATGGGTAGAGCCTTCGCCCAGAGCATGATCAAGCTGTTAGAAGCGCAAGCGAAGCGGAAGCAATGATGAATGGTTAAACGGCGAAGGGCGCCGGTGCGCCGGTCCTCATTCCGACGCGGTCGGGACGCTGCTGGACGGCGGCGGGGGCGTGTTGTGTTCCGGGCGTGACCGGTCGGTCATAAGCCAGGGGATCAGCATGCTGACAAGCACCGCGCCAGCGGTAAGATACACTCCCCATTGAAGTCGCACTGAATATCGCATGGGCAGCGTCGAGAAGCTGGCGGCTACGAACGCCAGCAGCATGACGTCCAGCAGGCACCACTTGGCCACGGTCTCGGCAAGGCGAACCCATCGCTGCACAGGCAGCCCCCTTCGCATCCGGTCAAACAACACCAGAAACAGGCCCAGGCGGATGAAGGGAAACAGCATCGAGCCGCACAGGATTCCAATACCCACCACGTAGTTCTTGGAATCGAAGAGCTCCCGGATCGCCGACAGCGTGGTCAGTGTAATCGGGGGGCGTTTGCTTACGGCTCTCAGGCGGGCGTAGATGCTGTCGGCCTCAGGTTGAACGCCGATGGCGTCCAAAAGCCGATCCGCCTCCCCGGCCGCGGATTCAAAGGCGGCCAGGTCGGGGTCATCGAGCGGGAGCATAGTCAGGGCCGGTGCGTTGAGCCCCGCGGCCAGGAGCACGGTGCACGCTATGATGAGCCATGGGACGGCATGTAGGGTTTTTGACTTGTTCATAGTTCAAACAGAGCCGGCAAATCCAAACGCGTTAAGGCAATCGCAGTTGCGGTTTTTTCCGGACGGAAAGAACCGCGGCCTGCGACGGTCTACAACCCGTCGGGAATGATGCGAATCGTAAAGAGCATGTCCGGCGTCTCCTGGTTCTCGCTGGTGTTGATGCTCAGGGAGTTCGTCGAGATGGACATTCTGTACTCGGTGTACCCGGCCTTCAAGTCGTGCATCTTTATTACGAGACTGGCTATGGAGTCGTTCATCGTGAGATCACTGTCCGAGAAGTCCAAGTGGATATTACTATTGGAGTCCGGGTCGTAGATGAAGACCGCTCCCTCGTTGGCGACACGGACCCGCCCGGACCACAGATCGGTGACGAACAGCGATTTGTCCGACCAGTTAGGCACGAGGCAGTCACTGACCATTGAGGACTTGTAGTGATTCTCCGGGGTTCGAAGCGAAAAGAAGCAGTCGGGCAATCCGGAGTTTATGTCCCACGCCTTGCCCGTCGGTTTTCGTGAAGGCAGGCGAGCCGAAATAACCATTATTCTATATCGCTTGCCCTTGACGAGCTTCATGCCCGGCGTTGATGGGGATTGAGTCGCCTGAGAAGATTGTCCGCCAGTTGCATTCCGCTCTGGCGACAGCAACGGGTCGCCTGTGCCTCCGGTTCGGCTCGAACCGGCGCCGCCAGGAGAGTTCTCCTTGTGCTTCATGAGTTCGCCGACGCAGAACATCATCGCCGCGCCCAACACAACCGCCGCCAGGATAACTAAAACACTAGATTTCATGGACGAACTCCTTCTTAATTGTAGCCCTCAAGCAGCTCCATGGCTTCGTTTCCTATTGCGTCAATCAACTGATTATGCGTCATGGTCGCTGGCGCAGGGTTTCAATGTACATTTGGGGCCGTTTCCCTGTTAAAATTTGCCGGCGAGGATTTCTTTATAACCCCGTCCCATCATTTATAGAGCCCAGTTCTCATCATAACAAGCGCTAAACCAGACGGTCTGTTCCCGACCGCGTCGGGACGAGGGCCGACGTGCCGTCGGCCGCTAAACGGGAGGCGCATGGCGGGGCGGAGATGGCGGTGGGAGTGTTGCGTTCCGTGCACCAGAGTTTTCCGGGCCGGGGCGCCTTCAGGCGATCGGCGCTAGACGCTCAGCTGGCCGCCCTTGCCGAGCTGGTCGGCGTAGCGGGCCCTTACCGGCGCAACCAGCTGGGCGATGAACTCGTCGACCTGCTCGGGAGCTCGGCCCACGAACGTTGACGGATCGAGCAGGGCGTCGATGTCGATCGCGGCGAACGCCGGGTCGTCTTTTAACCGTTCGATCAGGTCGTTGGGCTTTCCGAGGCCTTTTACCTGCTGGGCGGCTGCCTGGGAGTGTTGGCGGATGTATTCGTGCAGCTCCTGGCGATCTCCGCCGGCCTGGACGGCGGCCATCAGGATGTTCTCGCTGGCCATGAAGGGCAGCTCGGCGCGGATGTGTGCGTCGATCACGCCGGGGTGGACGACCATCCCGCGAGCCACGTTGGTCACGATGTTGAGTATCGCATCGGCGGCAAGGAACGATTCTGACATCGCGATTCGCTTGTTGGCCGAATCGTCCAGCGTGCGTTCGAACCACTGCTCAGCTGCTGTGTGGAGCGGGCTCTGCGCCACGTCCATCAGGAATCTGGCCAGGGCGGTCGCCCGCTCGCAGCGCATCGGGTTGCGTTTGTACGCCATCGCCGACGAGCCGACCTGTGTGGTCTCAAACGGTTCTTCGACTTCCTTGAGATTCGCCAGCAGGCGGATGTCATTGCAGAACTTGTGTACGGATGCTCCGATGCCGGCCAGGGCCTGGGCCGCCATCGCGTCGATCTTTCGCGAATAGGTTTGACCGGTTATGCAGATTGTCTTTTCGAAACCCATCTCGGATGCGACCATCTTGTCCAGTTCGATCACCTTATCGTGGTCGCCGTCGAACAGGGCCAGGAAGCTTGCCTGCGTGCCGGTGGTGCCCTTGACGCCTCGGAACTCCAGTGTCTCTATCCGCCGCTGGACTTCGGCCAGGTCCGAAACAAACTCGCTGCACCACAGGGCGGCGCGCTTTCCGACGGTGGTCATCTGGGCCGGTTGATAGTGCGTAAAGCCCAGGCAGGGCAGGTCGCGATACTCCTGTGCGAAACTCGCCAGGGCGTCTATCACGTTGGCCAGCGACGCGGCGATCAGGCCCAGTGCGTCGCGGAGTATCAGCAGATCGGTATTGCAGTTTACGAACTGGCTGGTGGTCCCCACGTGGATAATGCCCTTTGCCTCGGGGGCTACGTCTCCGTAGGCGTGAATGTGGGCGACCACGTCGTGGCGGAACTCGCGTTCGTACTGGCCGGCGGCCTGGTAGTCGATATCGTCTACGTGGGCTTCGAGCTGGGCCAGCTGCTGGTCGCTGATGTCCATGCCGAGCTGTTTCTGGGCGCGGGCCAGTGCGATCCAGAGGCGCCGCCACGTGGTGAATTTGTGCTTGTCGCTGAACAGTTCCCGCATCGGAACTGAGGCGTATCGCGACTCGAGTGGGCTTACGTAGCTGTCGTGTCGATCTGTCATAATGACGGCATTCTAACACGCCGCGAGCCGGCTGTCACGAGCCGGTCGGTGCTTTTGCCCCGCCGGCGCGGTATTATCGTGATATGAGACGATTCGTACTCCACAAACACAGCGGATATGGTCCGACACACTGGGACCTGATGCTGGAGATCGAACAGACCCTTGCCACCTGGCGGATCGCTGACGATCCGCTTGCGATATCGCCCGGAGAGCAGATCCGCGCCGTGAGGATCCACGATCACCGCAAAGCTTATCTCGATTACGTCGGCGATGTAAGCGGGGGACGCGGGCGGGTCGAACCGCAGGACGCAGGGCGATTGAGCGTTGGGTCACGCGGCGGGGACTTGTGGACGTTTGAACTAAGCGGGGCGGTTCTTCAGGGGCGATTCGAAATGCTGCGCATTGCCGGCGACGAAGACGCGTGGGTGTTGCGGGAGATTATGGACCAGTGAACGCACCCACGCGCAGGTACGCTCACCGGTCCGCGGGCTGTTAGTGTCTGTAGCCTCTTCCGTAGTCGCGATCGCAGCTTCGTCCGCGGGATACGTGAACGTTATGTCCGCGGCGATCGTAGCGATCGTGGTCTACTACTTGGATACGTCCGTGGCCGTAGTCTCGATGATGGCGGAACCGGTGCCGTCTGCAACCGGCCAGTCCCAAAGCTCCTACGCCCAAAATAACGATTAACAAGATTTTCGCGATAGCAGTCATGGTTATGACCTCCAGCCGGTCGTTCTGTTCGCCGGTTTGACATGCTAGTGGTCGTGAGCCCCCAAATGGTTACACCGCGAATGTGTTTTTGTCTATTTTGGCGCCGGGCTAATCGGTCGCACCTTCAGTTTAAGCTCCCCGTCAGCGATAGTTAACGCTTCGATATTGACCTTCACGCCCTGAATCCTCCATGTGTCAGACGGGCTGATCGGCTGGCCGTCTATAGCCGCCAGCAACTCGGCGAGCGTTTCGGAGATTGCGTCGGGATGTTCGCCGCTGAGCTTGGCGACCAGGGTCTCGATCTTGCCGGTCAGGAGACTGCTTGGCACTGGCAGCTTGCCGACGCGAGTGGCGTTCAGGGTGAACATGAGCTTGCCATTGTCGAGTAGTTTTGCTGAGACCTCGGCGGACATGACCTTGCCGAACGTTGTGGAGCGGATCATCAGCGTTATCTTGCCGTCCTGGAACGCCACCGCCGGATCGGCCAGACCCATCCGGGCCATCTCGTCGTTGATCTTGCCCCTCCTGACGCCGTTTGGGAGGCTGAAGGCGATCTCGTCCATCGACGCCAGATACCTGTTTGCCGTGGACTGCTTGATGGACCATTCGAACGGTTTGGCCAGTTTGACCTTGTTTCCGAACCCCTGGGCCACGTCGCGAACGAAGCGGTGTGTGGCCTTGCGGGCTTCGATCTCGGTCAGTTTCGCCGGGCGATAGTTGTCGGGTATTCGGCTGGCTTGGATGTACAGCAGGCCGACGGCCACAATAAGAGCGACAAGAGTCCAAACCAGCACGCGCACGTTAAACACTTTTGAACTCCACGATCTCAAGGGGATTCTCGGTATGCGTATCTTCGAAGCTCTGGGCTTCTTGAGCTTCGAGTCGAGCGATCCCCTGCGCATCTTATTAAAGGGCTTCCTTACGCCTTTGGTTTTCCTGCCTTTGGCGCCGGTCGACTTCCCGGCAGGCTTGCTGGTTCGGAACTTCGAGACCTTCAACCCCTTGAGCTTCTGACCCCACTGCGACCACGGAATTCTTCTTACGTCGAGCTTCCGCCCCCAGGATCTCCATGGAAGAGTTTTGATTTTTGAAACACCGGCGCCGCAGCGGATCTTGAGATTGTTAATGATCTTACCAAAATGCATACCGGGTTCCATATCGTCGGCGGGATTGTAGCCAATCGGGCGTTCGATTTCCACCTGCGGCCCGGGCGCCCCGGCCGGACCGGGTAAAATACTCGCAATTGCTGTTATCGTGGCGACATGTCGACGCCTCTGGTATATAACTGCAGTAGATCGTAATTCGCCGCACTAGGCACTAACTTGTGGAGCTTGGAAATGTCTGAATCCAAACGTGTATTAATAGTGGGCGGCGTCGCCGGCGGGGCGTCGGCCGCAGCGCGGGCCAGGAGACTGTCCGAAGATGCGAAGATCGTTATGTTCGAACGCGGTGAGCACATCTCGTTCGCCAATTGCGGGCTGCCTTACCATATTGGACAGGTGATCCCCGAGCGGGGCAGCCTGCTGATACAGACACCCGAATCGATGGCCAGGCGCTTCGACATAGACGTTCGCACTCGTCGCGAAGTGATCTCGATCGATCCGCAAGCCCGCACGGTTGTCGTTCGCAATCTCGAAAGCGGCGTCGAAACCGTAGAGCCTTACGACAATCTGGTGCTAAGCCCCGGAGCCGCTCCGGTCGCTCCGCCGATCAGCGGGGCGGACTGTCCGGGAGTCTGCACGCTGCGAAACATCAACGATATGGACGCGATAAAACGCGTGGTGGATCAGGACGCCCCCGGCAGCGCGGTTGTGGTCGGCGGCGGGTATATCGGTCTGGAAATGACCGAAGCTCTCCGGCTGCGAGGCCTGGAAGTTACTCTGGTGGAGCTCGCCGACCAAGCGTTCATCGCCGCCGACAGCGAGATGATCGCACCGATCCATCAGCAACTTTTGCAGCATGGCGTGGACCTGAAGCTAAGCGTGTCGGTAAGTGCGATCGAGCCGGCGGACGGGGGGCTGAAGGTCGCTTTGAGCAACGATGAATCGATCGACTGCGGTCTGGTGATAATGGCCGTCGGCGTCAGGCCCGAGATCCACCTGGCTCGCGACGCCGGGCTAGAGATCGGACCCCGCGGCGGGATAACGGTTGATGAACATATGCGGACTAGCGATCCGAATATCTTCGCCGTCGGAGACGCCGTTGAGGTCACAGAATTCGTGGGCGGAGGCAAGGCCCTTATTCCTCTCGCCGGGCCGGCCAACAGGCAGGGGCGTATCGCCGCCGACAACATATTCGACCGACCGAGCGTCTATCGAAACACCCAGGGCACGGCGATCTGTAAGGTGTTCGACCTGGCGATCGCAATGACGGGCATGAGCGAAAAGGCCCTGAACCGGTCCGAACTGAACTACGAGAAGATCTACATCCATGCGGCCAGCCACGCCGGTTACTATCCCGGCGCCGAGCCGATGGCCTTAAAGCTGCTGTTCGATCCGGACAGCGGACGGATTTTCGGCGCCCAGGCCGTAGGCGCCGATGGCGTCGACAAGCGGATCGACGTGCTGGCTGTGGCGATCAGGGCGGGGCTCACCGTGCAGCAACTGCAGGATCTGGAGCTGTCGTATGCGCCGCCTTACGGGTCAGCCAAGGATCCGGTCAACTACGCCGGATTCGTAGCCTCGAACGTTATCGCCGGCGATGTGAAACTCTTCCACACACCCCAGGCGCTCGGGCCAAGCAGCGATCAGATCCTCCTGGACGTTAGAACCGACGGCGAGTTCAATGCAGGAACGATCGAAAATTCCATGCACATTCCGCTAGACGATCTGCGAGACCGCCTGGACGAACTGCCCGCAGAAAAGGAACTGCTTGTGTTCTGCGCCGCCGGACTGCGAGGCTATCTGGCCTGCCGCATACTGTCGCAGAACGGATTTGCCTGCCGCAACCTGACCGGAGGATACAGGACATTCCAAGCCGTCACCGCACAGGGGTTGTGAGCGAAAAAAGATGAAATCATCCTCGCCTATGAGACGTTATTTGACGCTGGCGGCCTGGAGCTTTCGGAAATACGCATCGGGCCGATGGGTGCGGGCGATTGGCAGGGGTATAATGAAAAGTAAGAGGGTCCAACCGTTTACGGACCTGAAGACTTCGCCCGATACGCTCAAACAGGCTTACATCAAGTATGACAGTGCAGGTCTGTACGTAAGCTACCTTAAAACAGACAGTTATAGTTATGGAGTGTTTCGTGGCGCCCGGGAGGATCTGTACGGTTCGGGCCAGGCGCATAACCCTCACAGACGCAAGTAGATGAAAAAAAATGATAATTTGGCTCCCTTAATTGGAATTGTCCGGTGTATTACCTATACTCCTTTGTGAAAGGAGTATGCGGGCAGTTTTATCGCCCCGTACGCATGACGTATGATTGCAAGTGAGGCACAGCAGATCGGATTGATTGGCATGCCAGATGCAAAAGCTTTAAAGGCTACTAAGATAAAGGGATACATCACAGAGCCCGTTGTCTCTGATGGTCATTGGCAGTGGGAAGGTCACCACGCGACTAATCCCACCGTTCTCCGTTTGGACGGGGATCCACGAGTATTTCTGGGCTACCGAGCCGGAGGTGTTGACGATCACCATTACCACAAGTGCGCAGATTCAGCGATGGGCAGCCATTTCGGGATGGCGATTCTCGATGAGCGAGGCGAAAACGTCCTGCACCGCCTGCCGCTCCCGATAATGACGCTGCGGCACGGAATCGAACTGCCCAAGAATCGCGAAGAATACGAGCAGTACGCCGAGGAGCACGAGCACGAGATCGTCCTGTTGCACGATTTCCACATGCATTGCGACAATGGCCATCTCTACGTGGTCTACCACGAATCTGAGCTGCACGCCGCATTCGACTGCATTGTCCGTATGACGCAGAAGGGATTCCTGGCCCGCATCAGGCGTTCGATAGAACTGCTCGATAAGCCCATAGAGGAGATTCACACCGCCTGGGAGGAAATCTGGTGGAAGCGGGGTGTCTGGGAGCCGTGCGGCACGGGGGACACCCACCGCATTTATGCATCTGAGGCCAGCAAGAACGATATATTCTTTGTGCGTCTGGCCGACGAAACGCTGCGGATGTACCATCGTCCGGCGCCGGACATCGCCGTGCTCGATACCGGCAACGAGACGTTCACTCGTCCCACGCCGGATGGTATAACAGCGATCGGTTCGCTGCAGACGTGCATCCGCCCGGGCTTCTTCGACAACTCGCATATCGGCAACAACGGAGCCCCGATTCGCGCCAAGATCGGCGACGTGGACGTCTACATTGACGTGACCCACGGCGTGCATAACGAGCAGATATCCAATCCGGATGTCGACTCGTGGATGATGACGTACCTGCCGTTTCTTCGCGTGATCGACTTCCAGACAGGCGAGTGTCTGTACTATTCCGAAGCCCCGATCCTGGACCTTGATGAAATATGGCGCGAGTACGTTGAGGAGGGTGTCTGGATCAAGAAGCTCGATCACCTTCGCGGCGTGATGTTCGCTGGCGGACAGATCGAAGCGGTCGCCGGCAAGAATGGGCTGGACGACATGTTCAGCGTATATGTCGGACTTGGCGACACGTCCATAGGACGCGCCGAATTCAAGCTCCGGGACCTGCTGCCCGACCGCGTTATCGAGGACATTATCACCCGCAAGCAGAGGCGCGATATCCAGTTGGAGAATCCGTCGTGTGCGGCGTGGGGCTTCCCCGAAGCGTTGTGCGGCTGGCAGTGGACGATTGTAAATGACATTCAGAACCGCTGCATCAACATTATCCGCACGCTCCGCAAGAACGGGCACACCGAAGGCGCTGTCCGCGTTATCCCGTCGGCGGCGGGCTATTTCGACGCCGACGGAATATTCTTCGAGGAGGACTGCGTTCGCTTTATTGAGAATCTCGGATGGGTAATTGTTTACCGCGGCGTGAGATGGGAGACCGGCCCGGACGGTCCGGAAACGAAGATCGGTTACGGGATATTGGTCCTGGACCGCGAGAACCCCGAGCGAATTCTGTACCGTTCGTCCGAACCGATCGAGGGGAAGATCAAGACTCAGTCCGGTTGGACCGGCGGCAGGGACAATGGCCAGGCCTGGGTCTTCCTGGAGCGGGCCGAAGAGGCGGTTCCCGAGAAGGTTAAATTCGAAATCGGCAGAATCTACGAAATCGCCCCCATGCCCTCAGACATGACGAAGTGGTTGAAGCACAAGAGCGGAAGGCTCCAAGAAGGCTAGTAGCCCGACAATCAGTAATTACCTGGCCTCAGGCCGGATAATCGAAACACAGTATGATCCTCCCGGCGTGCCGCAATGCATGTCTGGAGGGTCTGCTTTTTTATCCGCAGCCTGTGGAGCCCGCCGTGTCAGCTGCCGGCGAGGCTTCTGATTAAAGAAGGTCGAATGTCTTTCTCAAGCAGGAAGGGTCGTGTATGATATTGCACGACACCGATGCGAGCAGAAGGGATGTCCTGGCAATGATAGAGCCCAAAACAGCATGCACCAGATGCGGCGTGACGTTTCTTCAGAGAACGGCAGAGCAAACAGGCGGGCTCTGTATGCCCTGCTACAAGTATGTTCCTGAACCTGATCCTGACGACAAGAGTGACGAAGCGTTGCGACAGTGGATCAAGTCCGGCCGAACGATTACTGCTATAAAACTGTACAGGGAGGTCCACAGTTGCGGCATTGGAGAAGCAAAGAATGCTGTTGAGGCGTTAATCGAAGAGATTCTGGCCGAAGGTTAGTCGGCTTGGTCTGGACGTTCATAGTGCATACGATTTGATTGGAACGGCAGCTTATGGTTATTGGCGGACAACCTTTCGAGTATTTCGTTGTGCTGGATTTTGAGGCTACTTGTGATCGGCCGCAGGCTCCCGTTCCCCAGGAGATAATCGAATTTCCCTCGGTGCTGCTCTCGGGACGGACTTTCGAGGTTATTGACGAGTTCCGGTCGTTTGTCCGGCCGAAGTTCAATCCGCAACTCTCGCCGTTCTGTACGGAGTTGACGGGCATAACGCAGGACCAGGTCAACCAGGCGGATCTATTTCCGTCAGTGCTGGCCGACTACGAGGCGTGGCTGCGGGGCAATGGGCTTCGAGTTTCGCTCCAAGACGAAGGGGCCGATTTTGCTTTCATTACGTGCGGCGACTGGGACCTGTTGAAGATGCTCCCGACCCAGTGTCGAGCCTGTCAACCGCCGATAGACCATATTCCCCACGCCTTCCGGCGTTGGATCAACATCAAGAGGCCTTTCGCCTCTTCCTGCGGGGCCAGCAAGGCCCCCGGAATGGCCGGTATGCTCCGCAGACTTCGGATCGAGTTGGAAGGGCGCCATCACTGCGGAATTGACGACTGTCGCAACATCGCCAAAATCGTCTGTCGCCTAGCCGAGAACGGAGTGGTGCTGTCGCTGACCACGGAACTGCCAGGCGGTTGAGTGGTTGCTGATGGGCAATAAGGAAAAAGACGCCTGGCGGACTGCGACATGCAACACGCTGTCGATGTCGAAATGTCGTTATTTGTGCATCTTCAGTTGGAGCGGTATCAAGAATAACCAAGCGGCGCTCGGGGCGATCGGTGCTTTGTTGGACGTTACATCATAGAGGCGGGTCCTGGGGTCCTGTTTGCGGTATTTGATTTCGAGGGTTGAAGCGTCTAAGCTTGTTTTTCGCCAGGGGTCGTGCGGTTTGTGCGGCCCTTGTTTTTTGAGTAACAATTACGCCCGGCAAGGATTCACAGGATGCTCGCTGCTTTAGCTTTTTGGGACTACGCGATAATAGTATCGTATCTGCTGGTCGCCCTGGGTATTGGCGTGTTCTTTTCGAAACGAGCTTCCGAGAGCACCGAGAACTATTTCCTGGGCGGGCGGTCTTTCCCGTGGTGGATGATCGGCTTTTCGATGGTCGCCACCAGCTTTGCCTCAGACACCCCGCTGGTGGTCGCCGAGATAACCCGTACAGACGGGCTGCAGAGAATATGGTGGGTCTTCGTTGCGGTGATACCGCTCATCGTCGGGATATTCCTTTTCTCAAGGCTCTGGCGCCGGGCCAACATCGTTACCGACGCGGAGTTCTACGAACTGCGGTACGAAGGTAAAAGCGCCGCGTTTCTTCGCGGATTCAGGGCCTTCATGGCCGGGATCGTGCAGAACCTGGTTGTCATCGGCTGGGTGACGTACGCGATGACAACCATCATAACCACGATGACCGACATCAACGTATGGTGGGCCGTCGGCGTTTGTATGTCTGTGGCGCTGGTCTACGCGACATTCTCCGGCTTCTACGGCGTGGTCGTCACCGACTGCATTCAGTTCTTCATAGCGATGTTCAGTATGTTGACGCTTGCGTTTATCGCTGTGGACAAGATCGGCGGGATGGAACACGTACTGACCACGATATCCGCCACAGAGGAAGCAGGCAAAAATACACTTTCGATCTTCCCGGACTTCGGCAGCTTTGACGAGAAGCTCTGGAAGTTCATTATATTGATATTAGTGTTCTGGTGGTCCGACGCAAACGGCTACAACATGCAGCGTATGAGCGCCTGCAGGAACGAAAAGGACTCCGTTAAAGCCACCATCTTCTACGCGATATTCCAATGTTGCCGACCCTGGCTTTGGGTGGTGGTGGGCTTGGTCTCCCTAGTCCTGTTCCCTGAACTCACGAAGCACGATGAAGCATATCCGATGGTGATGAACACCTATCTCGGCGCCGGTCTGCGCGGGCTGCTGATCACTGCGTTCCTGGCCGCCTTCATGTCGACGATCGATACGCACCTTAACTGGGGCGCGTCTTATATGATGACTGACGTATACCAACGATTTATCAAGAAAGACGCCTCTCAGAAGCATTACATGTTTGTAGCCAAATTGGTTGTCGCCGCCATGATGCTCGCAGGGGTCGGCGTTTCGCTGTACATCTATTTTGTCGTCGGATCAGTGGCCAAGGTATGGGAGTACATGGCGTTCCTGATGGTTGGATCGGGGATCATAAGCGTGCTGCGATGGTTCTGGTGGCGGATCAACGTCTATGCGGAAATAACCGCACTTGGACTTGGGCTGATAATTGGAATCGCAAACCCGTTCATTCCGGATTCATTTGTCCTGTTTGGATACTCGTGGGCGAAGACGCCCGAGATGGTGACCATGCCGTTTGAATTCAAGATCGCTCTGTTTACCGCGATTGTCCTTCCGTTGAGTATCCTGGCGTCGTTTGTGACGCCGCGCGTATCCAGGGCGACGTTGGAGAGATTCTACCAGCGAGTCCGTCCGGGCGGGTTCTGGGGCGGTATTGATCCGGAGATACGCAACCTCCCGGGCAAGGCGGTTTCGCTGGGCACTATTCTCGACGTGATCGGCGGGTTGATGCTCTGTTACGGCCTGTCGGTTGCGATCGGGTACGGGATACTCCTGGACTTCGCCAAGATGGGAGTATGCCTGCTCCTTGCCGCCATCGGCGCCGTGATCGTTTACCGCTGGTACAAGCGGGAGGTGAGGATATTGGAGACGATTAACTCAGCCCACGAAGGCGAAATGCAGGGATGTTGATGAGCGTACAGATGACAGTAAAATCACGCGCGGCGGGCGGAAAACACTTGCCAACGAGGTCGTGATTGACTATCGATAAGTCTGTTCGGGAAGGGGCTCATGATTATGGCGGGCGCCGACTCATTGAAATACTAAGGGATGAAAGGAAGATGTATGATCGCCCACGAATGTCCAAAATGTGCCAATATTTTCGAGGCGGAAAAAAGCCCCACGCGCGTTCCGAGGAAATGTCCGAAATGTGGCGCTCATAGAGCCCACCCCGTTCAGCCCAAACGCGCCAAGGGGTCCTTGCCGACCGGTGTTGTCGGCTTTGCCACTTTTATGTTCTGTTTCCTTACATGTGCGGTCGCGCCTTTCATACGCAGCCTCACGGGCTTTTCTCTGGTGGCCGTGCTGGTTATGTACATAGTGGCGCTTCCGTTGAGCATGCACGGAATGATATCCTCGAAAGAGAGCACCGTCAGCAGGGTCTTCGGCTCTATTGGTTTCGGCCTGATTCTTATCCTGACGGTGGTGGAAATCGTTCTCAGGATGCAGAGGTGACCGCTGGCGATTGGTTGTAAGGCATGGAGACGAAAGAAAAGAATCACGGCGTAGAGATGAATCCCTGGGCTTTCGCTCTAGCCGGCATGACCAGCGTGGTTGGCGGGGGCTTTCTTGGGCTTGCGGCGCTAGCCGCTATAGTGTTCAGGGGAAGCGGGGGCGACCTCTGGCCGCTGTTGCTGCTTAGCTGGATACTGGCTGGGGCTTCGGGCGGCGCCAGTCTCGCCGCATTGTTCGCTCTGCTGTGCGGGGCGGAGCTGGGACGGTGGTTTGCTTGTGTGTTTGCGACCTGTCTGACCTGTATCGCCGCGTGGTTCTTCGTCGTTGCATTGTGGCTGTATGATGTGCAATACGATCAAGACATGCTCACGTTGATCGGTTTCCTGTGCGTTATCCTGGTCGGCGTCGCAGGAGGCGCCTTTCTGGCCGGGCGCACCTGGGGGTATCTTCGCCGGGCGCGAATTCTAGCCGCTGTCGGGCTGGTGTTGATGCTGCTGGCGGGATGCTTCTTTGTGTCGATGCACCGAGTGCGTATCGGTGATGGAGCGACGAGCACGCTGGCGATGTTTGGGCTGTTTGGGGGTGTCTTAGGGGCGATGCTCGGGTCGACGCGCCGTCGGCCTGCAGGATAGGACGCCGGGTGATGGGCGCTATCTTGCGGGCGATTATTGACAGTTTGACCAATCGCCCTACGCCCAGACCCGGGACATTCTCGGAAGCGGACTTGGACTGTCGATCCTGAAAAAGCTCGTCCAGCTCAACGGCGGCGCCGTGAGCGTGACCAGCGAAGTCGACAAGGGGACCATCCATGAGCAAGTCTTTGTCAAGTCGGTAGCAGACGTTTTTTTGCGGGCGTGCCC
>PVBE010880476.1_pt1 | contig 21175 bp, 20 predicted proteins | sample 1631181 | NCBI WGS metagenome assembly PVBE01 (sample SAMN08397723, study PRJNA350692) | Marine metagenome, whole genome shotgun sequencing project. | isolation source: water | place: Pacific Ocean | collected 2012-04 | reverse complement strand
CGCATCTTAAAGCCATCATGCCGTGGAATGCACCGGCTGATTTTTACCGTGAATCGACACATCATGGCGGTATCCTGCAGAGTTTTTTCTATTATCTTTACGTCCAGCGGATTTGCGCCGACCGCAGTACATCGGTGACGGTAAAGGAGAACTCGCCCGAGGATTTAAAACGCCTGATCACCGAACTTAAAGCCGATCCTGATATCCATATTAATCCGGAAATCTTCACCTATATTGACAGTCCGGGCAAAGCGCCTAATTATTTCGATATACTCGCTCATCCGATGGACGGACCCTATTATTGGGAGCGCTCGCCCCGCACTATGTATGACCGCATTAAGATACCGTCCTGGTGCCGCTCGGGATGGTGGGCTTATGCCCATATGCATCTGGTTGGCGCCTTCCATAACTATAACGGTATCGACGCGCCCAAAAAACTTGAGATCGATGCGCCGGTGGTCGAAAAACGGCCGCTACCGGACGAGTATTGTGAAGAAGTACTGCGCTGGTATGATTATTGGCTCAAAGGCATTGATACCGGTATCATGGACGAGCCGCCGATCCGCTTTTTTGTCAATGGCAGTGAAGAATGGCGTCACGAGGAAGAATGGCCGTTGGCTCGCACTGAATGGTCCAAACTTTATCTCAGACGCTGGGAAAATCTTTCCTGGGAGCCGGAAGACGTCGACGGTAAACCGGACGCCTTTGTCCAACAGCCGCCCGACGAAGTATTGGACTCAAACACCATCCAATACACGACCGACGAGCTGAAAGAAGATATGGAAATCACCGGCCCGGCAGCGATCTATCTCTACGCTTCGATCGACACGGAGGATACAAATTGGATTGTTTCCCTGCGCGATTTGCGCCCCGATGGTCGGCAAACGGAATTGACTAAAGGATTTCTTAAAGCTTCGCACCGGGCTGTCGATGAAGCCAAGTCCAAGCCCTATGAGCCGTTTCATCCGCATCTTGAAGCGGAGCCAGTGGAGCCCGGTAAAATCTATGAATATGCCATTTTACTGGCGCCGCTTTCTAATGTCTTTAAAACAGGCCACCGGATCAAAATCGTTATTTCGTCGATGGATCATGCGCGTTCGCGTGATTATGAATTGGCCCCGGAATCGCTTGGCCGCACCCATGCGCCGTGGCATTTGTGCAGCTCAATGACGACCCTGCACAAAGTCTTTCATGATGAAGAAAACCCATCACATCTGCTGTTACCGGTCATTCCGGCAGCGGCGCAGACCGAAACTTAAAGTACCAGCGGACGTTTTAAAAAGAGGAAAAAAGAAATGACTGTAAAAATAGATTTAAAACTGCAACTTGCCGGTGACAAAATTGACTATGTGCTCGACAATATCATTATCGGTGGCCTGACTGGCATTGATGTCGAGGCGATTGAAAAGCATCTGGACGAACTCGCTGAGATCGGCGTCACCCGGCCAAGTTCAATCCCGCTGTTTTTTCGCGCTGCCGCCGACATGGTCAGCACCGCCGATAATATTCAAGTGCTCGGTGAAGACACCAGCGGCGAAGCCGAGTTTGTATTGCTCGGCACCGAAGATGGTATGCTGGTCGGCGTTGGATCAGATCATACGGACCGTAAAGTTGAAGCCTATTCGATAGCCGTGTCTAAGCAAATGTGCGCTAAAGTAATAGCGCCGGAAGTGTGGCGTTATGATGACGTTAAAGATCATTTTGGCCAGTTGAACATACGTTCCTGGGCGTTTGAAAACGGCGAAAAACGCCTCTATCAGGAATGCACCGCAGCCGATTTCCTGGCGCCGGATGATGTGCTACCGCAATGCTGTGATGGCGCCATAACGTTGCCCGCCGGCACGCTCTATTACGGCGGCACCGGGGCGGCGATCGGCGGTGTCAAACCGGCCGACCGCTTTGAATATGAGATTGAAGACCCGGTTCTGGGGCGCACCATCAGTCATGGTTATGACGTTTCGCCTATTCCTGTTGCTGAATAAATAAAAAGGAGACACATAATGGATAATACAAAAATACTGGACGAATTTCACACCGTCGATCTGACCACCGGCTGGGAAGTCCCTGAAGGTTATCCTCCGGGTATCGAACAGAAGATCCTTGCTGGAGGGCTCAACGAAGAGGCTGGAACGGGCAGCCAAACCCGGTTGTTACGTATCAAGGCTGGCGTTTTTACCACCGAACCCTTCATCCACGACTATTGGGAAGAAGTCTATGTTATTTCTGGCGATCTCACCATGGGCAGTGACCAGGAGGGCAAAGGCGGTGAAAAGTTTGGACCGAACACCTATGCCTGCCGTCCGCCGCATAACCCCCATGGACCGTTCAAGTCGGACAGTGGCTGCATGTTGTATGAAATTCACTACTTCGATGAAGCAAAAGCTTAAATAGCGCCTAACCAGCACTCCCCAATAACCCTCTCCACCTTTGCGGGGAGGGAGAGTTTAAGAAAATTTAGCCGATCACATCATCCGTTAGCGGATCATCATCCAAACCCGCTGGATCGGTTTCAACGAACACTTCGTCAACGATCTCGCCAGTTTGAGAGATGTCGTCCCCGCCGTCGAGCACGGCATCCAAGCTGGCTGACATGCCTTCAATATCGGCCGTGCTAACTTTCAGGGCGTCGTCATAGATTTCCTGGATGTTGAACTCGGCATCATCACCCAAACGCAGGGTTTCGAGCAAATCGCCATGAGTGAGATCAATGGTGACGTCGCCCCATTGCACGTTCCCTTCCGAGAACATTAGGTTCAGGAACGAGCCGTTATCGCCCTTGGTGGCCAGGATGTTGAAATTACTCCAATCGGCAAGATCACCATTGATTACAGCATATCCATGCCACCCAAATCAGTAATCGCATCGGAGCCATCGCCCAAGTTAAAGAAATAAATCTGGTTACCTACCGGACCCCTTAATGCCAGAAGGGGCCATCACAATAATGGTCGCGACAGCAGAATGGGTTAACCAAGTCGGCCATTTTATCGTGCCCTATTTTTCCGTATTGGTATGGGAATAAATGGCTGCAACAGATTGCTGATATGGTTGATCGTAAATATGGTGTGCCGGTCGGTATTTGTCCGATGGATGAATTAATAGGTAAAACACATCGATTGTGGGACCTTCCATTTTGGACATTTTTTTCAACCGTCTGCTCGTCAAACGGGTGAATTCTATGAAACAGATTATTGAACTAACATGCCAAGAAAACCCAATAGCAAAAGGCCAGGCAATCGAATTACTGCATGAAAAAATTGATGAAATATTAATCGAAATCGAAGCTGAATTATCGCCCGAGGAGCTTACCGCCCATCAGCTCAGTTTTTCCGATCAGACCGAAGTCAAAGACGAAATCTATGCAAAGGCACTTGCCCGGGCTCAAAGCCATTTGGAAGAAATGATGTCGCAGATTATTCAAATGAAAACTCAGCATCTCCTTAAACTAAAACAAAAAATGATTGAAAATACGATAAAAAACTAGGGTGATTTAATATGCTACCGGGTGAGGCGCGATGTGAGGTTTTCCCATACCCGGTCCATTGCCAGACCGCTAAAGAATAACTCAGTGCATTTCTCACTCTCGCCCGGTGTCAGGTAGCGGACATCGCCGAGCGGCATTGACTGAAGTTGCAGGGTAGCTGATATCTGCAGATATACCGCGATCAAGGTCGCCCCTTTGATATCCGGTCCGGTGACCGAACAGCCGTGCCCGCGCATCAGTATAACACTACTGTCACCCAAACATTTGGCCAGATCACGGCCTTGATCCATATTGCGCACCAGCAAATCAGTGTTGCCGAAATTATCATGAATATCCCAGATCGGAATATCCCGGCCAATCGCTGCGCCAGTGTGAATAATCGGTTGCAGCTGGGTGCCGGTGACGCCAAATGGAATGACTGAAAGCGAGTGATTGTGGACAACGGACTGCACTTCCGGCCGGGCTTCCATGATGGCGCCATGGATAAACCGCTCGCCATAGGGTGTCAGCGTCGAGCCATCAACGCTGTTACCTTCGAGATCAAACTCCATGATATCATCACGGCTGACAAGCTCCGGCGCGCGCGAGCACGATATGAAAAAATGATTGAGGTTATCGGGGTTGCGGATACTGATGTGACCGAAAGAATCAACCACATTTTCATTGGCGAGAATATGATTGGCAACCACCAGTTCGTTCAGCAGGTCTTCGAGTTTAACGCTCATCTTAAGAAATTATCCCTTTTTGCTTTGTTATCTAAATCCGTTAGAAATAATAATCACAGCGGCTACAGCTTAATTGTGCTGATGAAATTTCATGTGCCAGCGCCAGGCATCTTCGATTTGAATATTAATCCCCGAAAGCTGAGGGGTCCAGCCAAGTGTTTTATTTGCCAGTGTTGAATTGCCGATCAGTTGCGCAGGATCACCAGGTCGCCGGGCGGATTCCACCACCTCAATATTACGGCCGGTAATTTTTTTTGCCGCCGTAATAACTTCACGCACCGAGAAACCTTGGTTATTGCCGAGATTTAGAAATTGGGTGTCACCTCCAGCCAACAGGTAATTCAGGGCGAGAACATGTGCTTCAGCTAAATCAGTGACATGAATATAATCCCGAATACAGGTTCCATCCGGCGTGTCATAATCAGTGCCGAAAACGTAAATTTGGTCGCGCCGTTCTGCCGCAACATCAAGCACGAGCGGAATAAGGTGGTGTTCAGGGTCGTGGGCCTCGCCGATCTCGCCTTCCGGATCGGCTCCCGCCGCATTAAAATACCGCAGCGCCACAAAGCGCAGGCCATAGGCCAACTCATAATCCATCATCATGCGCTCAGCGGTAAGTTTGCTCACGCCATACGGATTAATTGGCGCTTGGCGCTGGCTCTCATCGATCGGCACACTTTCGGGTGTCCCATAGGTCGCACAGGTGCTGGAAAAGACCAACCTCTGGACGTCATGCTGGTGCATAATATCCAGTAAACTCATGGTGCCAATGACATTGTTATGGTAATAAATATCGGGGTTTTCGACTGATTCTCCGACATAGGCCTTGGCGGCAAAATGCACCACCGCGACAGGATTATGGCGCTCAAATATCTGGCTTAGCTTGTCACCATCGCGGATATCGCATTCTTCCAATTCACCCCACTGCACAGCCCAGCGAAAGCCAGTTGAAAGATTATCGACGACAACCGGCGTAAATCCGGAATTTGCCAGCATCTTGCAGGCGTGACTGCCGATATAACCGGCGCCTCCAGTGACTATTATTTTTTGTATTGCAGTCAAAAATCCTAATCCGCTTTTTCTATCCGCACCATACGTCCTTTATATGAGGAAAAAATTGAGAAAAACAATTGTTTTCAAAGGACAATAAGATTCTTAATTGAAATATCAAGCCTTGGATATTAATGCCTTTACTTGTTCAATAAGAAATAGAGGGGGCTTCACAGTTTCCATCCATAGCGCAGAGCCGCTCTCTTGAATAAAAGCTAAAGTTTTTGAAATGGTATAAATTGCCAATATCAATTCGATGATCAGCAATGCGGCAACTACTCCTGGCGTACCTATTGAAGCCGCGAGCGGGTATGCGATGCCAAGCATCAGTGCATTGGTTACAGAATAAACAACGGCTAATCCTTGATGGTGATTTGTGCCATAGTGGATATTAAGACTGCTCCACCACAAAGTATTTACAAAAACCGTCCCCAGCAGCAAATAAAATAAATCAAAATCCATTATTACCCGCCCACCTGCCCACTTTCAACAATAGGCGATGACGGGGGACAAGATATTAGAGGCGTTATCTGTTACTAGATAAATTTCTCTCATCCGCATTTCTTAAAGGCGACGCGGGGTGATCCAATTGTTCCTGGGTGCCACCCGCAATACTCCTTTATAGCCCTCGCCGGATTTAACTCTTCCGCCAGCTAAGCTTGTCGCCCCATTTATCCAGGGTCTTGGCAACAATTTCTGGATCGTCAACGAGGCGCGGCGACTTTTCACCCCAGAACTCGTATTCTTCAGTGCACAAGGTGGCGTCGATACCCATCTGGGTCTGCCAGCCTTTCTCGCGGAGAGAGACTGCCGGGTCGAGCCATTGGCCGGCGCGGCGGGGACTGATGGTAACATCCCGGTCAGCGCGGACGTTGGTGGACAGTGCCCAATGCACATCGGTGTAGTCCCAAATATCGACATCCTTATCAACAATAATAACGTGTTTATAGCGGGAATAGGTGCCGCCCCAAACCGCATCCATGACCTGCTGCGGGTGTCCTGGGAACAATTTGTCGATCTTAACGATGGCCTCGAAACAGACATTGCAGCGCATATCGAGAACGCCCGGCACCAGGCTTTTGACGGTCTTGAAGGCTTCGGCTTGAGAAGATTTGCCGTTAACCAGAGTGCTGTCTGAAGGTTCCCACTGTTCGCGGGCGCCCAGGAAGATCGGCTTCTTGCGATGGGTGATCCGCCTGACTTCGAACGCCGGATTGGAGCGGGCCTCGCCGTAATAACCGGTATATTCGCCGAAGCCGCCTTCAATTTCCCGGTGATGGGGTTTGATAACGCCTTCAAAAACAAATTCGCTGGTTGCTGGTACTGGGATGCCGTCGGCGCCGCTGGCCACCATGTCGATTGCTTCACCGCGCAGTGCACCGCCGATATGAAATTCGTCGATACCGGGAGGGGTGCGGGTCGCGCCCATAATGAAGACAACGGGATCATACCCGGTCACCACCGCCATCGGCATTTCCTCGTCGGCGTGCTCATATTCCATATAGTGCTGGCGGCCGTGGGTGTATTCTGGTGCACCCCAGCCAAGGGTATTATTAGATAAAGTATGCATCCGGTAAATGCCAGCATTGAGAACCCCGTCATTGCGGCCCCGAGTAATAGAAATACCTAGCGTGCCAGGAAATTCTCCGGCGTCAAATTGATGCCAAACCGTGTTGCAGATTTTGTGCAGATCAATATCGTCGCCTTCGATGACTTCTTCCTGGCAGGGTCCGCTATCGACCATGCGTGGGGGGATGAATTCTTCAGTTCGCCTGATCCATTCCTCGTTGTAATCGCTCCATTTGTCGATGCCGAGGGAAAACAGATAGCGCTCATCGGTGCCTAAGAGATTGGCCACCATGGGAAAGTCTGCTCCCTTGATATTTTCAAATAACAGCGCCGGACCGCGGTCTTGGAGACCAATCCGGGTGAGGCCGTTAATCTCCCAGGCAGGATCAACCTCTTCACTGATGCGGACTAGTTCGCCACGTTCTTCGAGGGCATCCATAAATTCCCTCATATCTTGCCAATTTGCTTTACCCATTGTTTTGTTTTCTCCTGTTTGAATCGTTGGGGCGGGGATCGCTTCCGATTCAGTTGCATTGACGTTGCTGGTTTCAATACGCTGGCGAAAATTTTCAGCGAATTCTTCACCCAGGCTTTTGGCTTTCTTTTTCATCACGCCGAAACCAAATTTTCCGAGCCGGCCGGTGATCGAAACCTCTGAACTGTAATAGACTTCCGTGCCATCACTTGACGGCGATAATCTCAATATATTGTGGGCCGTAACTTTGCTGGCCTTCGAACCTTCTTCCCCTCGGGTGACTGATAAGACTTCAGAGGGGGGTGTTTCCTTGGTTACTTCGACTTCAAAATTAAACGCTGCTTTGATCGGGCCGACGGCGACTTTAACCTTGGCTTTATATTTATCTGGGCCAACAACTTCAATGTCGCTGAGGCCCGGTACACAGGGTCCTACTTCTTCCGGATCTGTGATAAACCGCCAAACAGTTTCGGGCGTTTCCGGCACATTAAAAGTTTCTTCGATTTTCATTTCAACCCATGTGAAACTCAGATTTTTTTATTTGCTTTGACTTTCTGCCCTTTGCCTAACTATATATCTGAAGTGGTTAACGTTGACAGAGTAAGAAAACTCTGTCAATAAAGAATGGCGTTCTTTTATAAAAAAATACGGTTTTGATCAATATATGAAACCGATAATAATAACTAAAACCGAAAAATCCAGATCGCTGTTCGGCGGATACGATTGAACCAATCAATTGACTGTCGATGCAGTGGGGAGGCAGACAGATGACCGAAGCCGGGTATTTTGACCCCGTTTCCGTTGATGAGGTGGTAGCTTTGCTGGCCGCGGACGACGAGGCTAAATGTGTCGCCGGTGGGGCCAGTCTTGTGGCGATGATGAATGCGCGTCTGGTTGAGCCGTCCCGGCTAGTCAGTTTGCGCCATGTTGAAGAATTGAAAAAAATTGAAACAGCCGAAGATGGCTGGCTGCAAATCGGCGCCTTGGTCCGTCATTGTGACGTCGCCATCGCCGACGAGCTCGCCGACGGCAATCAAGTTCTAAGCCAGGCCGCCAGTTTGATCGCCAATCCAGTTATCCGTGATATGGGAACGATTGGCGGTTCGGTTGGTCATTTTGATCCCGCTGCGGATTATCCGGTTGCTTTGTCAGCACTTGGTGCTGAAATCGAGATTGCTAGTGAAAAAGGCCGTCGCCGCATCCCGGTCAGTAATTTTTTTGTTGATTGGTACGAGACCGCGCTGGAACCGGGTGATCTGATAACTTGCATCCGAGTGCCACCACCACCCACAGGCAGCACCGGTATTTATGAAAAGCTCGCCAAGGTAAAAGGTGATTTGGGGATCGCCATGGTCGCTGTGATAATGGCGATGCAGGGTGATGTGGTCAGTCATTTGGCCGTCAGTGTCGGTGGCTGCGGCCCGAAGCCGATCCGCTTGCCCGAGGCGGAACAAGCTTTGATCGGCGGCAGTATTGATGAAGCCGCAATTCAGGATCTCGTCGGCAAACTGTCAACGGCAAGCGATCCGGTGGATGATGTCCGTGCTTCGGCGGCTTACCGCAAGCTATTAATCCCGCGTCTGGTTGCCCAGGCAATCGGCCAAGCTAAAGTAAATTTGAGAGACAGATCTTGAGTTCAGGCGAAACCATATCCCTAAATCTCAACGGTGAGGTTCGTGAGGCCAAAGCTGGCCTAACCACCACATTGCTTGAAGTTATCCGCGATCAATTAGGGCTGACGGGAGCCAAGAAAGGCTGTAACCAAGGGGTCTGTGGCGCCTGTACGGTGTCGATTGACGGTAAGTTAGCGCGCGCCTGTCTGTCACTGGCGGTCAATAGTGTGGGCCGGGAGATAACCACCAACGAAGGTTTAACCGAGGATGGTGAACCGTCGGCTCTGCAACAATCCTTTATCGACAATGGTGCCGTCCAATGCGGCTTCTGCACCTCCGGCATGATCGTATCTTCCCATGCTCTGTTGCAAGACATTCCAAACCCAAGCATTGACGAAGTCCGTGATGGCTTGTCGGGCAATGTATGCCGTTGTTCCGGCTACCGGAAAATCATCGACGCCGTCCGCGGCGTGGCGAGAGGTTGAGCTATGGTAGCGGAAAAAACCACTAATGAAATGTATCAGGTTGGCAAATCCATTCCCAAGGTTGATGCTCGGGAAAAAGTGCTGGGCCGGGCGCAATACATTGCTGATCTCACTCGGCCAAACATGCTGTTTGGGGCGATGCTGCAAAGTCCCTATGCCCATGCGCGGATAATTGCTTACGACACCACAGCGGCTGAAAAAGTTATCGGCGTCAAATGCGTACTCACCGGTGATGATTTTGGAGACCATAAAATGGGACCATTCATCAAAGACGAGGGTGCCATCGCCAAAGGCAAAGTCCGTTATATGGGTGAGCCGGTCGCCTGTGTCGCGGCCGAGGATGAAGTAACCGCCCGCGCTGCTGCACTTTTGATCAATGTCGAATATGAAGAGCTGCCGACCGTGCTGTCGCCGGAAGCGGCGCTTGAGGCGGGTGCAGCGGTGTTGCACGAAGACCTTGCAGATTATTTCAAGGTGTTCGAAGCTATCGCTGAAAATAATTTGATGTCTTACACGGAAATCTCCGAAGGCGATGTCGATAAAGCCTGGGACGAATGTGATCTGATTGTCGAGAACGTTTACGAGACCCAGGCGCAAAACCATCTGTCGCTGGAGCCTTGCGGCGCCTTGGCCGAGGTTGAACCGGATGGTCTCATCAATCTGTGGTCAGCCAATCAATCGGTGTTCCGGGTGCAGGCTAATGTCTGCGAGTGCTTAGGTCTGCCGATGTCGCGGGTGCGCTCGATGACGCCCAAAGTCGGCGCCGGGTTTGGCAATAAAATGGAAGCGCATATCCAGCCGCTCTGCGTCGCACTGGCACTGGCGACCAAGCGGCCGGTCAAAATGATCCTGTCGCGGGAAGAGGATTTTGAAACTGTTCGCGCCCGTCATCCGTTCAAGATTCGCTGCAAAACCGGGGTCAAAAAGGACGGCACCTTTGTTGCCCGGGAAGTTGAGCTATTATTGGATGGCGGAGCTTTTGCTGATGATAGTCCAGGCGTGCTTGGCAACGCTACTCTGATGTCGGTGGGGCCGTACCATTTCCCGCACGCCAAAGCCTTCGGTAAGGTTGCTTATACCAACCATTTACGGTTCGCCGCTTTCCGCGGTTTTGGCAATCCCCAAGTGACGTTTGCCGGTGAAGCCCAAATCAATGACATTGCCGACAAACTTGGCATCGACCCAATTGATCTGCGCCTCAAAAATGTACTGGCCAAAGGCCAACAGTGGTTCGGTGGTCAAAAAGTTGACTCTAACGGTGTATATGAATGTCTGGAAAAAGTCAGAGCAAGCTCGGACTGGGACAATAAGCGTAAAAATTCCGGTGAGAACGGAATCGGTATTTCGGTTGCCGGGCATATCAGCGGCCTGCTCGCGACCGGCGCAATAGTTCGGATGCTTGAAGACGGCACATTCGTGCTTAACACTGGCGCAACCGATATTGGCCAGGGCTCCGATACCGTGTTGACGCAAATTTGTGCCGAAGCCTTGCAAATCCCCATCGATCGAATTCGCACTGCCACACCGGATACTGATGCCTCACCCTACAATTGGGGCACGACGGCGAGCAGGGTGACTTATACGACCGGCCGTGCCGTGGTCGGTGCCGCCGAAGATGCCGTGCGGCAAATCAAGGATTATGCGGCGATCGTGCTGGAAAGCCCCGCCGATGATTTGGAACTGCGTGAGGGCGGCATGGTCGGCATTAAAGGTGCCAATAAAGAAGTTTCATTTTTCGAGATTGCCGCGATGACCCATTGGGGTGTCGGCGGACCGATTGTCGGGTCTCATACGCTGGTGTTTGACCAATCGACCATTGATCCTAAACGCGCTGTCGCAAAAGGCATGCCCTTTACTAATATTGGTGTTTTCACCTTTGCAGCGATGGTTTCTGAAGTCGCGATCAACCAGGTCACTGGTAAGGTTTCGGCAGAGGGAGCTTGGTATGCTGTTGATGTTGGTCAGGCGATTAATCCGGGACTCGTCGAAGGGCAGATCGATGGCGGTTATGCACAAGGCCTCGGCTATGCATTGTTTGAGGAAATGATCTGGGATGACGGACGCCTCGCCAATCCGACGTTGATGGATTACAAGGTCCCCGGCACAGCGGAAGTCCCCTACGATATTGATACGACAATTGTTGAGCATCCGGAACCGGACGGCCCATTTGGCGCCAAAGGCGTCGGTGAGATTACCTTGGTGACGGTGCCGGCCTCAATTTGTAATGCGATCACTCATGCGAGTGGCGTGCGGCTACGCAAGATGCCGTTTTCGCCGGAACGGGTGTTAAATGGTATAATAGAAAATGAAATTACTTAATAAAATTAAAACAATAGATCTAACAGGAGGAGCACTAAAATGTTAAAACGTTTACTTACTGCATCCCTTGCCCTTGTTGGGATGTTTGGATTATTGGGGCCTGCCCATGCAGCTGACCCGGTAAAAATCGGATTTTCGATTCCAAAAACTGGCTTATTTGCACCGGCTGGCCCATCTCAATTAAATGCCTATTTGGTGTGGCAGAAAATGGTCAACGATAAAGGGGGTCTGGATATTGGCGGCAAGGGCCGCCGTAAAATCGAATTTGTTCAATATGATGACAAGTCCGATCCGGCCCGGGCGGTTAAAATTTATGAAAAATTGATCACCAGTGACAAAGTTGATTTGGTTATGGCGCCCTGGGGCACCCCACACCATTTTGCTATTGCGCCGGTTGTTGAGCGCCATAAGTTTCCGCTGATCGGTAACACCGCGGCGTCGGTTGCGTTGCGTAAAGTGAAGCCGGGTTATCTTTGGTTTACGACGCCAATGATGCCGGACAATCTGGCCAAGGAAATGACCGCCATGCTGAAGTCGCGGAGCGTTAAGTCAGTGGCGATCATGTACAATTTACTGCCATTTGCCTCTGAAAACATTCAGTTCTTAATGCCTGCTCTGGCAAAAGCCGGCATCAAAGTCTTATTTGAAGCCAAATATCCACCAGATATTAAAGACATGACTGGCATGCTGATCAAGGTTAAAGCCAAAAATCCGGATGCAGTTCTGGTCCACTCATATCCGGGAGATTCAATCCTTTATATGAACCAGGCGCGGGAAGTCGGCATCAATGCCAAAACTCAATATGTCATGGTTGGCCCAGCTATTGGTTTTTTCCGAGGCATGTTTAAAGGCAATCTTGACGGCATCGTTACCATGGCCGCCTGGACTCCGGGCATGAAAAACACGACGGGTTCGCAAGAGTTCTACAATGCTTACAAGAAAATGTTCAAAGGTCACGAACCGGATTATTTGGATTCGGTTGAGGTTTTTGTCTCGGCTCAAATCTTGGAACAAGCCATCGCTAAAGTTGGCTTGGACCGTGAAAAAATCCGCCAAGCCGTTAATACCATGACCTTTGATACGGTCTACGGAAAAATTAAATTTGACGGCGTGCAAAATAGCATTACGCCGGCTGGTTTCGCCCAGATTCAAAAAGGTAAAATTGAAGTGGTATGGCCAAAGCAACGGGCAACGTCTTCAGTTGTCGATAAAGGCGCTTGGGCTAAATAGTAATTGTTATCTATAGTTTGGGTTTCCCGCTCGCGCGGGAAACCCTTTCTTTTTATGATTTGAAATAGAGTTGGCATCTTAACCTTGGATATTCTGCTATCACCTCAATTGTTGGCGGCAGCCCTTATTACCGGGGTGTTGTATGCTCTCATCTCACTGGGCTTAAATCTGATATATGGCACCATGCGCTTGTTAAACGTGGCACATGGCGATCTGGTTATGATCGGCGCCTATGTCGCCTTTATGGCCTTTTCCCTATTTAATGTCGGCCCACTGATTTCAATGTTTGCTGCGGCCATTATTTGTGGCGGCCTAGGCTGGCTGGCCTATAGAAGCGTCCTTCAAAATCTTCTTGCCAACAGTGAAATTCTCGCCCGCTTGGAAGAAAATTCATTGCTGTTGTTCTTCGGTATTTCCGTCGTTGTGCAAAATCTGGTCACCCTGTTTTTTACCGCTGACCGGCAAGGCTACGAATATCTCAGTGCCATCGTAGAGATTGCTGATGTGCGGTTGACCGGTGCGCGTCTCGCGGTGCTGGTTGTCGGTTCGGTAATTTCTATCGTTGCGGTCTTGTATCTGCGCTTTAGCCTGTTTGGTCTGGCGATGAACGCACTTATTCAAAATCGGGATGCCAGCGCCGTCGTCGGCATCAACGTAGACCGTGTGCAGATGTACAGTTTGGTTATTGGCTTTGGCATCACCGGCTTGGCCGGTGCTTTAATCAGCGTATTGGAGCCGATCACCCCGGTGATGGGTTTTCCGTATACGATGTCGGCGTTCGTCGTCATTATTTTGGGCGGCCTCGGCAATTTATGGGGTGGCTTTCTCGCCGGCCTGCTATTGGGTTTTCTGGAAATTTTTGGTGTAGCCGTCACCGGACCAGAGTGGCGTTCGGTATTGGTCTACGGCATCTTCATCGGCATTTTGATATTCCGACCGCAAGGCCTACTCGGTCACGGCAGGATCGCCCGATGAGTAACAGCTTTAAATTTATCTGCATTGCAGCCGTCATCATCATACCCGGCAGTTTATCCGGTTTTGCCAGCGAATATATGCTGGGCATCGGCTTTACCCTTTTTATGTATATCGCCTTGGCTCAAAGTTGGATCATTTTGTCTGGTATGACTGGCTATATCTCGCTCGGCCATGTCGTATTTTTTGGCTCCGGCGCTTATGTTTTTGTGCTGATCTGGGGGCTGGTTCCGGTTTGGCTGGGTGTCGCCTTATCAGGTTTGGTGGTCGGCTTCGGCGCCATCATCATCGGCTATCCAGTGTTGCGCGTGCGCGGGCCTTATTTTGTTATTCTGTCTTTTGGTCTGGCGGAGTTGGTGAAAAACCTCGTGCTCATCAATGAGGCGCGGATGTATGTATCCCTGCGCCCAGTTTTTGGCGCCCCCCCTTTGGCCCAATTATATATTGCCATGCTGGTGCTGGCGGTCGGTGCCACCGTTCTGACTTTTTGGATTAGGCGTTCGCGGTTTGGTGCCGGGCTGCGGTCGATCCGGGAAGACGAGTGGGCGGCCGAGACCATCGGGGTGCCGGTGGCGCGTCTCAAGCTAATGGCCTTTGCGCTCTCGGGTGTCGTGCCGGCCATGGTCGGCGCGATTTTCATTATGCGCTCCGGTATTTTTCAGCCCGGCGATGCTTTCAATCCAATTGTCTCTTTCACCATTGTGACGATGGCGATTATCGGCGGCAGCGATGATGCACCAGGACCTTTGCTGGGTGTTGCTTTTCTGGTGATCCTGCAGGAATTGCTATGGGCGAATTGGCCCGAAATTTACATGATTATTTTGGGTGCTCTGCTTATCGGTTTTGTCCTCTTTGCGCCCGGCGGCATATTTAGCTGGCTCTCCAAAAATATTTCAAGGGGCAATAAAAATGCTGCTTGAGATTAATGATGTCAATAAATCCTATGGCGGGCTGGTAGCTTTACAAGACATAACGTTCTCCCTTGAGGGTGGTGAGACGCTTGGCATCATGGGTGCCAATGGTGCCGGAAAGACGACGCTGTTTAGTTTGATCGCCGGCCATGCGAAACCCAGCCGTGGGAAAATCATGCTTGCCGGGCAACAGATAGATGGTATGAGGCCGGACCAAATTAGCGCGCTGGGAGTTGCCCGAACCTACCAGATCGTGCGGCCTTTCAGAAATTTAACGGTATTAGAAAACGTTGCCGCTGGAGCGCTCTACGGCTCGCATCAGAAAAAATCGATGACCAGAGCGATCCAGATGGCGCATGAAATTCTAACTGATATCGGGCTTGATGATCGAGCTGATCAACCTGCCGGCAGCCTCACTTTAGCCGGCTTCAAGCGCCTGGAATTGGCAAGAGCTTTGGCAACCGGCCCTAAACTCCTGCTGCTTGATGAGGTGATGGCGGGTCTCACACCCAGCGAGGTTAACCAAGCCATCGACATCATCGAAACCTGCAAACAAAAATACAATTTTACGCTTATTGTTATCGAGCATGTAATGAAGGCTTTGATGCGCATGTGTGAGCGCATCGTCGTTATCCATCACGGTGAGATGATTGCCGTCGGCGCGCCCGACCAGATCGCTCAGGATGAGGCGGTTATTCAAGCCTATTTAGGAGCGGCAAAATGAGCAAAGCTCTGCTTCAAGTAACCGATTTAAGTGCGGCTTACGGCCAGGTATTTGCCTTGAAGGATTTCTCGTGCCGGGTTGAAGAAGGCAAGATCACGGCGCTGGTCGGCAGTAATGGCGCCGGCAAGACAACTTTTCTCCGCGCTCTTTCGGGTTTGCTGCCAGCGCAACATGGCAGGATCGATTTTGATGGCGGCGACATTACCCATGAGCCGAGCGATAAGCGCGTTGAAGCCGGCCTTGCCATGGTGCCGGAAGGGCGGATGATTTTTCCGACCTTCACGGTTGAGCAAAATTTGAAAATTGGCGCAATTTCAAAACGTGCCCGGGATTATCTGGAGGAAGGGTTAGATAATTCCTATGCGTTGTTCCCCAAACTTGAACAGCGGCGGCATCAGCTGAGCGGCACTTTATCGGGCGGTGAGCAGCAAATGCTGGCAGTGGCGCGTGGCCTGATGGCCCGTCCCCGTCTGTTAATGCTCGATGAGCCGACTCTGGGATTGGCACCGCTAATCGCCGAGGCAATTTTCGAGATGATGTCGCAGCTTAAAGCAACCGGTCTAACGCTGCTTATTGTCGAGCAGGATGTAACCCGGACCTTGCAGATTGCCGATTATGCTTATGTGCTTGAAAACGGCGCCGGCGTCATGGCCGGAGATGCCCGGGACATACTGGTTGATCCAAAAGTCCGCGAGAGTTATCTGGGCATCTGAGATTATAATTTTGTACTCAGATGGACATCTGCGCCAGCGCCGCTTTAATAATAGCACTGTCGGCCCGGCCAAATAAGGTACCGACATCGAAGTGATTGCAGTTTTCGATTTTGAACATTTGGCAGTCGTTGCCCGCCGCTTGCCAAGCCTGAGCAAAGGCCTCGCCTTGCCGCCGAAACTCATCAAGTTCGCCATCGCCCCAGCAGACAAAAATCGGCGGTCCAGAAGCCGGGATATGTTTTAAAGGATTGCTCCGGTCCGCCGACGCTTGATCCAGTTTTAAATACTCATTTCTGGCACTCAATCGGACGGGTTCTAAATCATAAGGACCACTCGCCAAGACGGCTCCTTTAATCACATCTTCAGGCAAACCGTATGAGGATCGCCAGCCATCAGCCAGAATGTTCGCAGCGAGATGAGCACCTGATGACACGCCGGATAAAAAGATCCGATCCCGATCACCGTTAAAGGTGTTGGCATTTTCCCAAATCCATTTTATCGCCTTACGAATTTGGCTGATGATTTCGTCCAAGGTATATTGCGGCGCCAAGCCAAAATTCAAAGCGATAAAGATCGCGCCAGCATCGACAAATGGCGGAGCATGGTAAGAAACATGTTCTTTACCAATGCGACGCCAAGCACCGCCATGAAGGTGGACATGAATGGGTGTCCGCTCTTGCTTGCTGGAAAAAATATCCAATAGTTCAACTTCACTAGGGCCATAGGCGACATCCAAATTACACTCTAATGTCACCCGCGCTTCGGCACTCGCTTTGGTCCAATGCTCCATATAAGGTGACAAATCCGGCACCAATGTCGCTTGATTATATTGGGCATCAAGCTCTGCTTGGGTATAGTTTAAATAAATCAGAATATTATTCCTTTCCATCGCCCAACAGTGGAACGCGGGGCTTAAAATTAAACATCCACCTTCTGCCGTTTACGTAACATTTTTTCAGATAATTTAGGAGCCGTGCCGGGTTTGCTCCAGGGGCAGACGGCGAGACAGATAGCACAGCTTTTATTTTCATTGAAATAGTAAATGCATTTATCGAAGTCGGTGTACCATTTGGTATCACCCCGGACCAACTGCTTTTCCTCGGTGATGGCGTCGGGCGGACAAGCGTTGATGCAGATTTTGCAGCTTTGGCAAAAATCTTCCGAGCCGATATCGGCGGGTGCATCGGCAATAAGCGGCAGATCGGTCATGATGATGGCGAGGCGAAAGTTTGAGCCATATTCCCGGCTGATCATGGAGCCGTGTTTGCCCAATTGACCGATGCCTGCTTGAATGGCTGCCGGGATCAACAGCACGGGTCCGGATGCCGGACCGCAATGGGGATGCGCATTCCAACCCCGCTCTCTGATCCAACCGGCGACCGTTTTAGCGATTTTGGCGCCACGGCTGTATTGCGCCATGGTCTCAACCGAAGTGGTGACGCTCGGCGCTTGGGCTAGCTTATCGAAATCCATCTTCATCGCCACAATGATAATATTCTGGTAGTCGAGACCGCTATTCTCAAATAGCCATTCTGACTGCATTTTGGTGATACCCACCATTTCAGCGCTGGCCTCTAGAGCCACTTTTTTTACTTTGGTTGTCCATTCCTCGGCGGTTGCCTGTTCCTTTTTGTCAGTGATATCTGGCAACGGCAGGGCGTCTATTTCATAGGCGATGCGTCTTGCTTCGGCAGCCCGCTTGCTATTGTTTTGCGAGTAAAACCACAGTTGCATTTTGCCATACTCGATAGTGTCAGGATCGTGCCAATAAATTCGGGTTGGTTGCCGGTGAGAGGCTTCACCGACCCCGTTGATTTCCCGGCCGGTGATATTGGGAGCTAATTTCAGTTGTTCCGGGTTCGGTTGAAAAATTTTCTTTTGCGCCATGGCTCCCGTTCCTATGACGGAGTATCGACGGGTTCCGAGTTAAAAATCATTTTGCACAACAGATCGACGATCGCATCGACTCGGCGTGACGGGCCGTTGAGCGCGTAATTAATGACGAACCCATCTTGCGCCATGAAAAAAAAGTGGATCAATATATTATCGGTAAGACCCTCTTTAAGTGACTCTGGGATGGAATTGCGGATAATCTCGGATATTTTTTCCTCTGACCGCAACAGCAAATCGCGGGAATAATTCTCGTCGGATTTCCGGGTGACGATGGCTTGCATGAAGTTATTAGCGAAGCAATTGGTATCGGCTGGCAGTTCGCTGAAAAGATATTTAAGCAGATAGCGCATCTTTTCTTTTGGTTCTTTAATTTTCTCGGTTTCCTGGGCGACAAAATCAATTCGTTCGTCGAGCCAAGGCTCATAGATGGCAAATAAAACATCGAGTTTGGAATCGTAGTAATTGTAAATATTTGACATCGTAACCGAGGCTTTGCGGGAAATATCCGCGAGGGTTGTGTTTGAATAACCTCGCTCGGTAAAAAGTTCGGTTGCGCTATCTAAAATAGCATCGCGCACTGATGTCTTTTTTACTTGGGCCATCCGGCACCTACCCATATTATAATTGTTAAAGCCAAACGGAATCTATCGGTTGACTTTTTCATTGGTAATAGAGAATACTATTCTTTATTGATCAAGGTCTACAATAAAATATAATGGTATTAAAGATCTGGGAGAGAATGAATTGGCCGGTAACGAGGCACTACTCACCGTACGCAATGTATCTAAGCGTTTTTACGGCACCCAGGCGTTGGATGACGTATCATTTGATTTAGCAGCGGGAGAAGTTCATACGGTGGTCGGCGAAAATGGTGCCGGTAAATCGACTCTCATTCGAATTCTTGGGGGAATCCATGAAAAAGACTCCGGTGAAATAACCATCGAAGGTACGCCATCCGAATTCACCAATCCGCGCGAAGCTTTAAATGCCGGTATCGTTATTATCCCCCAGGAAATGCAATTGGTGTTGGACGCGACGGTCGCCGAAAACGTTATGCTCGGCGAGATACCGTCGAAAAAATGGCTCGGCTTTATTCCGGTGCTCGATCGGCGTCGTCTGCGAGAGCAAGCCGGTGAAGTGCTAAGAAAGGTAAACTACCATGGTTCACTCAATATTTCTATCAACCGCCTAACCTTTGCCGAACGGCAGTTGGTGGTGATTGCTAAAGCACTGCTTCATCAGGCGAAGATATTCATTCTTGATGAACCGACAGCTTCATTGGAGCAGCGCGAAGCGGAACACCTGTTCGAAATAATTCATTCTCTCAAGGCGCAACAGGTTGGCATTATCTATGTATCCCATCGGCTTGATGAAATTGTTGAACTTTCAGACAAATGCACGATCTTGCGGGATGGCAAAGTTGTCGATGTTTCGACGCGTGGTCACGTTGAGAAAGAAAACATCATCCGTTTGATGACCGGGCGTGATTTGGCCGAATTGCATCAACCTCATAAACTTGAGTTCGGTGAGACACTGATTGAACATGATAACGCGATTTCCTTGCGCCGTGGTGAAGTGCTTGGCCTGGCCGGTTTGCTTGGCAGCGGTACCACCGGCTATTTGCGTAATCTTTTAGGTGCTGGCGAGAATGCGGTTGCCATGAATTTGTTGGGTGACGAAATTCAACTAAAAAACCCTATTGCGGCGATTAAGCATGGCATTGGGATGGTGCCTGGCGAGCGGCGGCACACCTTGATCTACGATCTGTCGGTACGTGACAACATCGTTTTACCCCATTTGTCAGAAATTTCAAACGGGTGGCGTCTCGATTTGAAGCGGATCGATAAGCTCGTCACCGATCTCATAGAGGCCTTGGATATCCGGCCGCGTGATCCAAAAAAATTGGTGCGGTTACTTTCCGGCGGTAATCAGCAAAAAGTAGTATTTGCGCGCTGGCTGATCGGCAATTTTAAGGTGCTGTTGCTCGACGAACCCACTCATGGCATTGATGTCGGCGCCAAAGCGCGCATTCACCGCCTGATGAAGGAATTTACCGAACGAGGCGGCGGCATCTTATTTGCTTCCTCTGAAATGAATGAAGTGGTCAATATGAGCGATAATATCATTGCCATGCGTCAAGGTGAAATCATTGCCACAATGTCCCGGGAAACCGGCGAATATAGTGAAGGCTATTTGAGGGAAGCTCTGGGCGGATGACGACATCTAACGAAAATCAAACCGTCGCTATCGCGGCCCTGTCGGAAGCAAACGAAAAACGGTTTACTGTAGTCGCTGTATTGGATCAGATGCCGTTGGTTGCCCTGGTGTTGCTGTGTTTGGTTACAGCGATCCTTTCTGATCGTTTTCTGTCGCCGATTAATCTGACAAATATTTTATTGCAGGCTTCGGTAATGGCGATCGTTGCCATGGGGATGACCTATGTCATTATTTCCGGTGGCTTTGATTTGTCAGTTGGCTCCATTGTTGCTTTATCAGGCTGTGTTTCTGCCTGGGTTATGTTGGAAACCAATGTGCCGCTGGGGATTGCCGCCGGGATCGCGATCGGCGGTGTTGTCGGCTACCTCAATGGCTATATTGTGTCGCGTTTAAAGGTAAATCCCTTTATTGCGACGCTTGGCATGATGGTCATCGTGCGTGGTGCCGTGCTGCTGATTACCGATGGCCGGCCAATTGTCGGCGAAGATGGTTTGCCGGAAATATTTCTTGAACTTGGCAGTGGCCGGTTTTTGGGAATTCACTACCTAATCTGGGTGCCGGTTATCTTATTCATCATTTTTAGTTGGCTGTTGCATATGACGGCTTATGGCCGCCGGTTATTTGCTACTGGTGGTAATCGTGAAGCTGCTTATCTGGCGGGTATTCAGGTTAAGCGCGTGGTGACGTCGGCTTACGTGTGGTGCGGAATACTTGGTGGTGTTGCTGGCGTTATGCTGGCGTCGCGTCTCCAATCCGGCCAGCCGACAGCGGGAGAATTTTACGAATTGACGTCAATTG
>PVBE010741655.1_pt1 | contig 21178 bp, 14 predicted proteins | sample 1631181 | NCBI WGS metagenome assembly PVBE01 (sample SAMN08397723, study PRJNA350692) | Marine metagenome, whole genome shotgun sequencing project. | isolation source: water | place: Pacific Ocean | collected 2012-04 | reverse complement strand
TGAAGTGCCTAATCCGTTCAATGGAACGATTCTTTCAACCCGCATTGTTTCCGCCGGTAAGCCGCCTGCCACAGCCAAAGTCATGGACAGAGCCACCATTGAAGCCGGGCTGAAATCTCATGATAAAGCCTTGTTTATTAAGGAAGGCTGGATTCGTGACCCTTACATTATTCTCGGTCCGGATGACTATTATTATCTCACCGGAACCACGCCGAATCCGGGAGATTCGCGCGAGCAGTCCGATCCGTACAATACCGGACTGGGTAATGAATCGATCGTTGGGTGGCAAGCACAGGTCTGGCGCAGTAGGGATTTGATTGATTGGGAGTCGCTCGGCACGCCGTTTTCTTTACAGGAGGGTATCTGGTTCGAGAAACGTCCTAAACGTTTTGAGGACGTGCCGGAAAAACTATGGTTCCTCTGGGCGCCGGAAGTGCATTGGCTGGGCGACCGCTGGGCATTGACGCACACCAGTCCGTCGCCGGTTCGCGGTGCCAATCTCGCATTAACTGAAGGTGCTGATCTGAAGGGGCCGTGGACGCATCCCATGGGCGCTAAAATCGGGCGCCGGCACGATCCTTCGTTATTTAAGGATGATGGAACCTGGTACCTCCTTTATGGGAACACGCAGGTCGTTCCGTTGAATGCGGATTTCAGTTTGACCACGGCCGAGCCGGTTCAGATTGATCCCTCCGGCAGCCGCACGACGCCCGCAGGCGAAACCCTTTCGGTGATCGGCCATGAAGGTGCCACCATGCGGAAGATCGGCGATAAATATGTCCATATAGGTACCGCCTGGTCCACGGATACGGGCCGCAAGGGATCTTACAATCTCTATTATTGCACCGCCGATAAAATCACAGGCCCGTACGGGCCGCGTAAATTTGCCGGTCGTTTTCTAGGGCACGGCACGCCGTTTCAGGACAAGCAGGGGCGCTGGTGGTGCACCGCCTTCTACAACGGAAACATTCCGCCGATTGGGCGCAAGGGCATTGAGACACGTGACCTGAGCGCAACGGCTCAAACTATCAATCAGCGTGGCGTTACCATTGTTCCGCTCGATGTGAAAGTGCTTGAAGACGGTGAAATTTACATCCGCGCCAAAGACCCGGCCTACGCCAACCCTGGTCCGGATGAAGTTCAGCAATTTGCTAAGTAAACAACTAAAAGAGAAAAAATGACATGATTCTACATAAACGCATCTCCAGCGCAGTGATGATTATTGCGTGCATCCTATCGTTGGGGGGAGCCTCCGCACATGCTAAGTCCCCAAATATACTCTTTATTCCCGTCGACGATCTCAACCACTGGTGCGGTTACACGGGGCGCAACAAACAGGCTAAGACACCCAACATCGATCGGCTTTCGAGAATGGGGGTGTCATTTACCAACGCACATTGCGCGGCACCGGCATGTGGGCCCTCACGAGCGGCCTTGTTTTCAGGCATGCGCCCGAGCACAACCGGCTGTTACAAAAATTCAGATTTTACGCCACTCAATTGGAAACAATATATTCCAGAAGGTATCTCGCTGAATGCTACCTTCAAGAAGGCCGGTTACACCGTCATGGGCACAGGCAAAACCTATCATATATCTGAGACAAAACATATGCAGGTGCTCTATGCTTCGGAATGGGACGAGTATCCAAAAAGCGCAAAACCCTATGGCGGCGGCGCAACAAAATTCCAGGGCTATTTCGACCCTCTCCCCATCGATATGAAGGACGAAGATCTGAGTGACTGGCACTCCGTGAGTTACTGTGTCGAACAGCTACAGAAGGAACACGAGAAACCGTTTTTTCTCGCCTGCGGCCTAGTCAAACCTCACCTCCCCTGGGCAGTGCCTCGCAAATACTACGATATGTTTCCGAGAGACGAGATAGAACTCCCGCCTCACTTAAAGAATGACTTAGATGATATTCCTGAGGCGGGCAAGAGAATTGGCAACAAGAACGACCATGCGAAGTTCCTCAAATCGGGTCGATGGAAGGATGCCGTGCAGTCCTATCTGGCGACTATTGCCTATGCGGATGTCTGTGTAGGACGCCTCCTGGACGCATTAGAGAAGAGTGCATACAAAGACAACACAATTATCGTCCTCTGGGGTGACCACGGATGGCATCTTGGTGAGAAAGAGCGTTGGCGCAAGTTTACACTTTGGGAAGAAGCCACTCGTGCGCCAATGATATGGTACGTGCCGGGCATCACCAAATCCGGTACAGTCTGTTACAAGCCTGTAGACTTCATGAGTATCTACCCTACGCTGTGCGAGTTGGCTGACGTCACAACCCCGGACCATGTTGAAGGAAAGAGCATTATTCGTCTCTTGAAGAATCCGGATGCCAGGTGGGATAGCGCGGCCATAACGACCGACGGTTACATGAATCACGCGGTCCGAACCGAGCGCTGGCGTTATATACGTTACTCCAATGGTGACGAAGAACTCTACGATCACAGTAACGACGAATACGAATGGAAGAACCTGGCCAAAAATCCAGCTTACTCAGCAGATATCAAACGGCTCTCTGCGTTCTTGCCGAAGACAAATACTATTAACGATTCGAAAGGGAAGAAGAAGTGAAGCTCTGTGTCAAGAATGCGGTAAGCCATTTTCTAAGTTTCTTTCTCGTCCTCATAAGCCCTCAACCAAGTGTTGCCCAATTCTTTCAGAAGTCGGATATCTTGCTTTCTTATCCTCAGACAGAAAGCGTCAGAGATGATTATTCAGCTACGGGAATAGCTTGGGGCGTTTTACCAATCCCACCGCATTGGGACATCGAAAACCAAGATCACCTCAACATATTTACCCAGAATGTAAGCACTGTATCTCATGAAGGTAGAACCTTTCATGCCCGTATAGAGTTTGATGCCAGTTGGGAATTGTTCATAAAGTATTGTGTACGAAATGGTTTGAACTACACCGATTACACCTGCAAGTCAGTTAATAATCAAAATTTTGAATACCCATGGTTCGCAGGAAGAACCTACAACGGTGGACGACCGTACTGGCTTTCTAGTCACTCTGCGGTGTTCAAGGATTTTCTCAAGTATCAAATCGATAAAGCGCTATTAGCAGACGATCTGAAGGTATTGATGTTGGATGCACAAACATCCTCTGCCTTGGCTTGTCGTGACCAGTGGAGTAGTGGGGACTTCTCAACAGCAAGCATGACAGCGTTTACTGCCTGGCTTCAACAAGAATCCACTACAAATAATTTAAGTGCTTTAGGCATCCCGGACATTAATACATTCGATTATCGTGTGTTCTTGAAGCAACACGGAGTTCACACCGACACAGACTATAAGAACCGTGTGCAACAGCATGTGAGTAATGAGACGCCATTACCGCTTTATGAAGAGTTCCGATTGTTCCAGAATGTAGCAATCCGAGAACTCACAGCTGAGTTGATTACTTATGCCAAAGAGAAAGCAAATCCTCGTGACATTCACATAGGCACGTCGAGTCCTCTAGGAGATCCTTATCGAAGTACTTTTTTAGAAGAACTGGACTTTTACCAACAAGAATTAGCCATGGAGGAAAGTAACTTTGCGCATAAGCCCGCGCTTACGTATAAATTTGCAGAGTTTTTGGATACACATTTTATTTTGACCGCGGAACCGAACGATTGGGACGGCATCAACAGAGATAAATCTCGTGAACCAGAGGTCAAACAATGGATTGCAGAAGCGTATGCACACGGTGCTGTATTTATCGCACCGGCGGAGCAATGGACTATCAATAGTGGCAACTACACACCGACTATCGATTTCACGTCCCTGTACCATTGGATTTCAGAGAATAAAGACCTCTTCAACGACTTTACTGAAACGCAGGCTGAAGTCGCTTTGGTCGTGTCTCGTGAGGCAACAAGAAAATATGTATATCGCATTAATAGCATTGCTAATGCTTTGGAAGAAGCCAACGTAGCGTATGACATTATCGTTGCGGGCGATGCTTATTTTAAAAATCCAGTGTCTTTCAATACTCTGAACCACTACAAAAAAGTTCTCGTGCAAGAGGACGAATACACTTGGTTTATTGCCAATAATGCAACGTTAAAAAACAACTTGAACCTGTTAGGAGATAAGCTCGACAGAATAGTAACGCATAATGAGGACGGTCAAGCTCAAGCGATCGACCTAAATGCTTTGAATACTTGTCTTGACTATACAGTATCCAGTTCTGCCAGTGGTGTGCATCTCTATCCAAGAATTTCTTCTACGACATCAGGGCGTATGGTTATTCATGTCGTGAATACAAACTACGACGATCATCATCAATTTGTGTCACAAAATGGTCTTCGTCTCAGCCTGGCAAATGCAGACTATTCCAAAGCTTCTTTCTACCAAGCAGGACACGCACCCATGCCATTATCCGTTCTAGCGAATGGTAATACTATTCAGGTGTCCGGAATCGAGAACCTAGATGCATGGGGCATTGTTCTTTTGGAAAATGAATTTTGAACCTCGTCCATTAAGAAAAGGCTGCTGAATACACTTCCAGAATCAATAAACGATCTTTGATTCTGTATGTACTCTCTCAATAGCCTTCTGAGAGATATTCAAGCCATAGCGGGCGGAATCAGGCCAAATTTTTGAACGTGTTCTTTATTCCATATAAAACGATGTTTGGCCGGTTGTTAACCACGCTGTTGCCCAAGCGGCACGACAACCGATGCTCTTCTCTTGGGATCATCTACTTTTGCATTTCGTACGTGAACGCGGCAACGACAGCACGGTGGTCTGATGGATATGGTGAAATCACAATATCTGCTTTCTCTTTATTCTCACCAACGATCTTTACGTCGATTAGCTTTAGTCCATTTCCTTTGTAATAAACAAAATCAATCCGATCATGGTGGGTCTCTGGGTCATCGGCCTTCATGATGGGAGTCCAGGTATACCCCGGGTTCTCCAACGCATTTGGATAAATCGTTCGAAAGGCATCAGCAAAGCCAGCCTTTCCTAAGGTCAAAGACGTTGGGTACTCCACTTTGATGGGATGGCGGCCCGACTTGGCAGCTTCTTCTGTCCAGTCAAGGTGTGAAGGCTCGTTGAAATCACCCACTATAAAAATAGGTGTATCTTTATCTGAAAGAGACCCTATCTGCTCCAATAGTTTTGAGAGTTCTTTTCCGCGTGCTTCTTTCGCGGCAGCTATGGCCTCAGCCTCGGTCTTGATAAATGGGGTATCCCAATGTTTATGCCATTTAGGCCGAATGTTCAGAAGCTGGTACGGCTGATACGGATGTGAAGGAAAGTGTACGTTGAAGACATACGCTTGCCGGCCTGAAGACACATTCACTTTGATGCCACCGCTGACGCGTTCAATAATCTCATATCGCGTGATGATGCTAGTCTTTTGCTGTTTGTCATGATTCCAGCCCAGTAACTGTGCCAACTTCTCCCCGTTATCCCCTTTCGGAGAACGTAGTTCCTGTACGCCAACAATGTCTGCCTTTGCATTCTGAATAGCCAGAGCTGTTTGGGATAAAGGTTGCCCCCGCATCTCACCACCACGATAAATGTTAAACGACATGACCTTCACACTGGACGCCTCTATTTCAGCGTACAGAGGGGTCACATAAGTCAGCCCAACGATGAACAGGATCACGTGAGCCATGATCGCAGTAGTTTTCTTTGGAGTCTGTCGCCGAAGACCAACGAACGTATCTGACGCATGAGAGAAGAACATTTCTTCTTTGACTTTCCACTTCATAAATCACCTCAAGCTTTTTGAGTTTTGAATATCTTTGATCATTTGGGGATATGTTTTCAAGTTTCTTGCCATTCTGCCGAACCCACCTCACAATTTTCACGTCATGCAGTGACAGAAAGCGATACAGATGAAGCTCCCCTTTGCCATGCCTTCAACGATGAGCAAAATAATAATTGCTGGGACATACATATGTGAGAGTAAGATAGGATCAGAAATAGAGGAGAGGCTTCTGCCTAAGATGACTGCCGTTCGCCTGCACATTGTATTACTTCTGGTATCTGGCATGTTCTTCATCTGCCAGCAACCAATACAGACCCTGTATGCACAGACTCCATTAAAGTATGCGCCGGCTCCGATACTCAATCCTCTCAAAGGCTTGGTACCATACGCACGACCTGTCCCCGATCGATTCCCTCATAGTATGGAATTCAATTACCTTGCATTAAGTGACATCGTTGTGGATGAAGACCAATATGATTGGTCACCACTCGAATATTTACTCGATGATATTGCCAGTCGTCATAAACAGACCATTTTTCGAATATGGATGGAATACCCTGGAAAAGAGAAAGGCATCCCGAAGTATCTTCTAGAAGCAGGTGTAAAGGTTTTTGAATGGACCAATACACATGCCGCTTCTGTCCCAGCCAAAAAAATTCGTACCCCTGATTATTCAAACCCTTCCCTCCGAAAGATGCTCACTCGTTTCATCACAGAGCTCGGCAGGCGATACGACGGTGATGCACGAATTGGATTCATCACCGCTGGTCTTTTAGGCACATGGGGTGAATGGCACACCTATCCACGCACCGAGTTAATGGCTGATAAGACAGTGCAAGATGAAGTGCTCAAGGCGTATATATCTGCTTTCAAAAAGACGCCGGTTCTGGTTCGGTATCCGGCAGGAAAAAATGATGCAGCATACGCCCGAAATGACAACCGGCCCGTTGGATACCACGACGATGCATTTTGCTGGGAAACAATCAACAAAGAAAAAGACCGTAAAAGCTGGTTCTTTTTATCCAGAATGCGGCGTGCCAATGCGATGGATAAATGGAAACACCATCCCATTGGGGGTGAAATCAAACCAGAGTTGTGGGGCAACATATTTGACAAACAACCTTCTCATTCACAGGCTCAAGATTTTGGTGCGTGCATTCAACAGACTCACGCCAGTTGGTTGCTCGATTCCGGCATGTTCAAGAAATCACAGCCGGCTGATCGCATACGAAGAGCACAACAACATGTACAAAAAATGGGATATGAATTCCAGATTACTCATGTGTCTTTTTCACAACGAGACAATCGGGACGTTGTAGAGATCGCTGTGAAGAATCATGGAAATGCACCTTTCTATCATGAATGGCACATTGAATTGGGACGTTTCACAAGCGCTGGCCATCTTGTGAAGCAAATCGAAACCAATTGGAGCCTTTGCGGCATCCTCCCAAAGGAGGAGATGCTTTGGAAAACGACAATCGCAATGGCAAACGATCAACTCGCTGTTCGTGTCATAAATCCGTTGCCGAACGGCATTCCACTACTATTCGCAAACGATCCATCTCTGCAATTGGGAGATGGGTGGCTGCTCCTTCCGAAAGAATGACGCTTCAAAAAGTGAGGCGTAACGATTCTACAAATTGATTTATGTGTGTCAGATTCTGTGCCGCTTTGCCTGGATGCACTAAAACCCGAGAAAAAACACAATCGAGATACTCTCCGCACAATAACGTCAGACTTTTGGTTCCCTTGATTTGTGCTAGAAGTTCAGCGATGTATCATAGAAATTAGCACTGGCTTTTACTTGGCGGTTAAGTGGCGGTTTGTTGGTGTAAGAGAGCCACAACACCCTAACGTTGTGGCTCTCGCCTTATCTGCTCCATCTGAGTCGTATCATTCCTTTCTTGAAGAACATATGGGAGTGGAAACAGACCATGTTAAAATTCAAACAGGGCTTTATGACCGGGACGCTTGCGACGATTGGTGGCATGGTGCTTGCGGTGTCAGCTCAGTCGATAGCCTTTATGAACGTAAGGAGTTATTCGTTGCCGCGATCAGAGTCGAGCTATGCCGTACAGGAACATCTCCTGCAACAAATTGGGCTACTCTTCATAGCATTTGGGCTTCTACTGATCCTTATCACATTTCGTGAGTACCTTCGTACTTGCAGCAGTGATGGCTAACGCAATGTCGGTGATAACGGGACTTGTGCAGGATTGGCTTTCCTCCGCCCTTCCACTCATCTTATTGGGTATCTGAAGATTGCTTGATCAGCATTGCTTCTGTCTCTGGTAACGCCAGTGCCGGCTTCCCATCAATGAAGCCAAGACTTGTTAGGAATTCATCTGATGCATGTATTGTTATGTCCTGCCAAGGCTGCTGATTAAAAAAGGAGTGTTCTTGATTTTTCGCAATCCAAAGCTCAACTGACTGGATCTTCAGTAACTTCATTTTTTCATCAGCACGATTCCATCCTGCTAGCCATTTCTTATCTTCACTCCCAAAAAATACGATAGCAGGCGGAAAGTCAGGCTGCAGATGCTGGATAAAGTCAACTTCAGGATCCTTCGTATCTGCTATTCCAAGAGCTGGATTAAATAAAAGGTATGCCACAACTGACGTGTCGTACTCCATATTGTCATCTGGATCATTCAGCCCTGGGTTCGTCGTTGCAAGCAAGCTAATGTGTCCACCAGCTGACCCCCCCCCTGCAATAATGCGTTCCGAATCAATTCCTAATTCATCAGCATGCTGTTTGAACCAACGAACCGCACTTTTGGCGTCCGTTATACAAACACGCTTTCGAGAACCCTCGCCTCTATCTTCCTTTGTTGCCAAGCGATACGACACGGTCGCTGCTACGAGCCCTCGTCTAGCAAAATAATGGCACAAATAACGAAACTGGTCTCTCTCTCCACCACCCCAGCCTCCGCCATGAAACATAATGATACCCGGCACTGACTCAGTGGAAGCATCATGATTCTTCGGGAAATGAATCTCGATTTGCCGTGTCGCCCTCGCTTCGGCTTTATAGGTGTAGATTTTTCCTTCTGGGATATCGTTACTGTGAGCACGATGGACGTGAAATAAAAGGCATCCTAAAAACATACCGCGAATTATGATTCTCATGCGAAACAGCAATCGTTTTCAGCCTGAAGGATTCGCCAGAAAGACAGACATGCTACTATGCTACCTTATCGTTGAGTTGGACCCATTTTCTTGGCCTGCCTGAACCAGCACAATCTAACACTCATTCCTCGAAATGTACAAAATCTTATGCCAACGTATGTCTATGAAACGATTCCGCAGAAACCAGACCAACAGCCAGTTCAGTTCGAGTTCGTTCAAAAAATGGCGGATGATGCTTTGACTCAACATCCCGATACGGGTGAGCCCGTGCGTCGTGTCATTTCAGGAGGAATATCGTTGCCAATCTCATCAAAGGGTGAGGAGTGCTGCGATAGTGGCTGCTCCTGTGGCTGAGAGTATCACACAGGCAATTTCTCATGGTTCGATCAATTCTTTTATGGATGCTTGGCCTCTTTTTTCTTACGGGAACTGCATTATCAGCAGAACCATGTAGTATCGAAATTCTCGATGATGAAAACGGATGGCCCGTACCGTTAGTGGAATTACGGACAATAAATAATCAGCGATTCATCTCTGATAACGCTGGTGTGATTGTGATTGACGCACCTGATCTCCTTGGCGTGAAAACCTGGTTTCATCTTCGGGGACACGGATACTCTGTGGCAAAAGATGGCTTCGGATATGAAGGTATTCGAATGACTCTCCAGCCAGGTAAAAGATTCACTATCAAGGTAAAGCGGAAACTCCCTGCCAAGAGACTTGGGCGAATCACTGGGGCAGGCCTCTTCGCAGAGAGCCATAAGTTGGGGCAAATGACTGACTGGAAAGACCAACCCGTATTTGGTTGTGACAGCGTACAGAACGCCATCCATGAAAACCAACTTTTCTGGTGCTGGGGTGACACTCTTCTTTCCACGTATCCGCTTGGTCGATTCCATACCATTGCTGCAACGTCATCCGTCCAGCCACTCAGAACATTCAAACCTCCCATTCAACTTCGATACAACTATTTTCTTGACAGCAATTCGCTGCCGCGAAACGTTGCACAGATGCCTGGCGAGGGACCGACATGGCTTGATGGCTTGGTGAGTCTTAAAGATAAAGACGGTCATGAGCATCTCGTCGCAAGTTACTCAAAAATCAAAAAACCGATGACGGTCTATGAAACAGGCCTTTGTGTCTGGAACCCCGAAAAAGAAAGCTTCGAACATTACCGTACGATTTGGAACAAGACAGATTCTTCAACGAAGCACTCACCAGACCGCCCGTTTGGGCATGCATGTTTCTGGGTAGACCGCCAGCGACAACACTGGGTGCTTTTCGGTGACCCATTTCCTCACATTCGTTGCAAAGCCACATTTGAAGCATGGTCAAACCCTGAGCATTGGGAAACACTATCAGGGACTGTCACGATACATGCGGCCAACAACGGCAAAAAAATAATTCCCCACCGTGGTGCCGTGTCGTGGAATCCCTACCGAAACCGTTGGGTAACCATCTTCACACAACAGGGTGGTGAATCATCGCTCATAGGCGAACTGTGGTATGCGGAAGCAGAATCGCCTCTTGGCCCTTGGGAGAACGCTGTTCATGTCGTCACCCACGATCATTACAGTTTTTACAATCCACAAATACACTCCTCCTTCATTGATGAAAAATCTCCCTTTCTTCTTTTCGAGGCAACCTATACGCGTGCTTTTTCAAAATCACACGAATCGACACCTCGATACGATTACAACCAGATTCTCTATCGACTCGATTTTGACACCCTTGGTTTTGATTGAAAAGCATTCATCGTGACTCAATCGCTGCACATTGGAAATTGCATATCAATGGGAAAATCAGCTAGCCCCATGATCAATTCACTGGTGTTGAACAATTCTCCGTGAATAGGACGCAACAGGCCCGTCAACAGCTACGCTCTCACATTATGGTGGACTAACCGTCGAACCATTTGGTTGGCGTCTTGGAGAATGGCTATATACAAACGATTGAGTTTCCGAATCATCTGTGTTGAGAGAAGCGTCGTTTCGAATCTCAGCATCGGCAGCACGTCGAGAAGTCTCATTCCTATTTGCTGCAACCTTTTCCATGTAGGCCGCATCAACATCTCCAGTAACATAGTTGCCATCAAAAACGGAGCATTCAAAAGAATCAATGCTTCGGTTCCCCACCTTTGAACACTCTACCAAGTCATCAAGATCCTGATACACAAGCCAATCCGCATTGATGACTTGAGCGACCTCTTCATCCGTGCGATTGTACGCCACAAGTTCTTCTGATGTTGGCATATCTATGCCATAAACATTCGGAAAACGAACCGCTGGTGCGGCCGAACAAAAGTACACCTTACGGGCACCTGCATCTCGAGCCATACCGATAATCTGTGAACATGTGGTGCCTCGAACAATTGAATCATCTACAAGGCAAACAACTTTGTCTTTAAACTCTAACGATATCGGGCTCAATTTTTGCCTGACACTTTTTTTACGGACCGCCTGTCCAGGCATAATAAAGGTTCGCCCGATATACCTGTTCTTGATGAAACCTTCCCGGTAAGGAACTCCCAGACTCTCAGCGAGCGACATTGCAGATGTTCGTCCAGAATCAGGGATTGGCATGACAACATCAATATCATGATCCGGACGAGAACGACAGATTTTCTCTGCCAATTTTACACCCATTCTTAACCGTGTTTTATATACCGACACTTCGTCTACTATCGAATCTGGCCGTGCAAGATAGACATGCTCAAAAATACAAGGCGTGAGTCGAGCATTGTCTGAGCATTGCTGGGTGTGACAGTTATGCTCAGTATCGAAAAAGACAGCCTCCCCAGCAGACACATCACGCTCAATCTCAAACCCTTGTGAAACTAATGCCACTGACTCCGATGCAATCATGAAGTCACGGTGGCCGCTGTCATTTTTTTTCATTCCAAAGATGAGTGGCCTTATTCCATGCGGGTCACGAAAACCTACTATTCCGTAACCTGTTATCATCGCCACTACCGCGTACGCACCGCGACAACGGCGATGCACTCTACGGACAGCCTCAAACACACCTTCCGGGGTCAACTTTTGCTGACCCACTTTATGCAATTCGTGTGCAAAGACATTGAGGATTACTTCACTATCACTCGACGTATTGATATGCCTCAAATCCGAACGGTAGAGTTCTTCTTCTAACTCATCTGAATTCGTAAGATTTCCATTGTGAGCCAGCGCGATACCATAAGGAGAATTGACATAGAATGGTTGCGACTCCGCTGAACTATTGCTTCCAGCCGTAGGATATCGCACGTGACCAATGCCCATGGGGCCAACAAGTCTTCGCATATGATTTTCACGGAAGACGTCGTATACCATTCCGTTTGATTTGCGCAGCGACACCCTATCACCAGCACAGGTCACGATTCCAGCAGCATCTTGCCCTCTATGCTGGAGAACCGTTAATGCATCATAAAGATTCTGATTGACATCTTCATTGGCAACTATCCCAACAATACCGCACATGTTTTTCTCGCGCTGTGAACTGGGGTACGCCTTGGCTATCTTTCAACAACAGACTGAAGAACCGCTACTTGCACAAATCACCAACCAATATGTTTCACAAACGTAGTTATAATATTATCAGCAAAACAATCCAATCGAAATGTATGAAGGGGTTGATTTCTGGCAACGACTGCCAGCAATTTTCTGAACCGAATGCACGAGCAACACACACGTTGTTTGCTCGCTGAACATCGTGTGATTCGTCTTTTGACAACCTTAATTGATCCCTCACATCGCAGAAAACATTCTATGGACAAACACGAAGGCCACGCTTCCGGCATGACGGACGCCTCGGATACCCCTTCTTCTTCGGTAATTTAGCCTGAAATTCTCTATCTGGTACGGTGAATGAACTGGGCACCTGAAGCATTTGCATCACTGGATAATCTTTAATCATGATAGCGGGGGTGTCATCATGCTCGCGTTGCGACTGAAAATGACTGTACAGCAATTCATTAATGCTATGATGATCAGAGCGTGCTGAATTTCTGGAGTAAACGATGAGTCTTATACCGGAATGATGCCCCGTACACCGACAGACCGTATTGTGTCTGCACTTTGATACCGCAGAAAAACATCTCTCCATACGTCACAAAGTCACGCTCAAACAATCCGTATTCTCTAAACACTGGAGTCACCCTCATGCTTACCCAGCCTTCAAAAACCAGCCGTCAGTCGATCCACCTCTCCCGTCGACATTTTGGCATGGCAGCAGCTGGCCTCTTCCTTGCATCACAACAACAGCCAATTCGTGCTGAGAAAGCAAGCACAGCTGACTCACCTCTTTTCAAAATTTCGCTTGCACAATGGTCCCTCCACAAAGCCTTATTCAAAGGGCAGATCAACAACCTCGATTTTCCCAAAGAATCAAAGCGAACATATGGCATTGAAGCAGTCGAATACGTCAATCAGTTTTTTAAGGACAAGGCCAAAGACTATGACTACCTCGCTGAATTAAACCAGCGAGCCACCGATGAAGGTGTCACGAATGTGCTTATTATGTGTGACGGTCTTGGGAAACTTGGTGATCCCGATAAAAAGGCGAGAACCACTGCAATCGAAAACCATTTCCCCTGGGTTGAGGCTGCAAAACGCTTGGGATGCCACTCCATCAGAGTCAACGCAGCCAGCAAGGGATCATACGAAGAGCAACAGAAACTCGCTGTTGATGGCCTTTCTCGACTAGCTGAATTTGCTGCTCAACATGAACTCAATGTCATTGTTGAAAATCATGGTGGTCTCTCGAGTAACGGCGAGTGGCTGGCTGGTGTCATGAAAACAATTAACCGACCGAATGCTGGCACGCTACCAGATTTTGGCAACTTCCATGACTACGATCGCTATAAAGGTGTCGAAGAACTGATGCCTTTTGCGAAGGGTGTCAGTGCGAAAAGTCATGACTTCGATGCACAAGGCAATGAAACAAAAACAGACTATCGCCGAATGCTCAAACTCGTGCTAGACGCAGGCTATCGGGGCTATGTCGGTGTTGAATATGAAGGAAAAACGATTCCTGAACCAGAGGGAATCAAAGCAACAAAGTCCCTTCTTGAAAAAGTGCGTGATGAGCTGTCTTATGTGAACACGCCCGTCGTCGCTGGTAGCTGCCATCGTCAGCGTCTGCTTGGTCGACGACGGTCTCGTCGCGGTTTCTTGAATCGCCGCTGTCCCTAAATCATTATTGATTTGTTCCCATCAAGGAACATGGCTCATTCTGCATTAACCAATGAGTCCACAGGCCACACACGGTGAGGCTCGACTACGAAAGCAACACGTAAATGGGATCAGAAAAACCTTGAACACTTACTATCCACGATGGACGGGTACGGTGATGTTTTTCTTGTCGGCAGTTCATTGTGTACGTCAAACGTACACTGCGCGATTAAAGTTTCATAACTGATATTTGATCATGATGAATAACCCGGGGATTCTTAACCGTTGATTTATCAAAATCCGGTTTGTATACACCCCACTTCAGGTAGGTACTGTTATTGGTATCACGCTGTGCCGTAGCGCCTTTGAAAGATGCGACCTCTACATATTCTTTTTCATCACCCGACTTCATAAAAGCTCTTAATTGCCCCTCTGATCCTGCTGACCAGAGAATATCAAACCGAAAGTCATACCACCTTCCTGCCTTGTAATCCTTCACAAGTGCATCCTGTCGCCTGTTGTTAAGACCATTAGATCGCAAAACAATATCGGTTCCTTTGACCGCAATAAAAATATCTGGGCCTCCATCAAATCGCTTAAATTGCCAAAAAATATCAATAGAGTCACGACTATCTACTTCCCAGTCAGCTGGCAGGTAAATACTGAACTGGTAACGAAAGTGATCGCCTTCGTTATACCGTGATGCACTATGGTGCATCGTTGTCGACTCGGCCCGATGGGCATTATGAGAAATGTATTCCTTTGAATTTGCAATTTTATGTCGAATGGAATATTTGCCACTACGTGAAACAACGCCTGACCGCCCCACAGCATCTTTTGCTTTCGGTAAATCGAATTCAAGATCAGACGTTCTTTCATCTTTTTCATAGCCGGTAGAAAAGACAACATTCTTACTGGCGTCACCACTCAATAAAAGCATCAAGGCAAGACAAAACAGATATTTCATTGAACAACCTTTGGCAACTTGAATTCATCTCCAACTTAGAGACTCTCACGGGATGGTTCAACAATAAGGAGTACTGTCAGTGTGAATTCACCGGCTCCAGGTCTCAGAAAATCGCTGTCGAGCTGGCACAATCACTTCCGGTCGCTGATAATCCACAGCCCATGGACCGTGCCAGGAGATGCACGGCTACAACAGTTCTGCATTCGGCGGTCATTCCCGTGAATCGTGAATGAAGAGGTGTATTCCGAAATATGGACGTACTGGTTTGGCTGAGACAGGAGCATAGCCCGCTGAAGGAGCCCCTTTTGACTCCCGCTGAATCGAAAGTACGATCATAACTCAGTCTGCGCGTGATTGTGTTTCACGAGGAAGACCCATACCAGAACACGCAGATTCTCAATGTACAAGGAACATCGTTTATGAGTGCGAAAAAAAAACGTCGAACAATGGCTGAAAAGGCTGACAAGTACAAATGTTACTTGCAGTCAGTCCAGGCTCCTGAACATGAAGTTGAGTTTTTTGACAAGGCATTCAAAGATGAATTCCATCGTAAACCAACTACACTACGTGAAGATTTTTGTGGTACGTTCTCCATCTGCTGTGAATGGGTCAAACTTGGCCGTCAGAGAACGGCACTCGGGGTTGATCTTGACCCTGAACCACTGGCATGGGGTGAGAAACATAATCTCTCGAAGCTAAAGCCAACGCAGGCAGCACGCGTTCGCATACTTGAAAAAGATGTCCGAGAGAAAACACGACCAACTGTCGATGTTTTGTCTGCACAAAATTTCTCCTTTTGGTTATTCAAGACAAGAACAGAGTTGCTGGAATACTTTCGTATCGCCAAAGCGAATATGAGTCGCCAGAGCATCATGGTGATGGATATGATGGGTGGTGGCGCTTGCTATGCAGAAGATTCCGTTGACAAAAGGGTCATTAAAAAAGGAAAGAAAGGCTTCAGTTATCACTGGAAGCAGGTTCAATTTAATCCAGTCACGCACGAAGCTGATTTTTCAATTTCCTTTAAGTTTGCTGATGGAAGCAAGTTACGTAATGCTTTTCAGTACAACTGGAGATTTTGGACAATCGCAGAGGTTCGAGAGCTGCTCGAAGAAGCTGGTTTCAAGAAGTCCTATGTGTACTGGGAAGAAGAAGACGAGGATGGTGAAGAGACAGGAGAGTGGAATAAGGCAGAGCAGGCACCGAGCCATCCAAGTTGGTTGTGCTATATCGTTGCTGTGAAATAATCATCTGGCACCATCAGGCCTCTCTGACCATCCATTTGTTTGGCTTGGAGGCATCAAACGTCTCGTGGCAGCAACTTTTGCCACGCTGTTTTCGACCTACCTCGAACCATGATGACACCCGTTCTCCGTGTACTGTCTATCACTGTGCTTGGATGCGTTGGGATCCTGCGGCGAAGCATTTCTTTTCCCTGATCACATGCCACGTTTTCGCTTTCTTGCTTGACGTGGTGTATCATTAGATTTTTATGATCAAACACCTCGTAATCGGTTGCGTAAGATCATGGGGCGAATCCTTGGCTTGTTAATCATCGCTTTGGTTGCAGCACCGATTGTAGTTGCTGAAGAACGACTTGACGTTCACAAGCAGATTGTGCCGATCATTGAGCAGCATTGCATCGGCTGTCATTCACCTGGAAACAAGAAAGGTGATCTATCACTCGCGACCATCGATGACCTACAAGCGAACGAGTATGTTGTTGCAGATGATGCAGACCATAGCTACTTGATTGAGGTGGTCACATCACAGGACGGAGAACCTCCTGCCATGCCGAAGGAAGGCGATCCGCTGAACGTGGCAGAGGTCAATCTCCTCAAACAGTGGATCAGAGAAGGAGCAGCCTGGCCCGATGGCCTGGTGATTAAGGAACCATCAAAGGCAGATGCGTCGTGGTGGGCCTATCAACCACTCCAAGCGCATGGCACAAGCATTGATGACTATATTGAGGAAAAACTTGCTGGAAATAAACTTGTCCTTAATCCTCCAGCAGACCGTCGCACACTGATTCGTCGAGCAACGTACGACCTTCTTGGCTTGCCACCCACCCCAGATGATGTTGCTGCATTTGTTACAGATCCTGACCCACAGGCGTATGAAAAACTGATTGAGCGGCTACTCGCATCACCTCATTATGGAGAGCGTTGGGGTCGTCACTGGTTAGATGTTGTTCGCTTTGGCGAAAGCAACGGGTACGAACGAAATGTTATCCTCGATAACATCTGGCCGTTTCGCGACTATGTCATTGACTCCATCAATGAAGACAAGCCGTTTAACCAGTTCATTCGTGAGCACATCGCAGGTGATGTTTTTGGAGAGAATAACCCTGACATTGCAGTTGGTTCTGCATTTCTGGTTGCCGGGCCCTATGACGATGTCCGAAATAGAGATCCTGTACAGGCAGCACAGATTCGAGCAAATACGCTCGATGAAATCATTCGTGCAACAAGTGAAGCATTCCTTGGGATAACGATTGGTTGTGCTCGGTGTCATGACCACAAGTTTGATCCTATTACCCAAGAAGATTATTACGGACTCTATGCCACATTTTCAGGCGTTCGTCATGGTTCAGCTCCACTTGCAACTCACGAGAAGAGACGGGCTCGAGCTAAAAAAATTCAACCTCTCAACGAGCGGAAGGCTGAGCTTGAAGCATTGCTTGCGGAACTTGATGCTTCTCTTATCAAGCGGGCACGGAAGAAACTAAAGGAATATGAATCCACATGGACACGAACCCCTGTTGACCGTACCGGAACCACAGATTCCTTTGAGCCGGTGACGGCAAAGTTTGTTCGGCTAGTCTGTGAGGCACAAGACAAAAACCCAAACTCAACAAGTGGATTTGCTATCGATGAGTTTGAAGTATGGTCGACAAGTGAGCCACCAAAAAATGTTGCTCTCTCGCGTCATGGTGGGCATGCCGCTGGTCGTGCACGAAAAATCGAGGACTTTCCAGAAGCCTATGGACCTCACCATGCGATTGATGGCAAGACTGGAGAGCGATTTCTTGCTGCAGGCAGCGATCTTACGATCGAGCTTGCAAAGCCAACACAAATCAACCGCATTGTCTTTTCCAGTGCAAAAAATGAGGCTCATCCAGAGCATGGTCTTTTTACATTCGTCGCTGAATACAGAATCGAAGTATCAATGGATGGTCATGCCTGGCAGGTCATTACCAGCAGCCGTGATCGCAAGCCAGTTGCAAAAGATATCATCCTGAATCATCGATTGCTTCAACTTGAGACGACCGCGAACGACCGGGCCAAAAAGCAAGAACTGGGGCAGTTGCTGGCTGATGTCAAGCAAGCAATTAGCAAGGTTCCGGCATTGCCATCTGTCTGGATTGGAACGCGAGTAGACGATGATGCCAAGGGACCGTTTCATGTTTTTCTTGGTGGCAACCCACAGAAACAGGGAGCAGACGTTGTTCCGGCAAGTCTGACCGTTCTAAATGACACATCGGACAATGGCTTCTCCTATCGCCTTGACCCAGATGTGTCAGAGTCAAAACGCAGACTAGCCTTCGCAGACTGGCTATTGCATCCTGATAATCCACTTACACCACGAGTACTTGCCAATCGACTATGGCATTATCATTTCGGTACCGGCATTGTTGATACACCAAGTGACTTTGGCTACATGGGAGGTCGGCCAACGCATCCTGAGTTGCTTGATTTTCTTGCTCTCAAGCTGGTTGAAAGTGGCTGGCGAATAAAGGCGATGCATCGGCGTATCATGCTTTCTAAAACATACCGTCAATCATCGAAATTTCGAAACGATGCAGCCACCATCGATGGACGTTCCCGATTCCTCTGGCGGTTTCCCCCACGTCGCCTTTCAGCAGAAGAGGTTCGGGATACCATGCTTGCGGTAGCCAATACACTTGATACGACAGGTGGCGGTCCGGGGTTTCGGCTGTACACGTTCCTCCAAGATAACGTCTGCACCTATCTTCCACTTAATAAGCATGGCCCAGAAACCTATCGCCGAGCAGTCTACCATCAGAATGCCCGATCCTCAGTCGTTGATCTCATGACTGAGTTTGATCAACCAGACTGCACATTCTCATCTCCCAAACGAGCTGAAACTACAACGCCTCTCCAAGCGCTCACCATGTTCAATCACAGCTTTACATTAGATATGGCACATGCGTTGGCACGGCGGCTAAAAAATGAAGCGGGTGATGACCTTCGTGAGCAAATCGATCATGCGTATCACCTGTGTTATTCACGGCCTGCAACTGATGAAGAAATCAGGATATGTTGTGACTGGGCCAAGCATCATGGACTCGATGCTCTGTGTCGTGTGCTCATGAATACAAGTGAAATGATCTATGTCCAATAACACATCTCTCTCAGGACTTACCCGACGTTCCTTCTTAGGAAATGTCTACACAGGGCTCGGCGGCATCGGGCTCTTATCCCTCTTTCAGAATGAGCTGTTCGCAGAACCCTCGAACTGGCATCCAGGACAAGGACAAACACACCACCCCGCCAAAGCAAAACGTGTGCTCCAGATCTTCTGCCCTGGTGCGGCTTCCGCCATGGATTTGTGGGAATACAAGCCATCACTCGATACATACCATGGAAAACCACTTCCTGGAGAAGAAGAGTTCGTATCGTTTCAGGGTAAAAATGGCAACCTGATGAAAAGCCCATGGCCGTTTAGGCCCGTGGGTGAAAGCGGGAAACCCATGAGTACCCTCTTACCGCAGATGTCCCGTCATGTTGATGACATTGCATTTCTTCATGGAATGCACAGTACAACAAACACGCATGGCCCCGGGTGTGTGTTTATGAACACAGGTCATTCAACAGAAGGTTTTCCAAGTGCGGGTGCCTGGGTGAGCTATGCACTCGGTAGCGAGAATGAAAATCTTCCTGCATATGTAGCAATCACCGACATCAGAGGAGAGCCACCGAATGGGAAGGCAAATTGGTTGAATGGATTTCTTCCCGCCCGTCATCAGGGAATCATGATGAGCGACCAACAGCCGATTCGTAATTTATCGCGACCCCAATCAATATCTCAATCAGAGGACAAGGAAGCACGACAATTATTAATGCGTCTGAATGAAAAATTTGCAGCAGCGCACCCTGAAGAAAGTGATCTCCAGGCTCGGGTTGCCGCCTATCAATTAGCCGCTCGCATGCAACTGTCAGCACCGGAAGTATGTGACATATCTCGTGAGTCAGCTGCGGTTCACACGCTCTACGGAACAGAGGACGAAAATCCTCTCAAGGCGGCCTATGCACGCAACTGTGTACTTGCTCGAAGATTACTTGAACGTGATGTGCGGTACGTCAACTTATATTGTGCCTCGCGTGCCTCCGGCGTGGATGGATTGCTGAATTGGGATGCACATAAAACACTCAAATCCGACTACGAACGGCACTGCCCTATTTTTGATCAACCTACAGCGGCACTGCTAACAGATTTGAAACAAAGTGGCCTGCTAGATGACACACTTGTCTTATGGACGACAGAGTTTGGTCGCATGCCAACTCATCAAGCAGGAACCACCGGTCGGGATCACAACCCAGATGGCTTTACGTGCTGGATGATGGGCGCAGGCGTAAAGGGTGGACTGAGCTATGGCGCTACCGATGAATTTGGTCGTCGGGCTGAAATACATCCAACAACTGTGTGGGACTTTTATGCCACCGTTTTACACCTCCTCGGTTTCGATCATGAAAAACTGACGTGGTACCATAATGGTCTTGATCGACGCCTGACTGATGTGCATGGCAAGGTCATCAATGCATTAATGGCATGACAACCCTCAACGGAGGATGAGTATGCATGGTCAAAAGAAATGCACTGACTGAATTACGGTTGATGGAGCGTTGAGTGAAGAAAAGCACAAATCGTATCAGAGCAATGGAATCTATTTTTTTATTCGAGGCATGAACACCGATCCGAACCTGTTCTCCTTTTTGAATCAACGCCATGTCGTTCAAGAACAATCGAGCTGAAGCAGATTCTACCACAGGAACGCATCTAAGCCGGATCAGGCCTTTTGTGAATAACAGGAAAAAATCAACAGTCCTAAACAACTCCGGTTCCGAGCCTCAACTTAGTACACAACGGGTTACGAAAGACCACTTTCATGTTTCAACAACTCTTTTCACAATTCGCTCGCTGCTTCTTTCATGTACCGATCCTTATCCTTTTT
>PVBE011137936.1_pt1 | contig 21180 bp, 21 predicted proteins | sample 1631181 | NCBI WGS metagenome assembly PVBE01 (sample SAMN08397723, study PRJNA350692) | Marine metagenome, whole genome shotgun sequencing project. | isolation source: water | place: Pacific Ocean | collected 2012-04 | reverse complement strand
GTTATAAATGGAAAAAAACATATGGACGTTCATACTTACGATACAGCAACAACCCTTTACAGAACTTTTATTGAATATGATAAATGATATAATTTTTTATGAAGCGTAATGGTTTCACCCTAATAGAACTCCTCGTCGTTGTCGCCATCATCGGGATCCTGGCTGCGGTGGGTGTGGTTGCTTATAATGGGTATACGGGAGCGGCGAAGAAAACTGTAGTTAAAAATCAGCATTTACAAATAGTAAAATTTATTACGTTGGAAAAAACAAAATGTGAAACTATCAATCAATATCAGTATCTTGTCACTGCTTCTGGTCCTGGTCATAAGTATGAACCTCCATGTGGTGATTTTTTAAACGTCTCACAAATTCTTGCTTCTGCAACTAAAATGTATTCTCACTTAATAGGAATCGGATTTAAAAATCCAGTAGAACCTACTAAACCATTTCATCAGTATTCTGGTGATTATTGTTCCGCAACAGCAGGATTTGCTTTTGGATGTTCTGAGATTACAGGTAGCGGTGGTATCATGACTATCAAAACATGCGCTTCGCCAAACTGCACAGAAGTATTAACAGCTACAATAAATTTTAACTAATGAACCGTAAAGCCTTCACCCTAATAGAACTCCTAGTCGTAGTAGCGATCATCGGTATTCTGGCTGCCGTGGGTGTGGTTGCTTATAATGGGTATACCAAAAGCGCTAAAGCATCTGCTGCAAAAGCAAATCATAAAAATGTCATTAAATATATGACTGCAGAAATAACCAAATGTGAATTAGGTGAACAGACCGTTATGGATGGAAACTTAACTTGTTCGGGAAGAACGGTACAAAAAGTAATAACTGCAAGTGTAAATGCTTTATCTGAATTTAAAAATCCTTTTGGCGAGATGGATCAAAATTTACCAGCAGCAACCCGAATGAACTCAGTCACAGATGGAGGATCATATAGCAGTGATAAAGGAGTAGGTTATGTACGTTTGCAAACCTTCAGTGCAAAAGTAGTCAGAATTGGAACTTGTTATGCTATACCTTGCTGGGTAAACAAAAATAATTATAATTACTTTGAAACTGATGTTAATGTCATCGAATAAACACCGAGCCTTCACCCTAATAGAACTCCTAGTCGTTGTCGCCATCATCGGTATTCTAGCTGCTGTAGGAGTAGTTGCTTATAATGGGTATACGGCCAGTGCCAAAAGAAATGCAACTTTACAACAGCATGAGCAAGCAATTAAATTTATAAATCAATCATTGAAATTATGTGATGCTGATGGAGGAGCTACAATAAAACTAAATGACAAAAGAATAATAAACTGTGATTCGACAAATAATGCATCAAGTATTAATTCTATGAATGCTGTCTTCATTCAATATTTCTTGGACCAAGGCTATAAAAATCCCTACGACAATAGTATCGTTCCTGTTTACACAGCAAGAAATGGAACTAATGATACTGATGGTAGAATGAGATTTGATGAAACAGATTGTCCAGGAGATCCGTCTAGAAAGCGAATTGCGTTATGGGTTAAAACACATAAGGATTACTATCCTATATTGATTGCAAAAGATGGCTGGTGTGATTAGATAAAATAATTGCTAGATGGATAAATTTCTTTTTAATATTGTCATCTTTGTTTTAAAATATGTTTGTGAATAATTATGGAAAGTTACTGTCTATTTAAGGTTTTTTTTCACTTTAAACAGTGAAAATGCTAAATATTCTGATAATAATTAAAAGTAAAATATAAAACAATGTTTGAAAAACTAGAAGATTTAGCAAAAAATAATAAAAAAATTTCTGATTTCCATATTAGAGCAGGTTCTCCATTGGCTTACAGGCAAACCGGTGAAATTATAGTGGTCAAAGAAGTCATTATAAAAGAACAAGATTTAAAAGATTTAATGTCGATGAATTGTAATGAAGTTGAAACAAAAAGATTTGAAGATACTCATGAATTAGATTCAGCGGTGATGTTAAGTGACCTTAGATTCAGGGCAAATTTTTATAAAACAATTAATGGACCAGCTGCTGTTCTTAGAAGGGTTGAAAGTAAAATTCCTGAAATGGATCAATTTAATTTGCCACAATCACTTTACGATGTTGTAGATTTTCATAAAGGTTTGGTTTTACTTACAGGTCCAACAGGTTCAGGAAAATCAACAACACTTGCTGCAATAATAAATGAAATAAATAAAACCAGATCAGCAAATATTGTAACTGTAGAAGATCCTGTAGAATTCATTCATAAGGATAATAGAAGTATAGTTTCTCACAGAGAAGTTGGGAAGCAAACAAAGTCTTTTGCTTCAGCTTTAAGGGCAGCGCTAAGAGAAGACCCTGATGTAATTCTTGTTGGAGAAATGAGAGATCTTGAAACAATTAGTCTAGCGTTAACAGCAGCTGAAACTGGCCACTTGGTTTTTGGAACTTTGCACACTAGTGGTGCCCCAAGCACAATTAACAGAATTATTGATGTGTTTCCATCAGAACAACAAGAACAAATTCGTGCACAAATTTCTACATCTTTAAAAATGGTAATAACACAAAGATTATTAAAAACAAAAGATGGCCAAGAAAGAGTTGCTGCATTTGAAGTAATGAAATGTACTGCTCCAATTCAAAACCTAATTAGGGAAGCTAAGATCCACCAAATACCAAGCATCATGCAAACTGCTGTTAGAGATGGTATGGTCACGATGGAAAAATCCTTAGAAGAATTAGTTAAATCAGGAAAAGTAGATCAAAGTGTCGCAAGATCAGGAAATTAGAGGCTTTACACTTTTAGAATTACTTGTTGTTATAGTAATTATATCAGTTGTTTCTGCCGTTGGTTATCCAAAATTTACATCATGGAAAAAAGATAGAGAGGTTAGATATGCTGCAGAAAAAGTTGCAAATTTGATAACAAACATAAGCACTCAAGCACAAAGAGGTTCTTATCCTTTTGTACAATTTTATATAAAGCCATCTACAGCAAAAGATCCAGATGGTACTGCAAAAAAAGTTGAATTTATAACAAAAGGTCAAACTACTGAAAAATATAATAGTAACTTAAATAAGGGAATCCAACCAACATGCTCGACTGCTGCAAATTCGGGTGTTTTTGATAATAATGAATTTGACAAATATGATAGTGAAGATGAGAAAATTTCCATACAAATAAGTGATGTTGGCACAGTTTGTTTTTCACAGAATGGTAAATATTTTGAAAGAGCAGGAAATATGTCTAGTAATCAAAAGCTAAAAATAGAAGGAACTACAGAAACTAGAAATTACGTAATAATTTGTTCAAAGGATAGTGCGGCTAAAACAAGTAAAAAAAAATGTGCCAGAACAAAAGGAGAGGGTTTAGAAAAACCTGCCTACCTGGTAGAATGGTCAAGATTTGGCAACATAAGTAAATTTAAATGGAGCGGAAGTGATTGGACTAGACAGTAATAGATTAAAAGAAAAAGGAATAACTCTTATTGAGGCTTTAGTTTCTACAGTCATAATAGGAATTGGATTTGTAGCAGTGTTTCAAATGGTAAATTACTCTGTACAGTCGATTGATGTTTCGGGGGAAAGAACCAAAACAAACTACTTAGTTAGTATGGTGGCTGAGGATATAATTAGTGATAAATTATCAGAAAATTCTGGAGTAAAATTGTATGATTATTTAGTTTCTCAAAGATATTCGAGTGACCATACCTCATGGAGAATGGGTACCTGTTCATCAGGAACTACAGCCAGTGGATCATTTAATAACGCACAGCAAAATAAATGGCAAAAATGGGACAACCGTTTTTCAAAAAAAAGAATTAAATGTAGAGGAGGAAGTACAACAGAAAATAAAAAATTCTTAAAAGTTTATGATATCTGTAAAAGTGGATGTAGATACAAAAATACTACAGAGAAGTTCATTTTAGTTAATGGTACAGAAAAATTGCTTATAGGTAAGATGGAAGCAAATATAACAACCAGAGGAACAAAAAAAGATTCTTCTGGTAATGAAGTATTAAAAACAAAGAAAAAATATCTTTATTTTCAAATTTATTAATGAAAAAAAAATTAAAAAACATTGCTGGCGTTACATTAATTGAAATTTTAATTGGAATTGTAATTTCAGTTGTAATGATGGCTGCAATGTTTTCATCTTATAATGTAGTAAATAGCGTCTTCCAACAAGTTACTGATAAAGCAAAAATTAGTCAGTCTGGAAGAAATGTTCTAGGAATGCTGTTAAGAGATATTAGGATGGCAGGATATAAAGATTTTGGAGATACCATTAAAACATCAAACGAACATCAACCAATTTTAATAACTAAAAGTTCATCATTTGGATCTAGTTGTGACAAAATTGATATTGTTTATGGAGGTGTTGATTATGACGAAAGAAAAGATGAAGGTGCAAGATATACTTATGAAAGATACAAAATTACCTATGAATGTAAAAAATCTATAATAATTGATAAAAAAATTTCTGATGATTCAAAAAAATATTATATAGATGCATTTGCAATCTATAAGTCAAAAAGAAAATGGAATGAAGATAATGGTGATTGGGATACAGTGGATAGTAAAAAAACTTATGAGAACCAAAAAGTAATTGATTATGTACAAGATTTAATTTTTAATGCAGTTGATGAAAATGGAAAACTTATTAAACCGCCTCCCTCACAAACCCAAAACAAAGATAAAATTTATAAAATAAGAACTGTTGATATTGGTTTAACCGTAAGATCAACGCAAGAGTTTTTTAAAAAAAAAAATGTTAGAAAAAAATTTGGTCTTAATGATGGTACTAGACACATTTCTAAAAATGATAAATATTTAAGAGATACAATTATAGTTACAGCACATGCAAGAAATTTGGGATTATAATGAATAGAAAAAACGAAAAAGGATTTGCTTTAATTTTATCACTTGTGCTTTTACTTGTAATGTCATTGATGGGTGGATCGTTGATTGTGATTTCTTCTGGAGATCATCAAAGCAACAATACAAGCGATGAATTTCAACAAACTTTTTATGTGGCTGAGACAGCTTTATTAGAAGGAGAAAAATATATTGAAAATCAATTTAAAGGACCATGGAAAACAAACGCAAAAAGAGATGTTTCAGCAGGATTACCGCACAACAAAGGTACTTGGGAAGGTGAAATGGATATAATAAATTACGACAAATCTAATCCACTAGATGATGATATTTGTTTTAACAGTTTTCCTGATTTGGATCGTAAAAAATTTAAAAAAAATGGAATTGTTGTTGCAGAAAGTTTTAATTTTGGAATATTAGTCAGAACTAGCTTTAATAGCAATACAAGTCCGGAAGAAAAAGATGAAGCTGATGATTTAAAAAAATATTATTATGAATATTTTATCGAAAGAATTGGGGATGCATCATATAAAGGTTATGGGTCTAGTGTTAAAAAAAAACAACAAGATGGCGGCAAAGATGGCATGGCCTATAGAGTATATGGTTGTGGAATAAATTCTGCAGCAGATCGTATGGTTATTGCACTAGAAAGTACTGTAGTTTTGCCAAAAAAATAAACCATTATGGATTTAAAGTATCTTTAATTTTGATAAATTAAGAAGTAAATTATAAAAAAAAATATGAAAATAATTTTTAAAATACTATTTTTATTTTTAATTTTAAATTCATCTGCTTATTCAGCGTGTAATTTTAAGGCTCAATTTGGAGAGAACAAAGCTGGTTTTGAGGAAAAAATTGGAGGAAGATCTTTTCCTTTACAATATCCAGGTCTAGAAGTGTTTCCTATACTTGCAAATGATATCTGCCCAAATGAGAAGTTGGATGATATTGGCATTGAGTTTAAATTTTTAAATGATGCTCTTGTAGCAATTAATCTTGTAGCTTTAAATGATGAAAAAAATCATGTCTCAGAAAAATTAACATTAATGAAGTATGCTAAAAAAGTTTATGGAGAATTTGATACAACTCAAAATCCAAAATCTTATTCTGGTTTTGAAGTTTTTGAAAAATCAAATGAATTTGCTGTTTACCAAAGATTACCGAATGAAGGTGGAGAGATAGATGAACAGCTTTATATTTCTACTCCAGCCCTTGATACAAAGTTAATGGAATTCTACTCAAAGATGGAAACGGAGCTGTTAGAAAGTAGTAATGAAAATTAAAAAATTAATTTTAGCTATCTTTTTATTTACTTTTGCCTTAAGTGAAAACTTATTTGCAAAAGCCTTACCTCCTGGAACTGGAATAGGAGATGTTCCTGCAAACGTGTTAATCTTGTTGGATAAATCAGGGAGTATGGGTTGGAGAATGAGCGGTGGTACTACAGGAATGAAGTACCCTTACGATGCTGCAGCAGACAGTAATGGGGATATTTTAGTTTCACAATTTGACAGAGATGGAGTTAAAAAATTTGTTTATGACACAGCAACTCTTGACAGTGGTTTCGGTAATAACGGTATATCTGGAAAAGGTAATTCTACCTATGAAGGTAATAACCAATGTAGAACGTCCTATTCTTATAGCGGAGAAGTTTATAACGATGTTTATTACACCACAGCTTATTATGAAAGAGCTGTTGTAGCTATTAATGCAAGCACTGGAAAATGTGTAAGAAAATATAATCTAGGTTTTTATCCATATAGTATGACAATTGATCAAAGCACAGGCTATTTGTATGTAGGAGGAGGCATTAACGGATTTAAAACAATTAATTTAGCAAATAACTCGATGAGTAATTGCAGTTTACATCGAATTTTTAAAGAAGGTTTTTCATCAACTGTTAGTGGAGGTTATTATTATTTTTATACAAGAAGTCACATATGGAGATCTACATTATATACTAGCGGATCTAGATGTCCGATGAATTCCTGGAGTTACTTTAGATATAATGCAGGTAACTATGTTGGTTTAGAAGCTAATCCTAATAGCGCTACTGAATTATGGACATTGTCTTGGAATAACAGCAGGATGGAAAAGATTACTGTGAACTCTGCTGGAAATGGATATACACGAAATTCTCAATGGGGTTCAAGATCAATGAGCAGCACTACAGCATCTTCAACTTATTTTTATTACCCTTGGGGTTTGGGTTGGGACTCAACAAACAACAGAGTAATAGCAGCTGATTTAAACAAAGGAACTGTACAGATTTTTGATACCAATGGTACGTGGATTAAAACTTTTGGTGGTGCACCAACAACCCGAATGCAAGCAGCTGCTAAAGCGATCAAGTCCTTAGTAACTGATGCATCCTTAACATCAGGGGTTAATTTTGGATTTGCTTATTGGTCTAGTAGCGGTTCATCAGGTTTTACTAGATGGAATGGTAATCACAAAACAGGAACAGGAAATGCAAGTCCTTGCAACTACTGGAATTGTTTAAAAGTTCCAATCTTTAAAGGGGGAGCCGCAAAAATTTCTGGAATGATAAACACGATAAACCCAGGTGGCGGAACTAATGCCGATGCTTTTATGAGAATTGCTCAACAATATTACTTAAATAATACATATACTCCAATTGATAAAAATTCACCTTGTCAAAATAGTTATATTTTGGTTATTGGTGATGGAGATTGGAGCAATCATAATGCAGCCGAAAATAAAGTCAGAAGTTTATATAACAATCATAAAATAAAAACTTTTGCTGTAGCATTTGGAACGGGAATTAGTTCTTCCGGTTTAAGAAACTTTAATAATATAGCAAGAGCAGGTGGAACAACAAAAGCAATAGAAGCAAAAACTGCTGAAAAACTAAAAACAGAGTTAAAAGCAGCAATATCACAAATTATTGCATCAAAATTATCATTTACAGCACCTGCGATAACAGCAACACTTACATCTGGAGGTTCGTTGTATCAAGCTCAATTTGATTATCAGCAAAATAAGGAATGGTCAGGAACAATTAGTAGAACTAAAATAAATCCAGACGGTAGTTTAGATAAATCAGATATTGGTAATTGGACTGCTAAAGACGAAGTACCAAGTCCTTCTAATAGAAAAATATGGAGTGTAATACCAGGAACAGATTATAAAACAGACTATAACAACTTTAAAACTTCAAATGCTACTGAAATTGGAAATGTATTTAATTTATACGGAAATGACATTTTAGACTACCATAGAGATAGCAATAATGCTGATGGATCTACAAACAATAGAAGATGTGCTACGTCAACGGGAGTAATTGATGGAACATCGGATGATTTAGAAGGATTAATTAATTTTGTAAGAGGAACAGATTATTTTGATTATGATCATGATTGCCAATTAGAAGAGGAAAGAGATAATCCGATGGGAGATGTTTATCACTCTCAACTTGTTGTAGTTGGCGCGCCATCGGCAGACAGCGATTATACTGGAAACAATCAAGAAGCGTACTGGAGATCAATTAAAAATTATGGCGACTTTGTTACAACTAATAAAAGCAGAAAAGAAGTGCTTTATGCTGGATCTAATAGCGGAATACTTCATGCAATTGATGCTAAAACAGGTGTCGAAATATGGGGATTTGTTCCGCCATTAATTGCTCCAAATTTACCATTAGTAATGAATACAAATTTAAATACATCAAGCAAAGGAGGATCAAATGCAATCTTTGGTGTAGATGGATCAATTGTTGTTCATGATATGTATTTTAAAACTCCTGGATCGACAAGTGAAGGATGGCACACAATTTTATTTGCGCCTTACGGCAGAGGTGGAGCTGGTTTTAGTGTCTTAGAAGTAACAGACCCTGATAAACCGCTTCACTTATACTCAATTTACAATGATGTTATTAATAACCGAGTTTACAGAGTAGATCACTATCAAAATATTTACGCTTATGACTACATTTCAGGTTCATATTCGATGGCTTCACTTCAAGAAGCAATTATAGCAACAGATAATTATAATGACGACAATAGCGTCTCTGATACTTGCAACGATTCAGGAAACACTTCATGCTACAAAAGTAAAGTTTGGACATTACCTGTTCAAGGATTAAGCAAAAACGATTTAAAAGTAATATATAATGGAAGCAACTATGATAGATTTTCAGTAACAACAAATGGAAACGGAGATACTGTTTTAACTTTTGTTCATGAAATGACTTATTCCGCGGATCCTGGAGACAGTGGCACAAGTTCTGAACTTGGAATTACAATCAAACCAGGTTCTAAAGCAACTGGGGTACAAACAAACCCTGAATATGACTATAGTAAATTAGGTGAAACTTGGTCTGACCCTAGAATCTTTAGAATACCTAATAACGGTGCCGGAGATACAAATATTGAAGATGATGTTTATGTCGCTGCAATGGGTGGTGGATATGGAACACAATTCGAAGGCGTTGGTTCAAACTTAACAATTATTGATCTAGAAGATACAACAAACCCTGGAAGATTATACGAAGGAGTTTACAAATATAATAAGAACAAAGGTACACCAACCGAATCTAGAGTATTAGATATAGAAGATTTAGCAGCAGGTGAAATTGTAAATTCAACACCGGGATCTCCGGTACTAATTACTCCAGATACTGCTAGAGGAATTAGTTGGAATGGTGCAATGTTGTATTTAAACGATCTTGAAGGAAAAATTACAAAATTTAATTTAACCAATATGATCCAAGATGGTAACGGCAATAATATTGAAATGTTCGATCACACAACTTTATTTACTGCAGGATCATCAAATGCAAATGGAAGATATATGTATCACTCAATGGATGCAACAATAGGTCAAAAGACTAATTCATTATGGTTGTTTGCAGGTACAGGTGATTATGAAAGAATAAACGATACTACCCATGGAGTTTCAAATTATGCAATAGGTATTAAAGACCCTGACTATCCATTGTATAGAGAGATCGCAATTCCCACTAAAGCTGATGACATTACAAAATGTAAAAATACTTCTAACGACACTACAGGCGCACAATGTCCTGAAAATGCTGACAGAGGATGGTACGCTGTTCTAGATAATTTTGCTAAAGTAACAGCTGAACCAACTGTATATAGATCGACAGCATTATTCCCACTTTATGTACCAACAAGTTCACTTAACAAGTGTAGTTTGGGAGACGCATTGCTTTGCGCTAGAGATGCTGAGTGCGGTACAAATTTATCAAAAGTAGTACTTGGAGAAAATACTGGAAGCCACACATCTAAAAAATGTTTATATGTTGGACAAGGAGTATTGTCTAAAGTTATTGTCTTTGCAGATTCCTATTATATCAACATCGCTGGTCAAACAATAGACGGCGGGGACTTAGTAACTGGCAAGGTTAAGGGAGGATCGGCTTCAACTTACAGAAGTTCTTGGAAAAGTAATTAAGATATTATATTCTAAAGTGATTTTTTATTAAATTTCTAATAAAAGTTGAAATTTTAATAAAATTTTTATATTTCTTATCTTTTTCTAATACAACTTGTGATATTATTGAAATTTCTTGCTTTAAAAAATAACAACTTTACAATTTTCACTCTAATATTTTATAACTTAGAAAAATTATTATACTCTAACACAATAATTTTTTACTCTAACACAAAAAATCTATTTTAGATTGAAAAATATAAAAACATTGATTTTATTATCTTTTTTAACATTTTATAAATTATTTATTCTCTAACACAAAATTCTATGAGCGAAAAAATTTAAATTGTGTTAGAGTTTTTCAAATTTGTGTTAGAGTTTTCAAATAATTTAAAAAAATTATAAAAATTGTTTTTTTTTTATAAAATTAAAAAAACCTTGATTTTATTAGCTAATTTACAATTTTTATCTATTTTGACCTAATATGGACACCCAATCTATAATTTTGTGTTAGACATTTTATTATTTTGTGGTAGAGTTTGACGTGTTTTGTGTTAGAGAATAAATATATTTTATAAAATTATGAACGAAGAAGAAAAAGATAAAATTGATATAGAAGATAAAGTAGAAGAAGTTAGCAGTGAAGAAAATCAATCTCAGGGAGAAACTACTTCAACTGATGATCAATCTACTGAATCATCAGATTTGTCTAATGAAAACAATGAAAGCGCAACTGAATCACAATCAATAGTAGAAGAAAAGAAAGAAAACGAAGTAATTCATAAAAAAGATGGAAGGCTACATATATACGTAAGACAAGATAAGTATAAAGGTGAACTAAAATCAAAAAATTGGGTTGGTAGACTTTATGTTGATGGAAAACAAAAAATTTCCTCATCAGGTACTCCTAATCTAGATGATGCAATACCAATATTAGAGAAGTGGTTTGACGGTGTTCATTCAAATAAAGAAAAAGAAGAACAAACTTCTCAAGAACAAACTTCTCAAGAACAAACTTCTCAAAAAACAACGGAAACAACAAGCGAACAATCGTCTGTGTCACCAGAACAAACAACACCTCAAGTCACAGAAACACCTAAACAAACAGAAGTTCTTACTGCATATGCTGCTCCCGCTTCAGCAGAAGACAACAAAGAATCTTCGGAGATAAAATCTACCTCAAACATATTTGATAAATTTAAAAATATTAAGTTTAAAAAAAAAAGTTCTGCCAAACAAGATTCAACACCAAAAAATTCATCATCAGAGAAAAACAGTATTAGAAAAAAATTTGAAAATTTCTTTAAATCTAAACTAGGAAAATCTTCTGTACAAGGAGAGGAAATAGTTGGTGTTGAATTAACTGGAACAGAAATAAAATTAGCTCAATTATCTAATGATAAAAGCAACAAATGGTTTTTAGATAAATTTTATATTCATCCAATTGAAGGATTGCCTGATAATTTCAATGTTTTGGATAATCCAGATAAAATTGCTGAAGAACTTCAGGTAGCATTACAAAAATCAAAAATCACTACAACTAATGCCGCAATAGCAATTCCAGTTACTAGTGCAATTATTAGAGTGGTTACATCACCTTTATTGAACGATGAGGAATTAACTAAAGCAATTGATACAGATTCACTTTGGGAAAATTTAGTACAGTTAACAGATAATTTAGATGACTATTCTATTTTTCATCAAGTGATAAATAGAAATAAAACTGCAAACACAATGGATATTTTATTTGTTGCATCAAAATTATCAGACATAAACAGTTATACGTCCATAATTAAAAAAGGTGGATTAAATGCAGTAATAATTGACGTTAAATGTTTTGCAGTTAAAGCAGCGGTGGACCAAATGAATCAAATTGCTGGTTCCATTGATGAAAGTAATTTGACTGCAGTGTTAGAATTTGGATTAGATGAAAATTATATAATGATACTATACGAAAACAATCCAATCATTACAGATATTTTTATTAGAGCTCAGGATAGAAATACATTGTTAAAGTCAGATAACCAAGAAGAAATGAATGCTTTGGTTAGAAGATACACGACACAAGTAAAACAAGCCATTCAAGATTTTGAGTCAAAATATGAAAAAAGAATTCGTTCTTTGAGAGTTGTTTCAAACTTAGTCAATGTTGATACATATCTAGCAAACTTTAGAAAAAATTTAGCTAATACCGGGTTTAATTTATTTGATCCTATTAAAGAAGTTAAAGTTCCAGCTCAGATTGAGGAAAGAGTTAAGATGGAAAATAGGTCATATCTTTCAACAGTAATAGGATTAGCATTTAGAAAACTTGATGTGTTTGGTTACTACAAATTTGTAACTGCAGTAAAAAATATTAACTTACTACCCAACAGACACAGCATGATAGCTCAAAAGAAAGCAAAGATTTTCTCCAACTTTGCTTTTAAGGGAATAGTAGGAGCGGTCGCGGCTATCTACATAATTTTATTTGGCCTATCATTTTGGCAAATTCAGTCTTTGAATAAAAAATTAACAGATTATGATCAAGTAGTTCAAGAACACGAATTAAAAATTATAGAAAAAAATAAATATGCAAAAGAAGTTGCAATTATGGTTAAATCTTTAAAGCTAAGCCAATCAATTAAATCGAATAAAAAATTTAGTTTTAGAATATTAGCTCAAATAGCTTCTTCAGTGCCAAAGAGAGTTAAATTTAATTCAATTGACTATAATGGATCAAATCAAGTTATAATTGTAGGTATAGCGTCTACTGACCAAGATATTTTAAAACTTATAAATAACTTAAATGGTCAAAAATTAATTTTACAAGCTTCACTTGCAAGCATGATGTTGCCTGAAAGTAGTGAAGCGGGAAAACCAAAAATGAAAGGCTTCAAGATAGCCTGTGTTGTGGAGAATATTTAAATGGATCTAAAAAATATAAAGTTGGAAGACATCAAGTCAAAATTAGCAGCAGTCGAAAAAAAAACTTTAATTAAATATGGAATTGGTTTTGGGGCAGTTATTATATTTTTAATTGTTTATTACGCAATCTTAAACCCTATAGTTAACAAGAAGAAAGAGTTGTTTCAGGATAAAATATTAAAACAAGATGAAATTAATCTGATGAATACTGAAATAATAACCTATAAAAAAACTATAAAGAAAAAAAAGCCAGAATTTAAAGAGAGTTCTAAGTTATTTCATTCAAAAGCCGAGGTCGAAGGTTTATATAACAGTTTAAGTAGATACGCTGGAGTAAATGGACTTGTTATATCTAAAATTGAGAAGAAAAAACCAAAAGCAGTATTAAAAGAAGGTGTTACTGAACAAGATGAAAATTTGATAAATAAAAAAGATATTTATTATTACAAAATTCCAGTAGCATATGAAATAAAAGGAAATTTTTTAGGCTATATTAAGTTCAAAAGAGCCTTAGCAAAATCTAAAAAAATGCTTAATTTTGATAAAGAAGAAATAAGTTCAGTGCAAAACGATTCAACCGGAGCTATAGTAGCAAAAGGTGAATTAACAATAGTAGGGTTACCTGATGAATTTTTTTAAAAATTTTATAATAATTTTATTATTTACTTTGTTTTTTATTATCAGCCAAAGTTTTGCGGCTGATAATAATAAAAATCTAGTTGAGCAGGCAAAAGAAATTTCTGAAGAAATTAAATCTAAACAATCTACAACAGAAGAAAATATTAATTCAGAAGTTGGAATAGACGAAGAAGAAGAAGTGCCATTGAATGATCCTTTTGCTGGTAATGAGGGCACAAGCACATTTACCAATTTTGTTGATTCAGATTCAGAAGAAGCGGAAAATGAAATGAGTTTATATAAATATAAACTAGTAGGTTTAATTTCTGGAAACCATGAAAGTTATATTTCATTAGTTAATGCTTCAGGAGAAGTTATTACACTTTCACTTTTTCAATATTTAGGCGATATCAAATTAGTCGATTTAAGATTGACTGAAGCCATTTTTCAGAAAGAAGATAAAACTTATATGATAATAGATTTTAATAACCAGATAAGGGAGTCAAATGAATATTAAAAATTTTATTAATTTATTTGCCTTGTTATTATTGATTTTATTTTTGAATGGATGTCAAAATATGAAAAAAACAAACGAACCATTCAAGCATAACACGCCATTAATAAAAGATGATATTAGAAAAAAAGGCCAAACTGAAATTGCGAAAACTCTTGAAATGGGTCCGAAACCTGTAGAAGGCGACACAAGAAAATTACAGAAAAGAAAAAAAATATCATCTGAATCTCAGAAAAATTATTTATTAATTCCCGATTCATTCCCATTGTTAAAACAAAGAATTACTCTGAAATTTAAAAATTTAGACTTTAAGGAAACAATGCAATTGATGGGTAGAATAGGAGAAATAAATGTTTTAGTTGGAGATGAAGTAGCAGGAGCGATTAGCGCTGAATTAATAGATGTTCCATGGGATAAAGCATTTCAAGCTTTGTTGGACATGAAAAACTACGCATCTGATATAGATGTTAATAGTAATTTGATTAGAGTTCACTCACCCGAAACATTAACAGCACAAGAATCATATAAATCTGAAAGAGCTTCTGCTGTTAAGAAAAAAGTGGAGCTGGAAGATAGTGTTGAGCCGATATACTCAGAAATATTTAGATTATATTATATTTCTCCTGCACAAGCAAAATCGACTATTGATCAATTATTTACATCTTCTGGCGAAGCATCTTATTCACCTATTCAAGTTACAGAAGAATCAACAACACGATCGATTATTGTAAGAGGTAAAGAAAAAGATTTAGATGTTGTTGATAAAGTAATTAAAGAGATAGATGTAAGAACTAAACAAGTTCTAATAGAAGCTTTTATTGTTGAAGCTAACTCAGATTTTGAAAGAGCTCTTGGAACAAGGTTAGGTGGATTTTATTCTAGACATGGAAGAAGAATAGGTGGTGTTACAGGCGCAAGTTCAGTTGCAACATTAGATACTGATTCAGCTGCTTTAGGTTCTTCTAAAGACACGATTACAAATTTTGCAGCCACAGGTGCATCAAGCGGTATTGGAATTATAAAACAAACAGGTTCTGCGGCACTTAAAGTAGAAATTACAGCTCTTGAAGCTTTAGGTATGGGCAGGACAATTTCAAATCCAAAAGTATTTACTTTGGATAACCAACTTGCAACGGTTACTCAAGGAGAAGAAATACCGTATCAAACCACATCAGAAGGAACAACATCAACTTCATTTAAGGAGGCTGCTTTAAAACTTGAAGTTACTCCAAGTATAATCGGAGATGGAAATGTATTATTAAGTATAAAGGTTAATAATGATACGCCCAATAGAACAACAGCGTCCGATGAGCCACCGATAAATAAGATGGAAATAGTTACCAAATTACTGGTTGCAGATGGTGATATTGTTGTAATTGGTGGAATTAAAAAGAACGTGATAGCTAAAAGCAAAAGTCAAACGCCAGGACTTGGCAATGTTCCTATAATAGGCAATCTCTTTAAAGGGAAAACAAATTCTGATAACTTAGACGAATTATTGGTGTTTATAGCTCCAAGAATTTTATAGAATGATAAAAATTAGCAGAGAATCCGAGGTTAATCTAGTTAACATCTTAATAGATCAAGATGTTATATCAGGAAAAGATTTACCAAATATTAAAAAACTTTCTGATGAAGGCGAAAAAACACAATTAGAAGCTATCTTAGAACTTAAATTAACCGATGAAGAAAAAATTTTAAATCTATTAGTTAAAGATCAATCATTAGAAGTTGTTGATCTTTCAAAAATAGAACCTACTGATGATTTGCAAAAAATTTTACCAGCAAATTACATAAACATGAATTTTATTGCACCTTTTAAAATCGATCCTGATGGAAAAACTCTTTATATTGCAATTTCTGATACTTCAAAGTTAAGTTTAATGAGAAATCTTAAAACAATTACCAAAAAAAACATTGAACTTCGCGCAGCTAAAATTTCTCAAATTTCAGTATTTATCGAAAAATTATTAAAAGGCAACAAAACAACAATTAAGAGTATAAAAGAAAAAAATGTAAAAGAAAAAAAAGAAAGAACAAAAACTTTTGACTCTGATTTTGCAGAAGCCGGCGAAGTTCTAGAAACTAAACCAGAAGAAGATATAGAAGCACTTGAGAATGAATCTGAAGTTATCAAATTTTCAACAGCCGTTGTTGGTGAAGCAATTAAACTCGGAGTTTCAGATGTTCATATTGAGCCATTCAGATTTTCATCCAGAGTTCGTTATAGATTAGATGGTATGCTTCTACCACAGGATAAATTTAGCAAATTTTTGCATGATAATTATGGAGCAGTAGTTACAAGATTTAAGATAATGGGAAAACTTGATATTGCCGAAAGAAGATTGCCCCAAGATGGTGCCATTCCTTTTAAATTTGAGGGAAAAGTTGTTGATCTTCGACTCTCTATTTTGCCGACAGCTACTAATGAAAGAATAGTAATGAGGATTCTAAACAAAGATGCAGGTGATATTAGTTTAGAGCAATTAAATTTTGAAGAAACAGATTTAAAAAGTTTAAGAAAAGCAATTCATGGAACACAAGGCTTAGTACTCGTTACAGGACCAACAGGATCAGGAAAAACAACAACACTTTATAGTATTCTTAAAGAAGTATCTAAACCACACTTAAATATTTTAACAGCAGAAGATCCAGTTGAGTATGAATTAGATGGCGTGGGCCAAGTTCAGATAAAAGATGATATTGGTTATGATTTTGCAAGAGCACTTCGATCTTTTTTAAGACAAGATCCAGAAATAATTTTAGTTGGAGAGATGCGAGATAAAGAAACAGTTGATATTGGATTAAAAGCAGCACTTACGGGCCACTTAGTTTTTAGCACACTTCACACGAATGATGCGCCTAGTACAATTACTAGATTGCAAAATATGGGAACACCTGATTATTTAATTAGTGCCGCTGTAACTTTAGTATTAGGGCAAAGACTGGCAAGAAAAAGTTGTCTTGAATGTAGAGAACCTGATCCAGATATAAGCCCAAAAGCATTAGCAGATTTTGGTTTTACTGTTGAACAGGCTTCAAGAGCAAAAGTTCAAAGAGGCAAAGGTTGTGCAAAATGCAAGGATACAGGTTATAAAGGCAGAATGGGTATTTACGAAATTTTAAACATTACTAAACAAATTAAGGAAGCAATACTTAGAAAAGCAACAACACCAGAATTAAGAGAAATTGCTCTTGGTGAAGGTTTTAGGACTATGCAAGATATGGGACGTGAATTAATACTAACTGGAGATTTAAATTTCAGAGAGTATGAGCGTGTCTTATCCATGGATTAATAATGTCATCTGAAAGTTTTACATATAAAGGTATTTCAGCAGGAAAATACGTTGAAGGAGATATTGAAGCCCTTAATCAAGAAGAGGCTTCGTTTAAACTTAAAGAAAAAAAGATAATCATTACAAACTTAGTTAAAACTAAGAAGAAAAAAACTGATAAAGCAAAGAAAAAAAGTGGTGGATTTTCTTTTGGTAAAAAGAAGGTATCGCCTCAAGATGTAATGCTTTTTTCCAAACAATTTGCCACCATGGTCAAGGCAGGCCTTCCAATTCTAAACGTTTTAACAATGCTAAGAGATCAAATTGAACACCCAACCATGAAAGAAATTATAGAAGATATCAGAAAAAGTCTTGAGGGCGGTATTACACTATCAAAATGTTTTGAAAAATACCCTAAAATATTTGATAATATTTATGTCAACCTAATCAAAGCTGGTGAAGCCAGCGGTAAACTAGATGTTTTCTTAATGAAATTAGTTATCTCTTTAGAAAAAAGAGAAAAGGTGAAAAAGAAGATTAAAGGCGCTTTAATGTACCCAGCTGTAATGTTTACTGTTGCAATTACTGTAATGGTATTCATGTTAATTAAAGTAGTTCCAGTTTTTGCTAAAATGTATGAAGGTATGGGTGTTGCTCTTCCAGCGTCAACAGCAGCAATCATGACGGCAAGTAATTTTATGAGAGGTAGCGGAGGTGCTACTTTAGGTATAATTACCTTGATAGCTTTTATAACATTTAAATATACAACAACTAAAATTCCTGCAGTTAGATATAAATGGCATAAGTACGTTATTGGCATGCCAATTTTTGGAGATATGATTTTAAAATCCTTGTTAGCAAGAATTGCTCTAATTATGGGTAATTTAAGTGCCGCAGGTGTAAACTTATTGGAAGCTATAGAAATTGCAAAATCAGTTAGCAACAATGACGTTGTAACTCGAGCTTTAGAAAATGTAAAAAAGGGAGTTTTTTCTGGAGACACTTTAACAAAATTATTTTTAAAAGAACCAGTTTTTCCACCAACATTTAGCCAGCTAATTTCAGTGGGAGAGCAAACGGGTAACCTAGATGAAATGTTCACTTCAGTGTCAGGTTATTATGAAGAAGAGTTTGATACATCAGTTGAAAATATGTCTAGTATGATAGAACCTATTATGATTGTATTTATGGGCACCATGATAGGTGGACTTATGATAGCCATGTACTCTCCAATATTTAATGTAGGAGCAATTATAGGTTAATTATAATTTTTTTGTTAACACAAGATGATTTATCCAAGGTTTTTCACCTTCTTTAAAAACTACCGCATCCATAATTTGTTGGATAAAAAAAGTTCCTAGTCCTCCAGGCTTTACATCATCAATTTTTCTATGTCTTACATTAGCAGGATCAACAACTCTTCCTTTGTCAAAAAAACCTATTTCAAGTTCAGAATCTTTAAGAGATATTTTAATCTCCATTTTATCTGTTGTGCTATTTATATTTTTATAAGCATGCTTAACAATATTTTGTGCAGCCTCAGCAATTGCTAAAACCAACTCATCTTTGAGATCTTCATTGATATTAATTTTTTCAAATATTTCTCTTGAAAAAGTTCTAACTTCTTTCAAACTTGCAGAACTGACTAAAAAATCTTTTGACTCTGATATATTCATTTAACTAATCTAAATTTAAAACCTGTTCTAGTTTAGCCATCATAATAACTTTAAGAACTGATTTGCTAATATCTTTAAGAATTACTTTTGTTCCAAGTTCATTTGCTTTTTGATGACTTTCAATTAGCACAGATATTCCAGATGAGTCTATGTATTGAACTTCTTTTAAGTTGATATGAACTTCTTTTTTAGCCTCAATTAATGGCATTATGACTTCTTTTGCTTTATCAGTGACATCCATGTCAATTTCACCTTGCAAAAATACAGTTGAAACGTTTCCTTCTTCAGTAACCTTATAAGTCATAATAAATGTTATTAAATAATTCTCTAATATTAGGAAAAATAACATAAAATCAATAAAATTATTAAATAAAAAGAAATTAAACTCAAATTAAACACATCTAATCAAAAATTGATGGATTTACCCATTAATTTATTTGCTTTTAGAATTGATATAACATCTAATTAGACATAAACTAAACCAACATTTTAAGAATTGCTCTAGATAATAAGTTCTTTAGATGTATTCTTTAAAGCGTACTTTAAAAATATAAGGGAGAGGTAGATACAATTATGAGTAAAAAAAATTCACAGGGTTTTACATTGATTGAGTTACTAGTCGTTGTAGCCATTATCGGTATTCTAGCTGCAGTAGGCGTTGTTGCATACAACGGTTATACGGCTTCAGCGAAAAAAAATGCTACTAAAACTATGCATGCGCAAACAGTGAAATATATTTCAGCAGAAATTCAAAAATGTTCACTGGGTGAAAGCAAATTTATGGGAACCGATCAGGATTGCCCTGCAACAGCTGCAAAAGCAGTAACGGGTGCCGTTGCAACAATGACTGATAAAAATCCTTTTGATACTACAAAAGATGCTGTTAAGGCAGGTACAAGCTATGAACTAGGATATGTTAGCTTAAGTTCTGCAACAGATATTGTTACAGTAAAAACATGTATAGCGACAGGAGCCTGTACAGATGCCGCTGACATAATGAATTCTACTATAACCGTAGACTAAAAATTTATGAGGCACTACAACCAGGGTTTTACTTTAATAGAACTTTTGGTTGTAGTTGCTATTATAGGTATTTTGGCTGCTGTTGGAACATTAGCTTATCAAGGTTATGTTTCTTCTGCAAAAAAAAAATCTGCACAAAATGTAATGATGCAAATATCTTTAGGTCAAGTAGAGCATTTATCAGACAATGGTAATTATTATGGCGATAGCGTTAGCAGCTGCACACCTGATGCATCGTCATCAACAGAAATAGAAACAAACCTTTTAGGCGGAGCAGATAGTATTAACGAAGATATGGGATATTATATATGCGTAGTAAAGAGCTCAATTGATTATAAGGTAATAGCTGAGGAGACAACGGGCAACAGTAAATGTAAAATGACAATGCCAAAATCTACAAAAATTGAATTCAACTCCCATTGTTAATTTATATTTATGACCGGAGGAAATATCAAAAATTATTTGTGTAGGTTTTTTAACGGAGAACTTTCTAAAAAAGAAAAAATATTACTATCAATTAGCTTTGGCTGGATATTATTCATTGGCTATCTTACGTGGTGGAATGGCATTAAAAGTTTTTCGTTAGATAAAGGCTTTAAATGGGATGAATGGATCTGGTTTGGAGTGGTTCCTGCTATAGTTCCATATATATTTTTCTTTATTTGGAAAAAAAAAGAATAAAAAAAACAAATAGAACTAAAAAAGAAAACAATAAACATGGACAAGATGGATAAAATTGTATCAAGTCTAACACAGAATATAGACACTCTTTGGGTAATAGATTGTGCCATATTGGTTTTCATAATGCAGGCAGGATTTATGTGCATGGAAAGTGGATTATCAAGGCACAAAAACAGTATTAATGTTGCACTAAAAAATGCAGCAGACT
>PVBE012215264.1_pt1 | contig 21185 bp, 23 predicted proteins | sample 1631181 | NCBI WGS metagenome assembly PVBE01 (sample SAMN08397723, study PRJNA350692) | Marine metagenome, whole genome shotgun sequencing project. | isolation source: water | place: Pacific Ocean | collected 2012-04 | reverse complement strand
GGGTCTCCTTTTTTAAATTTCAATCTTAATTAAACATTTATTTCATGATTATTATCTTGATAATAATCAAATTAAGAGAATATGCAGATAAATAGGAATAAGAAGTAAATTTTACTTAGCCCTATCCTGCTAACGTTTCTTAGTTCCGTAGAGTAGATAATTATTTTTTATTCTAATTAATCCCAACAATTCTAAAAGTCTGCTAAAAAAGACTAGCACAAAAGCTATTTTTAACTATTATTCACTCCTTACGAGCCTTGTGAGGTATAAAAAGAGTTTGTGGAGAGGTGGCAGAGTGGTCGAATGCGCACGCTTGGAAAGCGTGTAAGGTGTTAAAGCCTTCGAGGGTTCGAATCCCTCTCTCTCCGCCAGTAAATTAAATTTTAAAATTATGAATTCAGATTTAGATTTAGGATGGGAAGAGTGGTTAAGTTTACCTTTGATCAACCTTCCTTATATAAAAGCAAAGGTAGATACGGGTGCCCAAACCTCTGTTCTTCATGCTATGCATATTGAAGTTTTTAAAGTAAAGAATAAGAAATATGTAAGGTTTGAAATAGCTCCATTACCAGAAAAACCTAAATTTACTGTATCTTGTTCTGCGCCTTTAACAGGAAGAAGAAAAGTTATAAGTTCAAACGGTGAATCTGAGAAAAGATATTTTATTAAAACCGATGTAGAGATATCAGGCTACACTTGGGAAATTGAAGTTTCACTAACCGATAGAAAGTCTATGCAATACAGGATGCTTTTAGGAAGAAGCTCTATCGGTCCTGAAATGACTGTGCATGCTTCGGAAAGTTTTTTAAATGGTCAACCAATTAGGAAGAACCCTTACGCTGATAAAAAGAAAAGAACACTTAAATCTAGAAGAGCTTTAAGAATAGCTTTATTAACTCGAGAACCTAATAACTACACTTCTAAGAGGATTGTTATAGCCGGACAACAAAGAGGTCATCAAGTTGAGCCAGTAAATCCAACAAGATGTTATCTAGATGTCGATACTGGCAACCCAGAAATTTTTTATGATTCTCAACCACTACCGAAATATGATGTTGTAATACCGAGGATAGGTGCATCAATAACAGCTTACGGTTTGGCTGTTACAAGACAATTTCAATTAACTGGCGCTTCGCCACTAAATGATCCTCAGGCTATTGCCAACTCTAGAGATAAATTGTTAGCTCATCAATTACTTGCTTCAGCTGGAATAAACATGCCAGTTACAGGCTTTGCTTCTTCCCCTAAAGATACAAAGGGTGTAATTAACACAGTGGGTACAGTGCCGCTAGTAATTAAATTGCTTGAGTCATCTCAAGGAAAAGGGGTTATTTTAGCTGAAACTAAAAAGGCAGCAGAAACTGTAATTAATGCTTTTAGAGGTCTCAACGCTAACTTTTTAGTACAAGAATTTATAGAAGAATCAAAAGGAGAAGATCTAAGATGCTTGGTCATAGACGGAAAGGTTATAGGTTCAGTTCTACGCTCGAATAAAGAAAATGATTTTAGATCTAACTTACATCAGGGCGGAATTGCAGAAAGCACAACCATAACAGCTAAAGAAAGAGGAATTGCAATAAGAGCATCTAATGCAATTGGTTTATCAGTAGCCGGTGTTGATATACTTAGAAGTAAAAGAGGACCTCTAGTACTGGAAGTTAATAGCTCCCCAGGGATACAAGGAATAGAAAGGACTTTGGAATTAGATATAGCCGGAGAAATTATTTCCTTTTGTGAAAGGAAATTAGGTATTGGTATTTAAAAAAGGAGAAAAAATGGCGGGTTTAAATAAAAAGACTCTATTTGTTTCAGGAGCAAGTCGTGGAATTGGATTAGCAATAGCAAAAAGAGCAGCACAAGATGGTGCCAATATAATTCTGGCTGCTAAAACTGCAGAACCTCACCCTAAATTACCAGGAACTATATATACAGCTGCTGATGAGATCATTGAGTGTGGCGGTCAAGCCTTACCAGTTATTTGCGATATAAGAGATGAAAAAAATGTTAGAGAGGCAGTTAACAAAGGGGTAGAAGAATTTGGGGGAATTGATATATGCGTAAACAATGCAAGTGCAATTCAATTAACCGGGACATTACAAACTGATATGAAGAGATATGACTTAATGCATCAAATAAATTCTAGAGGTACTTTCTTGGTGAGCAAGGTATGCCTACCTCATCTGTTGAAATCAGAAAATCCTCATATTCTTAACCTTTCTCCTCCATTAGATATGAGTTCAAAATGGTTTGGGCCCCATGTTGCTTATACGATGGCTAAGTTCGGTATGAGTCTTTGTGTTTTAGGGATGGCTGAAGAATTTAGAGAACAAGGAGTTGCCGTGAATGCTCTCTGGCCAAGAACTGCCATCGCAACTGCCGCTATTAAGAATGCATTAGGCGGAGATGATGTGATGAATATTTCAAGAACGCCTGAGATAATGGGAGATGCTGCATATGTAATACTGACAAAAGAGTCTAAAGACTTTACTGGTAACTTTTGTATCGATGATAATTTATTAGCTGATAATGGTGTTGAGAATTTCTCTAAATATGCTCAAGTCCCATTTAATCAATTAGCTCCAGATTTTTTTGTACCTGAGGACCTAGAGGCCCCAGAAGTTTCAAAGAACAGTTAACTAAATGAAGATTATAGAAGAAAGAAGGTTATTTGATGTAAGACCTGAAGATATATGGGAAATAATAAGTGATTTATCAAGATGTGATTGGGTGCCTGGAGTAGAGAGAATAACGTTAAAAGGAAGCAAAAGAACATTTAAAATGAAGGGAATGGGCCAACTTGTTGAAGAGATCCATAAATGTGATCACCATAACCTAGAACTAGAATACAGTGCCGTTGAGACAATGGCACCTATAAACCATCACTTGGCACGTATAAAATTGACAAAAGAAGGAGATAAAACTGTTTTTTTGTGGACTACTCAAATTGACCCAGAGGAGTTTTCTGATGCTATCAGAGAAGGCATGGTTTCTTCTTTGGATCAGTTAAATCTATTATTCTCTTAAGCCCTAATTATAATTTGTTATAAATATTCTTTACTGATAAGGTGATTTGTAGATATACATAAATACTGGGGAGGGTTTATGTTAGTACTCAGCAGAAAGGCTGAAGAGTCTATGTTTATAGGTGATGATATAAAAATCACTGTTTTAGATATACGTGGTGGCCAGGTAAGAATAGGAATCACTGCACCGCAAGATATAAAAATACACAGAGAAGAGGTATACGATCGTATTAATAAAGAGACTTAATCTTTAGTCTTCTTAGTGAATTCTTATATAAGAGTTATAATCCTGAGCTTAGGGGGCTGTAGCTCATTTGGATAGAGTGTCTGGCTACGAACTAGAAGGTAGCAGGTTCGAATCCTGCCAGCCCCGCCAAATTCTTTAAAGAAATATATTAATAATCTCAATAGGAAGCAAATCATGAACGCAATAGATAAATGGTATGAAATAATGAAAAACAAAGATTCTGATAATCTCGCGAAATTAGATGACTTGCTAGATGATGATGTTGTCTTCTTTTCCCCTGTAGTTCATACCCCACAAAGAGGAAAAGAAATAACAAAATTATATTTAACTGCGGCCGGAGGAGTCTTTAGTTCTAATAAAGACGAAACTAAGAGTGAAAGAAAGGAATCAAAATTTAAATATACCAAAGAAATTATCAGCGAAAAACATGCATGTTTAGAGTTTGAAACTGAAATTAATGGTATTCACATTAATGGTATAGATCTTATAAGTTGGAATGAAGAAAATAAGATTACGGAGTTCAAGGTTCTGGTTAGGCCTTTAAAAGCAGTTAACACTCTTCATGGGTTGATGGGGAAAATGCTAGAGAAACTAAAAACAGCTTAATACATGGCCAATAAGAATCTGTATACTTTGATAATAGCTTGGTCTATACATATTTTTACAGCATTAGGGGTGATATGTGGTTTTCAAGCTCTACTATCAGCCTTAGATAAAGAATTTAACTCAGCAATACTTTGGTTAGCTTTAGCGCTATTTATCGATGGAGTAGATGGTAGCTTAGCCAGGAAATATAAGGTTAAAGAAGTAATACCTAATATAGATGGTTCTATTTTAGATTATATTATTGATTTCTTTACTTACGTATTAGTTCCTTGCGTAATTTTGTTATGGTTTAATTTTTTACCGAAAGGCATTGATCTTTATTTAGTCTTTGGAGTGCTCATCTGTTCTTGTTATACCTTTAGTAATAATAACCTTAAAACACCTGACTTTTACTTTAGTGGATTTCCAGCTTTGTGGAATTTATTAGTTCTTTATCTGTATATTCTTGAAACCTCTGAGATTGTTAATGCAGTAATTGTTATTGCTCTCTTAGTTCTTACATTTGTGCCTATAAAATTTGTTCATCCTTTCAGGGTAATAGAGTACAGGAAAATGAATCTATTCTTAATTTTTTTATGGAGTGTGTGTACTTTGATTATCTTATTGGAAGGGAATGATTACCAATCAATTTTTTATATATGGGTTTTAATTAATTTATACTTTATTGTTATTACTTTTAAGAGATCATTCTTTCATCAGGCATAAAGTGACAAAAAATATTAGCATAAGAAGTTCCTTGCATTTCATCCGGTCTTCCGTGAAGTAACTTAGCACCTTCGTAGAAAATAACCTCTCCCGGTTGAAGGTAAATTTGATGTCTCCTGTAATAATGATCTTCTATTACTAAAGGCCATTCTTCTTCTAGATCTTGATCGATATTAATGATTGCGCTAATAATATGAGTTTTTTCTCTATCCCTATGAGGAACAAGTACAGATCCTTTTTTATAATCTCTAATACCATAAACAAAAGTTGGAATAAGCTTAGTTTCGCTCCATTCTTCGAGTGACTTATGTAGTGACTTATGGATTTTGTCTTTTAATTCTTCAGAGAGCTCAATTAGGTTGCTAGGGCTGTCGCTATCTTTAGATTGTATAAAATTCCCTTCTACGTGTTCTTGTTTAGCCTCTCCTTTCATACCGATATAAAAATCTATAAGTTCATTATATAAATTCTTATTTAATGTAGTTTTTTTGAAACCTTCTACAGTGTAATTCCTTATATCTTTATTTAAAGTGCTTATTTGTTCAATGCCTTCTCCATTCTCACGAAACCATTTTGTAATAACGGTCTTGCTTCCTTCTAAAACAGGATGAGCATGATGTAGGGTTTTAGGGTTAGGGCTTCCATTCTTATCAAGATTATTCCAGATTACAGCTTTTCCTAGAGAGGGCTTAATTTTTCTATCGATTTGATAAAACTCAGTTTCACCTCCTTCGGTAACATTATTAAGGTATATCATGAAAGTATATGTTCTTTGTCCTCTTTGCCCTCCAAATTCATTAATTTGATCACCTTCAAAATAATCAGTATGAGCTTTAAATTCTTGGCCTACCTCATAATGCTGCCCTTGTATGATTTCAGAATAAGATTGATTAATTCCAATTAATTCACAGATCCTTCTATCAAGATCTTTTAAGATATCAAGATCAAGGTTACCAAGATCACAAGTGCTGCTGGTCCTAAAGCTATCATCATACTCATTATTTGACGCAATCTCGGAGGGCCTTAGTTTGCTTCTTATAACTTCAACAATAGCAGCACATTCTGTCTCATTTAAAAAATTATCAATTTCGTACATTTCGATTCCCTCTTCTCGGATCGGATCAAAAGAAATTGAAAGACTTTTACTCTTTATACTCTTATTGCGGTTAGTTTCATCAACTGAATAAGTGACGTCTGTAGAGTTTATTTCAAAACCTAATGCTATTTTGCTTTGAGTCTGATCGAAGCCTTCTTTGCAAAGTATCTCTAAAAGCTCGCTTCTGTCACAACCTCTCTGAATATTTTCTAAAATCCAGTCGAGCCAATCTTGTGTTAACTCTTTGCCCATAGGTAATTATGATTGAGGTTTTATAAGAAACTTTTCTCCTGTAGCTTGCATAGCGTATTTCTTAATATTTTCTTCAAGTAAGACTTCTTCCAGACTAACTTCTTTTGTATAGGAGCTTGCGAAAGTAGTATCAATTTCATCTGCAACTTTTTGTCTTAGTTCTTGAAACTTTTCTGTTCCAATTTTTCCTATGAAAGGAGCTAAGAGCCAACCTCCAAGTCCCCAAGAAAATCCAAAAGATCTCGTGAGGGTAGTAGGGGATCTATCCAATCCTCCATATATGTACACTTGTTTGTACTTATCAGATCCATATCTGCTGTATTCAGTGGCAGTTTTATTTGCAGCAATTTCCATTGCTGTCAACAGTTGACTGGCGAGTTTTCCTCCCCCCGTTGCATCAAAGCCTAAAGTTGCACCAGTTTTGATAATTGCTTCAACAAGTTGGTTCATAAAATCATCAGCACTCGAGTTGCAGACATGTTCGGCCCCTAAGTCTTTAAGCATATCTACATGCTCTTTCTTTCTCACTATATTTACCAAAGGAATATTTTCGGTGTTACAGATTTTGATAAGCATTTGTCCAAGATTTGAAGCGGCTGCAGTATGCATTAAAGCAGAGTGATTTTCCATCTTCATAGTTTCAACCATTCCTAAAGCTGTCAGTGGGTTAACAAAGCATGAAGCGCTTTGTTCTGAACTAGTTCCTTCGTTCATTACTAAGCAACTTTCTGCCGGCAGACATCTGTATTCTGAATACATTGCGCCTCCAGCAACTCCAACAACTTTGCCAATTAGGTCCTCAGCACCTTTTCCCGCAGATTCAACAACCCCAGCACCTTCATTGCCTACAGGAAGAGATTGATTAAATCTAGCTGATACTGACCGTAAAATCTCTTGTGGAACTTGCATCGAAACAATTGCATCTGAACCACTCCCACTTACTTCCATACTGTTAATATCAGCTGGACCAATTAATAAGCCAAGATCTGATGGATTGATAGGGCTAGCTTCGATTCTAATCAGGACTTGTCCATCTTTTGGTTCTGGCTTTATAGTTTCTGCAATTAAAATCTTTAATTCACCTTGATCAGTAATTTCTGATTGTATTTGTTTTGATGTAGCACTCATTTAAATTTCCTTCTTTTATAATTTTCTCATTATCAGATTGTCTATTATGCATTTTCTAGAAAATAAGTTAGGATAATTTTTATGGGAAAAATTAAAAAAGACGAAACTTTGAGCAGTACTCAACCTTTTGAGTTTTCTAAGGAGTTTAAAAATAAACTTAATTCTTTAGATCTATCTGAAACTGTAATGGATATCAAAAAAAATGGATATGCTGTTGTAGATGCTGGAGAAAGCCAAGATTTCAATAAAGAATTGAGAAAGGTCTGTATAAAGCTTTCAAAAGAAACGGAAGGCTCTTCAAGAGGCTATGCAGCATCAATTTTATTAGGTAGACATCCAATCTTTGAGAAAGTTGTTTTAAATCCTAAGCTTTTAGCTTTAGCAGAAGTTATGTGTGGAAAGGGGGCTTTATTATCTCAATTAATAGCTTCGATTAGACCGCAAGGTTCACGTGAAATAGGCTTGCATGCTGACCAAAATTGGTTTCCAGCACCTTTCCCTGTTCACAATCAACTCTTTACTGTCTGTTGGGTTTTAGATGATTTTACTAAAGAAGGCGGAAGCACAATGGTCGTACCAGGTTCGCAAAAAAAAAGACGGCATCCATTACCGGATGAAATTGTAGAACAGAAAGGGGCTATACCTATAGAGTGCTCAGCTGGATCGTTGGCAATGTGGGATGGTTCAGTTTGGCACAGTAATTACTCTAGAAAAGCAGAGGGCAGTAGGGTAGTTATTCATATAACCTTTTGCAGGTTAGCATTAAGACCAGTTGAGAATTATGACCATTTAGATGAAGAATGGCTTAAAAATAAACCCAGTGAACTCTCAACTCTTTTAGGAAGAGATGATTTTTTGGGACATAAAGACTTTAAGAAAGGTGGAGCTGGGGGAGAAACAGAAAAGCTATATAAAACATTCACTTGGGCTAGATCTTAATAGCAAGTTTAAAAAAATAGAGGGAATCATGGAATATATCAGGAAAATTTATACTATAGCTTTAACCTTAGTTTTTATAGGTATTTTTGATACCAGGAGATTGGAATTTAAATTAAATTTTTGATTTTAATTTAAATTATCCTCCTACCTCTTCATCATCTCTTTTTTAAATCATATCTACAATTTATGTATAATGCATTTCCATTTAGCGGGTATCGTATAATGGCTTATTACCTCAGCCTTCCAAGCTGATGATGCCGGTTCGATTCCGGCTACCCGCTCCAGGTTTTATTCACCAGAGGAGGGTATATGTTTGAATTATCTTTGTTTAATTCTGCTCAATTTGCAGATCAAGGTTTGTCGTTGTTAGGTACTTTATTATTAACTAGCTTAAGTGCTAGAACAAGAATGTACGGCTTTATTACTTTTATAGTTGTAAATATACCAGGTATATATCTATTAGTGGTTACCGAGCTTTGGTGGATTTTAGTAGTTACACCTTTATGGTTATATCTTAACTACAGAGGTTTTATTAATAATTACAGGGAACATAGAGATCATAAAATCGGATCTACATAATTTGCTTCCACATATCCAAATCTTGTATTCTTAGGTAAGTGTTTATTTCTTTTACTTTACCCATTGTTTCATAAGGTTGTGAACTGTAATTATGCCCAGGATAAAGAACTGTCTCTTCAGGCAGGGAAGATAGCTTTTGTAGGCTATGAAACATATCCTCAGAATTAGATCCAGGTAAGTCAACTCTACCGCAGCCTTGAACGAAAAGAGTGTCTCCGGAAACTAGGTTATTATTTACCTTAAAGCATTGTGATCCAGGAGTGTGTCCCGGTGTATGTAAAAACTCGATATCATTTTCACCAATGGTTAGATGATCACCTGATTCAACAATATTTAGATCAACATCAGAAACCCCTGTAACTTTCTTAACACCTCCTGCCTCATGTTTATTGACGAAAATTTTAACCGGTTCTTTTTCAAGTAATTCTGCAATCCCTTCTATGGAATGACCCCCCATACCACCACCTATATGATCTGGATGGTAATGTGTTACCAGCACGGAAGCCAACTTAAGGTCCTTCTCTTTTATATGACTTAATAAGGCATCTATATCCCAAGCTGGGTCTATGATTGTTACTTCTCTCGTGGATTTTGAACCAACAAGATAGATAAAATTATCCATAGGTCCAACTAGTAGTTGTTCTAAATATAGATCATTATTATTCATTCTTCTAGCCTCTCTTAAACGATTCGTTAAGCAGTATTTTATCTTGTTTATATCTTTTACCAGCAAGAAAATAACAAGGAATTGTAATAATGCTAATAATAGAAAATACTACAAGCAACATAGTGTATGGTTCTTGATAATTATTGGCATGTAAGAAGTCTACAAGAAGACCTCCGCCCCAAGAACCTAGTGTTAGGCCAATTAAGTTAAGGGTTAATATATAAAATGATACAACCGTGGCCTTTATATTTTCAGGTACAAGTTCTTGAACCGTACTAAAGGTTGGACCAAAAAAACAGCCTAATTGAAAGTACCCTATAACTATTCCAATCCAGAAGACAATAGAACCAGGCTCTACAAATCTATAATAAATACTAATAGGCAATGTAAATAATGCTAACCAGCATAAAAACATAGGCCTTCCTTGATCCGTATTTTCTTGCCACCAATCACTTAAAACCCCACCTATTAGATTCCCAGCCATTCCTGCAAAGACACCTATCCATCCAACTATTTGAGCTATATTAGACCTATCAAATCCTCTTTCTTGAACAAGCCAAAGCTGTTCAAAGTTAGATGCCCCTAGTGCAATGTGATAAAAGATGCCTGCAAGAATAGTAAACCTTAAGGCGGACGAAGCTGATAAGGCTCTGAATAAAGTTCGAATAATTTGTAAGGTGCTTTCTTTTGAAAGTGTTTGTTGTTTATCAGTATTTTGAATATGTTTCCTAGGCCTATCTTTAAATAATAGAGCACTTAGACCTAATGCTAGCCCTAGAGCACCCAATAGATAAAAGCAGTTTCGCCATCCCAATGATTCCCCTAGGTATCCTGCTATTAATAAGCTTACTCCAACACCAATTGGTACACCCATATAGTAAAACCCTGCTGCAAAGCCCATTCTTTTTGATGGAAAAGAATCCGAAAGTAAAGACATTGAGGTAGGGGTTAAAATAGATTCCCCAACACCTATAAACATTCTAGGAAGTGCCATTGAAATAAAGCCTTTGGCAGCGCCTGTTAAAGCCGTAAATACACTCCAAAGGACAACTCCAAAAGCTATTAATTTAGGTCTATTTACCATATCTGCCAACACACCCATAAAAAGACCAGCTATTGAATAAAAGAGAATGAACGGAATGGTTGTTAGAAAACCATACTGAGCGTTGGTTAGCCCTAAATCTGGAACAATAAAGTTAGAAAAGCTAGCTATTAATTGTCTATCAACAAAATTTAATAAATTTAGTAATGTTAGAAAAAACAGTAATCTGTAAGCGTTCAATAGAAATCCTTTTGGCAATCATAGCATAAGGATTTATGAAGTCTAAAAGATTGAAAGTTTATAGATATTAGTGTTATAGTAAGGTAATACACCTAGGAGAATTATGGATAAAATTATGAAATGGAGTAACTCTGAAATGAGGGCACTAACAAAAGGTGAGGCTCAATACCACTATTCAGCAGGAGCTCATAAATATACCAAATCAGACTGGTATATCTGGTTTTTTGGTAATACGACTAGATATGCAATATTTCAAACTTTTTTATGGAAATATGGAGAAGGAAAAATGGTCGGATACAACGATTTAACTAGAACTAAAAAGGCAGGATCCAGAACATTAAAGATCGATAATATTAAAGCCACAGTTCGTGATGGCATCTCCTTAGGTTTTATAGAAGCATATAAATCTGAAAGGGATAAGAGGGTAACTCTATACTCTTTTAATGATTCCGTACTTCAAGAAATTACGGACTATTGTTTTAAGATGAGAAGAAATAGAATGTGGGAAATTGCTGGATTTATAAGTGATTCATCTAGTGACACAGTAAACAATAGGCTAGCTGAGGCTGGTCTAAGGAAAGAATGGTTTAGAGCTATTAATAATTTTCTAGAAAAATTTGCAATTTCGGTTAAGGCTAAATTTGGAGAAGATAAATTCCCAAATGTTGTTTCTTTGAAGAAGTAATCAACTATAAAGATAGTTGTAATTTTTATCTCTTATTAGTATTGAAGTATAAATAAGATGCTATATTATTTTGTCCTCTACATGGATGTAGAAGTAGAGAAGAGGGCCTTTAATTGATTTCACCCACCTTCCCAGGGAAGTCATAACTACAGAGTCTTTGGTTCTTTTCTCTACTCATTAAACATTGCGGTTCTTCCTCCATCAACCACTATATCTTGACAAGAAACGAAACTGCCAGCATCACTAGCTAGATACAAAGCAGCTTCAGCTATGTCCAAAGCTAACCCCGAACGATTTAAGGGAACGGCTTTTGCAAGGTTACCCTTTAGCTTTTTAAGCTTTCTATCATTTTCTTCATCAGAGAGAATATTTGCCCTTTGCGAGCCTCCCCAAAAAATTGGGGTAGCTATTGCTCCGGGAGAGATTGAATTTACTCTAATATTGTCCGGACCTAATTCCACTCCTGACATTCTAGTATAATGAGTTACTCCCGCTTTCAAAGCAGCGTATAAAGGATCTCCTTGCCTGTATCGAATTCCTGCAATACTTGAATTATTAATAATACAGCCACCTCCATTTCTTCTCATCGGCTCAATGGCAAATTTTGTTCCAAGAATTACGCTTGCAAGTAATAAGTGGACACCATAATCAATATCTTTTTGAGTTACTTTTTCAATGCCTGCTCCAACAGGACCTCCTGCGTTATTAAACAATATATCCAATTTACCAAATTCATCCACTGTGTTTTTTATAGAGTTCTCTATTTCTTTTTCTTTAGTAACGTCTGACAATAGATATTTAGAATTTTTTCCAAGCTCACTACTAAGAACTTCCCCTTTTTCTTCAGATCTCCCTGAAATAACAACTTTCGCACCTTCACGAATAAAGAGTCTAGCTGTTTCTGCTCCTATCCCACTTGTTCCACCCGTTATAAGAGCTACTTTGTTTTCTAGTCTATTTGTCATTTTCAATCCTTATTTAAGCATTTATAAGTAGCATTAATTAACTCTAGTGATCTTCCGTCCGCTGCAAAATTATTTTTCATTTGATTCATGACATACGAGACTCCAAGGTTATTCTCAGGATCACCAAAGGCACATGAACCTCCCCAGCCAGAATGACCAAAAGATCTTTTAACGGGTCCATAAATAACCTTATGCATATTCATGATAAATCCTGCACCCCATCTAGTTACTACATCTAAAACCAAGTCTCTGTTAGTGATTCTTTCTTTAGTCATCTTAACTATTGTGTCCTCATTAAGTATTTTTAATGAAGAATCATTGGTGACCACTAAACTATATAATTTAGCTAATCCTGAGGCGCAGCCTTGTCCGTTTGCAGAAGGAATCTCCGCCGACCTCCAGTCTCTTGAATTTTGAAGATTAATTAAATTAGGACCTCTTGCAGTAGCTCTTTTTGCATCGTTAATTTCTGTAGATCCTTGAGATTGATTTTCTTCCTTAGGGAAGGGCACCATTTCTACAACTCTCTTTTCTTCAGTTTCAGGAAGCCCAATAAAAAAATCAATTTCATTTGGGTTACCAATTTCATCTGCATAAAAGGTACCTAGAGTTTTACCAGTGACTCTGATAATTAATTCTGAAGTCAGCCAGCCATAGGTCATAGAATGGTAACCTGAAGCTGTTCCAGGCTCCCATATAGGCTTCATGGCAGCTAACTCTTCTGCCATAGTTTCTTGATTATAGTAATCTTGAACATCGTTGGTAGCTGAGCCGCATATTCCAGCCTGGTGTGAAAGTAGCATCCCTACAGTTATGTCTTCTTTGCCGTTACACCCAAATTCAGGCCAATAATGAGATACTTTTTTTTCATAATCTAAAAGTCCTTTTTCTACAGCTAAAGCACAAGTTATCGCAGCAACACCTTTAGTCGTAGACCATACAGTCGCTAAGCTATCTTGATTCCAAGGATTGGTTTTTTGTTTGTCTGCATAACCTCCCCAAATATCTACTATTGCTCTACCGTCTTTATAAACAGCAAAAGAAGAGCCAACTTCTCGACCTGAAGAGTGAAGAGACTCAAATAATTCTTTAACTTCTGTAAATTTATGATCACAATTTCCCTGTATTTTCATCTCATTTCTCATTTATTAGGATCTTTCGATTCTACTCCTTTCCACCATTCGTTCATTATTTAATTTTATCTTTTAGCCAAACTATTAAGCTTTTTTCAAATTGATCAATTGATTTATATTTTTTCATCGGTCCTGATAAATTTTCTACAGCCATTTTTAGACTTATTAGTGCGTGCTTATCTTTAAGTATTGATTCAATGGGATCTACATGAACGCGTATAGTAAATAAAACAGTTCCATGTATAGGTAGTTTTCTGATCGTTTGTCTTTCAACTCTTAAGAATAGTTTGCTTGGTTTAGTTTCTTTAAATTCGACAAAAGGTTTGCTATGAACTGGCTGAAATAATTTTGGGTCATCGTAAATGGACCAGTTATATCTTTCAAATATCCTCTCTGTTGGAAGTTTCTTAAAAATTTCATCGACCCTTTTACCAATATCTTCTTTATAGCCAGGAACTCCATCATGTAAATCCATCAAAGATTTAGAGAACTTTTCTGCTAAAGACCAATGAGAAGGAGCACTCAAAGAAGCTGCTTCTAAATAGAACTTACCTTCTTTAGGTCTCATCAAGATTAAGTCTTCTTGAACCAGAAGGGTGGCTAGTTCAATTGGGTTTTTAAACTGATTGTGTTTATAAAGATGATTTGTTCTCTCTACATAAACAGAATCATTAGTAAATTTATATTTTTCTGAATGAAATTTTTGTAAGAAGCTTAATATAGATTCTAGAATCTCATCTTGTTCTTCTTCACTCCCTTCGATAATCTGCAGAACTTCACTTCTATTAGTTGTAAGAAGCTCTTCCTTTAAACGAATCTCTTCTCCAAATTTATCATCTATTTCTAACCATTTTGATTCTGAAATGGGATTAAGGCCTATCTTTACTCCTCCTTGCCCATCAAGATAAGGTGTGTATTTAGGTAATTGCAATCTAATCTAATCCACGTTTCTTTAATAAAGGTTCAATTTCTGGTTCTGAGCCTCTGTATTTTATGTATTGCGTCATTAAATCTTCAGTGTTACCTGAAGCATAAACGTATTCTTTAAGTTTTAGTGCTGTCTCTTTATCAAATAAACCTTTCTCCCTAAAAGGTTCAAAGGCATCAGCTTCTAGCACTTCAGTCCATAAATAGCTGTAATACCCAGATGAATAACCACCCGCAAATATGTGTCCAAAATAAGTGCTTCTATATCTGCTCTCAATTTGTGGAATTAACCCAAGTTCTGAAAGGGCATTGTCTTCAAATTTATCAATATCTTTTATATCTTCTTTGCTTGTGTGATAAGCCATGTCTAGATAAGCAGCTGCCACGTATTCACTTGTTTCGAAACCTTCATTAAAGGTTCCAGCTTCAGAGATCTTATTCAATAAGCTATCAGGAATGGGTTGTTGGGTTTGATAATGGAGAGCAAATGTTTTAATGATTTCAGGCTCTCTTGCCCAATTTTCCATCATTTGAGAGGGGAACTCTACGTAATCCCTGGTTACTGAAGTTCCAGAAAGACTAGGGTAGTTAGCATCAGACAACAAGCCATGCAAGCCATGCCCAAATTCATGAAATAAAGTTTCTACTTGCTCAAAGGAGAGAAGGGAAACACCGTCTTCATTTTCAGGAGGGAAATTACATACATTAACGACAATGGGTATTTGCTTGCCATCAAATTTACTTTGGCTCCTAAAGGTGTTCATCCAAGCACCTCCGCCTTTATTTGGCCTCAAAGTATAGTCTGTATAAAAAATACCTATGGTTTCATTATCTTTATTAAAGACTTCAAAGCTTCTTATATTATCTCTATATTTAGGTAAATCATCTCTCTCTACAAACGATATTTCAAAAAGTTTCGAAGCTACGTCAAAAGCTCCTTGTAAAACTTTATCTTCACTAAAGTAAGGTTTAACTTCTTCTTCAGTGAAATCATATTTGCTTTGTCTAATCTTCTCTGCGTAGTGCCACCAGTCCCAAGCGGCTAGTTCAAAGTTACCACCTTCTTGTTTAATCAAATTCTGCATTTCTTCTGCTTCTAGCTTTGCTCTTGCAATTCCGGGCTTCCATATTTGTTGTAACAAATCATCAACTCTAGAAGTTTTTTTGGCCATCGTGTCATCGAGAACATAATCAGCATGAGATTCAAATCCCATTAACTTAGCTTTCTCTTTTCTTAATTCCAGCATTTCAACAATAAGAGATTTATTATCGAATTCATTATCGTTATCTCCTCTTTGTATATAAGAGTTATACAATTCTTCTCTAAGTTCTCTTTGAGTGGAGTAAGTTAAGAAAGGGTACATACTTACTCTGGTAGGCTTAAAAACCCATTTTCCAGTGTGGCCTTCTGATTCTGCTAATAATGCCGCTTGTCTTATTTCTTCATCAGGCAAACCGTCTAATTCATCTTCATTGTCTATTATTAAACTAAAACCATTGGTTTCTTTAAGTACGTTTTGATCAAATTTAACTGATAAGCTGGATAGAGAACTATTTATATCTACCAACCTTTTCATTTCAGAATCTAACAGATTTGCTCCAGATCTAGTAAAGCTTTTAAAAGTTTCATTTAGAAGTCTTTTTTGTTCTGTAGAGAGTTCAAGTAAATTCTTTTGACTGTGTAAGGATTTAATTCTAGAGAAAAGATCTTTATTTAAGAGAATACTGTCACTATGGGAAGATAAGACTGGGCTTATTTTCATTGCCAAAGCATCCATCTCGTCAGAAGTGTTAGAGCCCAGTAGATTAAAGAAAACGTTGGCAACTTTATCAAGCGTCTTTCCTGATCTTTCTAACTCAGCAATAGTATTTTCAAAAGTAGGATCTTCCTTGTTAGAAGCTATAGCTTCAATTTCTGATAAATGCTGTTTCATTCCTTCTTCAAAAGCTGGTTCATAATGAGAGAACTCAATTTTTTCAAAAGGTGGGATTTGATAAGGTGTATCATAGTCTGTTAAGAAAGGGTTCATTTCAGCTCCAATGTTTTGACATCCTATACCTAGGAAAATAATTAAAATTAAATAGAATGGTTTTTTCACATACATCTCGTTACTCTAAGAACAGTCACTTTATAAGTCTATATCATTTAAAAATTTTATGACCAGTAACTTTACTAAAATAAGGAAATACTTTGGATGGGTCTTGATTATAGTCTCAATCATTCTTTCTATTTTAGGTATAGTGGTTGCAGCTATGGGCGAATTAGTTAAAGGCGGAGCTATATACGTAGCAAGTCAAGTAACCTGGTACCCGGGGCTTGCTTTGTTAGGTCCAGAAATTGTTCAAAAAAGTAAGGAGATATGGAATAATCTAATACTTAAAGTTAGAGGTTTTTTTAAATGATATACACAAAACAAGAAATACTTAGCGATCATGATTACGCTCAACCTAATGAAATGGCTGGTTACCTCTTACATGGAGGTTTAAATAAAGAAGGAGAATACCTATCGCCTAGGACTCGCATTAGATGGAAGGCAGTTAACCAATGGACTAAGCTCTTAAATGATAGAGGACATAAACTCTTGGATTGTTCTGTTGAGATCTTAAAACATGATAATTTTCCAAGTTTAAATCAAGCAAAATTACTTATTAATCAAGGTGAAGGTCAATTTCTTTGGAATAGTTTAACTATTACTGGGATCATTGAGGCAAGAGGGAGAGCTCTAGCAGAGATCGAGGCACCAAATTTTCAAGACATTATTGTTGAAGACATTTCGGATACTTGTGTGGCTCACATGAATAAAGGCTTATTTATAGCTCATGGGTTTGATGAAGGGGGTGATCCAAATAGTGATCAGGGAGCGCATGATCAGATGTGGTTTGCAGCAAGAGATTTATTATTAGGAAAAGAAGCTTATCCCATTCCTGAAGTTCCCGAGTCTATAGGAAGGCCTGCAAAAGAAAGAGAGATGCCTGATCTGCCTATAGAACATGAAGGTATACTAAATCTGTTGCTAGATGTTCTGATGATTGAGATAAGAGCAGAAAGTTTTTTCTCTTATTGTATGGACCTTGCCAATACAGAGGATGTATTTACGGATAAAAGAGAAGATGCTTTATTAGCTGGTGAAATGATTTCTAGAATAAGGCAAGATGAAGCTATACACGTAGCTTATCTTAATTTACTAATTTCAGAACTAAGGTCCTTTACTTTAAAGACGGTGGATGGACGTGAAAAGAAAGGTTCTGAAATCATAGATCCTCTATGGAAAAAAATGGTCCAATGGCACGGAGAAGAAGTTCATAGAGAAAGCGTGGCTATTAGATCTGAAGAATTCGTTAAACTTTTTGAAAAGATTAATGATTCAAGCCTTAAGAGTGAATTTAATTCTCTTTCTTCGAATAAAGAACTTTATTCTATCTAATTTACCTTGATAGACAGAATAGATCATCTAATCGTAGCGGTTAAAGATTTAGAAGCTGCAGAAAATAACTATAAGAAGATTTTTGGCAATGAGCCTGTATGGAGAGGAGAGCATGAATCTCTAGGCACCAAAAATTCAATCTTTAATTTTAATAATCTTTATTTTGAATTGCTTGCAGCTAACGGGGATGGTGCAGGAGCATCTTTAGTTAATTCAACAATAGATGAAAATGGAGAGGGATTGGCAGGCATAGTCTTTGGTTCAGATAATATAGAGAAGACTAAAGAACAGCTTTCTTCAAAAGGATATGAATTGTCTAGCCTTGTAGTAGGTGAAGGCCTTGATGAAGAAGCAGGAAAGAAAAGAACCTGGGAGAGTTTATTTTTACCCGATGAGATTACGAGAGGGTTATTTTCTTTTGCTATTGAACATAAAACAGGAAGATTAAATTCACTGGATAATTTTGAATCTAACTGTGTTCATAAACTGGATCATGTTGTTATCAACACTAATGACGCTGACGGTTTTATTAAAGTGTATGAGAAAGATTTAGGAATTAGATTAGCTCTAGACCAAACTGTTGAGAAGTGGGGCGGCCGAATGCTATTTTTTAGATTAAATCAAACCACAATAGAAGTGATAGCTAGATCTGATGAAGCAGAGTCTAAAGATAGTTTATGGGGGTTAGCCTGGGATGTAGAAAATCTGGAGGCAACTCACAAGAGGTTAACTCAACTAGAAATTGAGGCTTCTCCCGTTAAAGAAGGGAGGAAGCCCAATACACTCGTTTCTACCATTAAATCTAATACTTGCAATATTCCTACCTTATTTATTCAGCATCTGGCTTCTTGAGTTTGTCATATACCCAGTAGGGCGAATAGATTAATAAGAATAAAAAAGCTCCTATAATAACTAGCAATGGAATATGTAGCGGTGGATCGGGAAAGAAATCCATGATGCTTTGACCTTCTGTTGGTTTTGCACCTAAGTACCAATAATTTGCTGGTGGGCCCAAAAGAAGATTGATTATGTAAATGAATGGAAGCACTCCCAATGAAAAGAAAATTCCATTCTTTACTGAATGAAAGGTAGGGCGGTTGCTTAAAGCAATACATGCATATCCAATATTTACCATAAGTAAGCCATGTCCAAGAAAGAATAATACGTATTTTGGGTCAGGAAATGTCATAGTAACGTCAGGAGTGATCAGTGCATTTATTCCTCCTCCTATGCCCCAAAAGAAAGCTACTTCAAAGAATAATCTTCTATTGGTAAGAAGAAATATGCCAATAAAAAAGCCTGATAAGCTGCACATATGTATTGGCAATAATCTTATCCAAGGATAGTCCATGGAATGCCAGAGAAAAGGTTTAATTAATTCAAGTGCGATAATGGAAATGCCTAATATCTTCGCTATATTTTCTTGCTGGGAAACTGGCTTATCTCTATAAGTTCTAGGAAAGAAAATAGCTACACACAAAATAACAGCTAAAGTTACTAAGTGATAAGTTCCAAATATGTTGAATGGTTGTGCTTCCATTAAGATCTCTTATTTAAAGAATATTAATCAATTTAGTGGATATAATAGGTAACAATATAAAGAAGAAATGAACAATATTTCAACCAGTTTCTTTCCGAATATAAATAAAGAAGAGGCAATGACCTTGTTTAAAGCCTTCTGCTTCTTTTTCTTCGTGCTTGCTTCTTGGTACGCTCTTCGTCCTGTCAGGAATGAATTAGCGGTTCAGGGAGGAATTAATAATCTACCTTGGCTCTTAACGGGCGTTATGTTAGCTATGTTGATTATTAACCCTATCTATTCTTGGATGGTTTCTAAGGTTGATTCAAAGAAGATTGTTTTGTATATCTATTCTTTTTTTATATTTAACTTAATTCTATTTCTGTCTTTATGGTATATATCTGGTTCAGAAGGACGTATATGGACCGGTAGAGCATTTTATATTTGGTGTAACGTTTACTCTTTTTTTGTGGTTTCTATATTTTGGGTAGCTATGATCAATTTCTTTAACCAAACTGATGCAAAAAGATTTTTTGGAATAATTAGTGCCGGTGGATCCTTAGGTGCCTTTTTTGGGTCTTCTGTTGCAAGATACTTTTCAACGGAAATTTGTGGAAAAACCAGCGTAGATGATCTCGGGCCTATTACCTTGATAGTGTTTTCAATTTTTTCCTTATCAGTTGCGCTTTATTTTTCAAATTCTTTTAGAGCTAATTCTAGGGCTCAAGAACGAGGCGGCGAAATATTAGGTGGTTCTAGTATCGAAGGAATTAAGAATATAGTCACAGATCCCTTAATAAGAAACCTAGGGTTTTACGTCATCCTGTTTACTATGCTAATGACAACTTCTTGGATGATTTCATTAGGAATTGTAGAAGACTGGTCAAATGATCCTTGTGAGAGAACAGCTTTTTTTGCTCTAATTGAACAAATTGTTACTCCTTTAACTTTGTTTATGCAGGTTTTCTTGGCTTCTTATTTATTAAGAAATATCGGTATTCTGCCGATAATGATTACTTACGGAGTTATATTTGTAGCTGCCTTCTCTTCATATGCACTATTTCCAACTATTACTACAGTTACTGCTGTAGCAGTTTGTACAAGAATCTTTGAGTATGGTCTAAACAAGCCTACTCGGGAGACACTTTATACAAATTTAGCCAAGCAAGATCGGTATAAATCTACTGTGCTTATAGATACTTTCATAGCCAGATCAGGAGATGTAATTGGTGGTTGGTTTGTAAGAGGACTTGTAGGAGCTGGAGTTGTAACTTTATCTATATCTTGGGCTGCCTTACCTTTTGCTCTAATGATATCTTTTGTAGGTTATAAAGTAGCAAAGTCAGCTGAGAGCCAATGAAGGATAATTTTATTCAAGTTGCTGACATTACTGATATTGATTTAAACCAATCAGTGTCCGTTGAAGTAGGTGGTAAGGCAATCTTAATTTGTAATACTGAAAATGGAGTATTTGCTGTTGAAGACAGGTGTACCCATACAGATATACCTTTGTGTGGTGGGCTAATAGTAGAAAATTTAATAAGTTGTCCTGTACACGGTGCAGTATTTGATTTATCAGATGGTTCCGTTCAAGCCCCTCCAGCTTTTGAAGACCTTGAAACATTTGAAGTAAAAATCGAAGACACTTCGATCAGTGTTAAATATTTAAAATAAGAGTAAAGTAATCTCTAAAAAGATATATGAAACTTCAATTTATAGAAATAGAAAATATCTCAAAACACGTTAAGAAGATTTATTTAAACCGACCAGAAAAAAGAAATGCTTTATGCAATCCGCTTAGGCAGGAGCTCTTTAGTAGTCTTGAAGATCTTGATAATGATCCAGAAGTTAAAGCAATTATCGTTGCAGGAAAGATGATATTGGAAAAGAAATGTTTATTATTCAGGCCGGCCAAGTGCAAGTTCTTGGTGGTTTGGATAAGAAGAAGGTTCTTGTAACACTAGGGCAAGGTTCAGTATTCGGTGAAATCGCCCTACTTGGTGTAGG
>PVBE011076830.1_pt1 | contig 21187 bp, 23 predicted proteins | sample 1631181 | NCBI WGS metagenome assembly PVBE01 (sample SAMN08397723, study PRJNA350692) | Marine metagenome, whole genome shotgun sequencing project. | isolation source: water | place: Pacific Ocean | collected 2012-04 | reverse complement strand
TGGAAGATTTTGGAATCCATACACTATTATTCTGCGATTTGAGAATCTTTCTCTGCTTGTGGTTTGACTTTCTTTATTAGATCTTCTGATAAAGCATGTTGTAATTTCATCCAAAACGCAGGATTATCATGCTTCAAATTTTTCAATCTCTCACTATTCCAAGATACGAATATCAGTTCACCTGTGGCATGAACATCAGCAGATGCTGGTTCGCCTGATAAAAAACTGATCTCAGCTATAAATGCACCTCTATCTAAGCTAGCGATTGGCATTTCATTAACCTCGACATTTGCTGTGCCAGATAAGACAAGTAATAGATTATCCTGATGGTCACCAGATTTGATCAAATAATGATCTTTAACAGATTTTATTGTACCCATATTCCAAAAATAAAGGAATTCATTTGAGGTTAAGTTTTTGAATATGCTATAATAGAGATCTCGTATCTCATCCGGAATCATCTTGGGGCGTCTATCTAATAATATCTTTATGATATTGTAAGTATTTACGATTACAAATATAGCAGTCCAAAAGGCTGCAGATGTATTGTCAGCATAAAAGTAATGATAGGAAAATAGTGAGATCTGTGCTGCTGTAAGTGTCGTTCTAAGCCATAGAACTTCTCTTATTGCCAAAGCTATGAATGTTAACGCATAGCCCATATTTAATATTATAACTGATTGATCCATAAGGTCGGATAATTTTAGATATTAATTATATTTCAACTTTGTTTGATAAATTTAATGGAAATATGAAATAATAAATTAAATAATTAACATCTTCATAGATTGTACTTTTTAATAGGTAACTGATATAATTGAACAGGGTGTGATTTAGCAAATAGTTTTTATAGGCAATAATAATTAACATAATTAGGTAATATGAAAATATTTATTATTCAATTTGTTGTTCTTTTTTATTCTTGTGCATCGGATAAAATGGAATTAGGAAATACGGTGACTTTGGATTGTGTTCAGCGTGATCCAATTGGAATGATATCGGAAGATCTCTATCAGGTAGGATCGGTCGTGCCTACAGACACACACCCATCTTTTACAAAAAAAGTAAATGTTTGCGGGATTACTTTGATAGCTGGGGATGAGGTCTCTACTTCATTCATGGAAAATGTGGCTCAGACCATCAGTGAAATATTTATTGTGAATGAAAGTACTGACACTCTTTTACAACAAACATTATTAAAAAATCTTTACCTATATAATACAGTTATTCCTTTATTCTATGGTGAGGATTGGAGTGAGACCAGTTTAGATGGGCTCATGGATGAGAACAGCGTGTGTGACATTATAATGGAGGGTGTCTCAGATCCTGTTATGGAGGTGGTAGAGCACATCCTTCACCATTTGACAGATATAGGTGCACACTATACATTCCCATCGGATTGGGGTCTTACTTCTTCATCTAAACTATATGACCTGACCCAAGAGGCAATATCGCTTGGGTATTATGATATTTCATCTTATTCTAATATCTCGAATATTGGTATTAGGAATAGGGTTATTATACAAGAGTATGCATATTGGGTTATATATACAGCCTGGAATCTGAGGAAGTACTATGGACCAGAACAAAGTGAATGGTCTATAGTTGATGGAGATGAATTACAATCAAAATTACCAAGGTCATATTCACTTTTTATGGAGATCATTCCATCTATAATGACATGCCCTAGCAAGCAAACGCTTGATTTATTTTTAGAATGATCCTCTAGATCACGATAGATTCATTAAGGCAGATGCATATATTAGATAAGAAAAGAATAATCAATATTCTAAATGGGCTGGACCTGGTTCCGATCATCGAAGAGGGATTTATTTCATATTCCAAGGGTGGTAGTATTATTCCACCCGTAGGGGAATTGACCTTTGATGATCCACCAGGAGATGTACATATTAAATATGGATATATCATTGGTGATTCCTATTATGTCATTAAGATCGCTTCAGGATTTTGGGAAAATGAAAAATACGGTATACCCAATGGACAGGGAATGATGCTATTATTTGATCAAAGGACAGGAAAGCCAGAAGCAATCTTATTGGATGATGCGTTGCTAACTGATATTCGTACAGCTATTGCTGGTCAAATTTGTGCACAAAGATTTTCCAATCAGATAGAAAAGATAGGAGTATTCGGAACTGGTCTCCAGGCTAGACTTCAGGTTGAATATTTAGCTAATATTACAGACTGTAGACAGGTAATGGTCTGGGGTCGTAATGAAAATAAAATGAACATCTACAAAAATGATATGAATAAAGTGGGATTTGAAGTCGTATTAGGTAACTCAGCTAAAGAGGTAGCATCAAAATGCAATCTGATCATTACAACTACAGCGAGCAAAGAACACTTGGTTTCTGATGATGACATATTGCAAGGGACTCATATTACTGCAATGGGTTCTGATACTCCTGATAAAAGAGAATTAGGTCCAGGAATAATTGAAAAAGCTGATCTAGTGGTGGCAGACAGTATTGAGCAATGTCAGGAAAGAGGCGAGATAGCATGTGCGATAAAAGATGGTCTAACTTGCGTTGACCATATCGTCGAGCTGGGACATATCCTCTCAGGCCAGCATCCAGGAAGAGAGCACCATTCACAAATTACAGTGGCTGACCTAACTGGTGTGGCCGTACAAGACATTCAGATTGCCTCTGCTGTCTTTGAACAATATATGGAGACAAAAAATGAGATTTGAAGAATTTCAACTTGAACGAAATCAATCATTATTTGAGAATGAAGTAGATTATAATCTATCTGAGAGTGGCGTTCATCCATTGAAGATCTCTGAGATACTTACCAGTGAAGAACAGGAACAGGTATTGGATACAGAACTCTTTTATGGATATACGAATGGAACACCTCAATTAAGAAAGAGAGTTATTGATATGTATGATCAGAATCTATCTTTGGATAATGTATTGATCACATCAGGATCTGCAGAAGCAAATTTTCTATCTATAATGACACAATTGGAAAGAGGTGATGAGATAATATATATGGTTCCCAATTATCTACAGATCTATCACTTGGCACGTAGTTTTGGCATTGATGTTAAAACTCTTCCTATCAGGCAGGAAATAGGCTGGCAATGGGATCCAGATGAGTTAAAAACCATTGTATCTTCCAATACAAAAATGATAGTGGTCTGTAATCCAAATAATCCAACGGGTGCAATAATGAAGAATGAGGTTATGGATAGGGTCATTGAGATCGCTGCAGATCTAGACTGTTGGATTCTTTCCGATGAGGTCTATAGAGGTGCTGAACTTAATGGGGTTGAATGTCGATCTTTTGTAGGTGCAACAAATAAGACCATAGTAAATGCCGGTCTTTCAAAAGCATATAGCCTGCCTGGACTTCGCATTGGTTGGACCGTTGGTTCTAAGGCATATATTGATAAAGCATGGTCATTTCATGACTTTACGGTCATTAATGTATCCTACCTAAGTGATTGGATAGCATCAAGGATCCTCACAAAGGAAAGAAGAAGAAAAATATTAGACCGGACCAAGGATCACTTGAACCATAACCTAGATCTACTCTGTGATTGGGCAGCAGACCTGCCTTCGATCACCTTATCTAGACCAGAGGCAGCTGCAATAACTTTTGCTAAAATAAATCTTGAAATGAGCTCTGAAGAATTTGTTTTTGATCTAAGAGATCACCATAGTGTATTGCTTACTGCCGGAAAATGGCATGGCCTAGAAGGGTATGTGCGATTTGGCTATGGAACACCAACTGATTATGTTGAAAGTGCCTTAAAAAGAGTCAAATCTTTTTTGAGTGATAAAAAATAGAGAAAAATTAGATAAATTTTAGAATTAATATTTTAATAATTACGACTCATTTAACCTTTAGCAATGGAGATGGATTCTAAGATGGCTGTATTAAATCCCTATATTTTTCGTGAATATGATATTCGAGGTAATGTTGCCGAAGATTTTCCTGAGCATGTTGTAACCAAATTAGGAAAGGCATTTGGTACTTTTGTAAGCCGTGCAGGTGGTCGGGAGGTGGCCATCAGTGGTGATATAAGACTTACTACACCAATGCTCATTGACCAATTTAAAATTGGTGTTCTTTCTACTGGGATTGATGTGATCAATCTTGGAATACTACCAACACCTGTCAATTACTTTTCCATGTTTCATCTTGGAGTCTCTTCGGCAGTTCAGATCACTGGAAGTCACAATCCTCCAGAATTCAATGGATTCAAACTCTCAATGAATAAAAAACCAGTCTATGGAGATGACATACAGACACTATATCATTTGATAGATGATATGGATTTTGACGAAGGTGAGGGAACGGAGGCACGGTTCAAAATACTTGAAGTATATAATAAAATGATCATGGAGAAGATCAATATAGAGAAACCACTGAAAGTGGTTATGGACTGTGGAAATGCAGCAGCAGCAATCAATGCTCCAGAATTATTTAAATCACTGGGTGTAGAATTAAAAGAACTTTATTGTGAACCTGATGGTACGTTTCCAAACCATCATCCAGATCCCACAGTTGAGGAAAATCTTATTGATCTTATTGATCAAATTAAAACAGGAGAATATGATCTAGGCATAGCATTTGATGGAGATGCAGATCGAGTTGGAGTTGTGGATGAGAAAGGTGATATTCTTTGGGCAGATCAACTTATGTCTCTTTTCTTACCCGATATACTTAAAGAAGGTGAAGATGTATTATTCGATGTGAAATGTTCACAGGCTTTGGAAGATATGATTCATCGATATGGAGGTAATCCAGTTATGTGGAAGACAGGACATTCACTGATAAAACAGAAAATGGCAGAACTAGGATGTAAGTTTGGCGGCGAAATGAGTGGGCACATATTTTTTGCTGATGATTATTATGGCTATGATGATGCGCTCTATGTTGCAGCAAGATTACTTGAATTATTATCACGAACAGAAAAAAGTTTATCACAATTGAGATCTGAAATTCCAGTCTATCATTCCACCCCAGAAATGCGATTGGAAGCAAAAAACGATGAAGAAAAGTTTATTATCACAGAAAAGGCCATAGATTATTTTACTGAGCACTACGACTGTATAACTGTAGATGGTGTTCGGATAAAGTTTGGTGATGGATGGGGGTTGGTTCGTTCATCTAACACTCAGCCAGTCATTGTATGCCGATTTGAAGCGAGTTCAGTCCAAAGAAAAGATGAGATAATGGATTTGGTCTTGAGCAAATTAAAAGAATTTGGTGACTTGAAACTTGGTGGACATTAGTGTTGGAATTCAAAGAACTGATCGAGTTTATACGCTCAGAAGTAAATAATGGCCTAAAGAATATTCCAATACCAGAAACTCCTAAATATCTTTATGACCCTATACGTTATTCCATTAGAAGTAGAGGCAAACGTTTTAGGCCTATCCTAACGCATCTATCCGGTAGAGCTAATAACATTGATCCAGATGCATTGATGAATATGTCATTGGCAGTAGAATTATTACATAATTTTACTCTAGTTCACGATGATATTATGGACAATGACTCGATGCGTCATGGGAAACAAACAATCCATGAGAAATGGGACTCTTCAACCGCAATTTTATCTGGTGATGGTATATATACAATTGCTCAGATCGTTCTGAATGAGCTCTCATACAATTTCAGTTCTGTATCAAAATATTTTAATAGTACAACATTAGAAATTTGTGAAGGACAAGCCTTAGACAAAGAATTTGAAAATGATAGTACCATCACAAAAGAGATGTATTTAAATATGATTGATAAGAAGACAGGAAGTTTGCTAGGTGCCTCAGCGGCATTACCTATCATATACAATGATGGAACAAAAGAATTGGTGAATATATATGAACAGTTTGGTAGATGTCTTGGGAGAGGATTTCAAATACATGATGACCTATTAGAGATTATTACAGATAGTCACACTATGGGAAAAAGTCTTGGTAGTGATATTTTGGAAGGAAAGCAAACCATTATGGTTATCATGGCAAGAGATAATTTCCCGAATGAATGGGAAGATATAATCTCCAATTCTGACCAACGTACATTAATTGATAATATCTCATCTTTCTTTGAGAAGAAGGGAATAATTGAAGAAACTAGATTGATATCCAAGTCTTTCTTTAATTCTAGTTTAGATCAATTAAATAAACTTGATGGAATTATTGTTGATGAACTTGTTGAACTTGTTAAACTTATAGAAGAGAGGACCTACTGATGTATCAGAGATTAGACAAGGAAAATATGTTTAGTGCAATTTGGGATTTTCCTGAGAATCTATCAGATGCACTAGAACTTGGTAATTCCATTAAACTCAATCAAAAATATGACAATATACAGGGAGTAGTAATCGCGGGTATGGGTGGTTCAGCTATAGGAGGTGATGTTATATCAGTATTAGAAAAAAACAATATCACTGTTCCAATTTCGGTTTGTCGTGGATATTCTGTTCCAAATTGGGTCAATGAGAATATATTGGTAATCTGTTCATCATATTCAGGGAATACTGAAGAAACTCTAGCGGCCTTGGATGATTCATTGGAAAAGAATGCAATTGTTTGTGGAGTGACCACTGGAGGTGGATTGGCTGATAGACTTAGATCAATAAGAAAGGATGTTATAATTATTCCTGGAGGGTTACAGCCGAGGGCAGCCTTAGCATTTTCATTTGTCCCAATGATAAAATTATTGGAACAAATAGGCCTATTGAACACACAGATCGATACATGGATACCTATGGCCATAGAATCTCTCTCTAATAATAGAAAACTTCATAGTCTTGATTCAACTGAGAATCCAATATTTGAGCTATCTAACCAACTTTGTCATAAGATACCTATAATTTATTCTGATAGTTCTACGATGGGTGTAGCTGCCCTACGTTTAAAAGGCCAGATATGTGAGAATTCAAAAATGCTCTGCTATTATAATGAGCTACCTGAATTAAATCATAATGAAATAGTAGGATGGGAGAATAACTCCAATTTATTCGACCATTTATTTATACTATGGCTTTGTGACAATTCAGATAATCAAAGAGTAAAATTTAGGCAAGAGATTACTCAAACAATATTAAATGAAAAGAAGGTAGATCAATTTGTAATTGAAATGACTGAAAGTACATTTCAAGAAAGATTTCTTAATATGATTAACTATGGGGATTGGCTAAGTTACTGGTGTGCAATCGCACATAACACCGACCCAAGTCCGGTAAAGAATATTGCCAGATTGAAAAAAGAGCTGAATGAAATTTTATGATTCCTGTAAAAGTAACTAAGATATCCTATCATTCCGAAAGTAAAAGTTACACTGTCATTCTAAAAGAGATTACGGGTGACAAGTGTCTTCCTCTGATTGTTGGTTCATTTGAAGCACAGTCCATTGCATTGGCAATTGAGACAGTCGATACGCCACGTCCGCTAACTCACGATTTGATATGTGGTGTGATCACTGGTATTGATAGCATTCTAAATACGGTTCGCATCAATAATCTGGAAGATGGAGTTTTTTTTGCTCAATTGGAGATAGAATCTACTAAACTAGGTAAAAGAAACATTGATGCAAGACCTAGTGATGCTATTGCAATAGCTCTTAGGATGGATACACCCATTTTAGTTGCAAATAAAGTTCTGGATGAGGCAGGAATATTAGAAGAAGCAATTGACCAAGCAAAACCATCTAAAAAGAAAAATGGACTGTCGTTAAAAACCTTGAAAAATAGAATGCAAAATGCAATCGATGAGGAAGATTATGAGGTTGCAGCTAAATTAAGGGATAAGATCAGTAGACTAGAACCTTAGAAGGAAGCACCTAATTCTTCTAATGCCACTTTTGCAGCTAGTTGTTCTGCTGTTTTCTTATTAGTTCCCAACCCGGATGAGTATTTTTTAGTACCTATCTTCACTTGAATTTCAAAGGTTCTTTGGTGATCAGGCCCAGATATATCCTTTACCAGAAATAGCGGATTGTCTATACTCTGAGAGTGACAATATTCAATTAGTTTTCCTTTATAATTTGTCGATTTCCAAGCCTCTTGTCTATATGTCCAAACTGTATCAAGAATAAGTTTTCTACACGGTTTAATTCCACCATCTAAATATATAGCACCAATCAATGCTTCAAATAGATTTGCTTGTTGTTTTTCTGCAATTTTTTCAATACTTAGATCAACGCTTTGTTCAATCTTAAGATAGTCCATTAGATCTAAGAGTTGCCCTATACTAGCTAAATATGGTTTCTGTACTAATGCAGCGCGCTTTTGGGTCAAAAGTCCTTCATCTCCTTCAGGAAAATCGCGCATCAATTCACGACTGACTATAATATCTAGTACAGCGTCTCCTAAGAATTCTAGTCTCTCATAATTATTTCTTGGTTCTGTATCAAGTGATTTATGCGTGAAAGCTTGATTTAGATATTCTTTATTGTGAAAGATATAATTTATCTTTTTCTCCAAATTTGAGACAGATTCAGCTTGATCTAAGAAATACTGTCTGAGTTTGACAAAGAGGTTCAATTGTATTTTTTAATACAGATAACGGCATTATGGCCACCAAAACCAAATGTATTGGATAATAATGCATTAACTTGGCAATCTTGTGCATTATTCGGTACGTAATCAAGTTCACATTCTGGATCTGGTGTATCATAATTAATTGTAGGGGGCAGTGTCTGATCTATAATGGTCTTTACTGATGCAATGGCTTCTATTCCACCAGCAGCTCCAAGTAAATGACCTGTCATCGATTTTGTTGAACTGACCTTGAGCATATTACAATGATCCTGGAATAAATTTGAAATAGCGGCTGATTCGTTTTTATCATTAAATGGAGTCGAAGTTCCATGGGCATTGATGTAATCGATCTCATCAAGGTTAAGTTTCGAATCTGTTACCGCTCTTTCCATCGCTTTTAGAGCACCTATTCCACCCTCAGAAGGTTGAGTTATGTGAAAAGCATCATCTGTTGATCCGTAACCTGCAAGTTCTGCAAGTATCGTAGCACCACGTGCTTTTGCATGTGATTCAGTCTCTATGACAAGCATTCCTGAACCTTCTCCCAGAACAAAACCATCTCTATCTCTATCAAATGGTCTGCTTGCTGCAACAGGATCATCATTTAATTGTGATAGAGCTCTCATATTTGCAAAACCAGCAATTGTCAGCCCAGTAATACTGGCTTCTGTTCCTCCAGTTACCATAGCATCTGCGTCACCAGAAATAATCAATCGCATTGCCATTCCAATTGCATCGGTGGCTGAGGCACAGGCAGATGTAATGGTCTGATTAGGGCCTTTGAGATTCCAACGCATTGATAGATGGCCACCAGCAATATTTGCGATCATTTTTGGTACAAAATGAGGAGATACTCTTCTAGCACCTTTTTGATCAATAACTCTTTGCTGATCTTCTAATGTTTGAATTCCACCAACACCAGTTCCTATGGTAACACCAATTCTATCAGGATTGAAAGAATCTGAATCCAGACCTGACATTGATATTGCCTCATGGGTTGCAGCCAATGCATAAACAGAAAACGGGTCTAGTTTTCTTATATCTTTAGGGTCTAGCACTGACTCAGGTTGGAAATTACTTAATTCTCCAGCAATCTTTACTCTGTGACCTGACGCATCAAAATATGTTATTGGACCAATTCCGCTCACACCTGAGATAAGATTCGACCAATATTCTTCTACATTATTACCATTTGGTGCTACAGCACCAAGGCCAGTAATTACAATTTTTTCTCTAGACATTTTTTGTAGTTTATTCCTGAACCTTTTCTATATAATCAACAGCAGATCCCACAGTCGTTATATTCTCTGCATCCTCATCTGGAATCTCAATCCCAAACTCTTCTTCAAATTCCATGATCAATTCTACTGTATCTAGTGAATCCGCACCAAGGTCATTTACAAAATGCGCCTCAGACTTGATCATATCATCTTCTACACCTAGTTTATCGATTATCACTTCCTTTACTTTATTGAATGTGGACATAATGTCTCCTTATTTAATTTATGACTCGGCCACCATCAACCGTAATGGTTTGGCCAGTAATGTAACTTGCCTCATCAGATGCCAGAAAAACTGCAGCATGTGCAATGTCCTCTGGTCTACCAATTTTCCCAACTGGTATCCTATCTAATAAATCTTTCTTCAAATCTTCTTGTAGGTCAACGGTCATCTCAGTATCTATCCATCCAGGTGCAATACAGTTTGCTGTAATTCCACGTGTTCCAACTTCTTTTGCAATAGACTGTGTCATTCCAATTAGACCAGCCTTGGATGCTGCATAATTAGCCTGACCAGGATTACCTGTAAGGCCTACAATGGATGTAATATTAATTATCCTACCAAATTTATTTTTCATCATTGGTCTTATTGCAGATTTCATTCCATAGAATGCACCCTTGAGGTTTGTCTGAAGAACTTCGTCCCATTGTTGATCCTTCATCCTCATAAGTAATGAATCTCTCGTAATGCCAGCATTGTTGACAAGAACATCCAGTTTTCCAAACTTATCGATAACTGTATTAATGGTTTTAGAAAAAGCCTCACCATCACCAACATCACAAGGCATTGGAGTTGCATGACCTCCTTTTTCATTGATTTTTAAACTAAGTTCATTGATCTTTGATTCTGATCTGGCAACGCATATGACATTGGCACCTGATTCTGCAAAAATATGAGCTATCGTTCGTCCTATTCCCTGTGAGGCGCCTGTAATTATGGTAATCTTATTTGTTAGATCAAACATTTATTTTCTCCAATTGATCCATCGTCTCAATACCCTCGCATTTTAGTGATCTATCAATGCGTTTATTCAGTCCTTGCAGTACCTTTCCAGGTCCAACCTCCAGAAAAGAATTAATTCCACTATCCCTCATTGCCAATATTGACCTAGTCCAATGAACAGGGTTCTCCAATTGCCGTATGAGCGAGTCCTTTATTGCATTACTATCTATCACTGGTTTTGCATCAACATTTGTATAAACAGGATAAGATGAGTCTGAAATTTCGAGAGAATTAATCATTTCGGCAAGATTTTCTCTAGCAGGAGACATTAATGGTGAGTGAAATGCACCACTTACCTTTAACTCAACTGCCATACGAGCACCAGCATCTTTGGATGAATTCATGGCCCATTGAATTGCATCGGGAGATCCTGATATCACAACCTGACCTGGTGAGTTGAAATTGGCAGTAACAAGAGTGCCCCTACCATCATATGAAGAACAAAGCTCTTCTACAGAGTCATCATCCAATCCTACGATGGCTGCCATAGTGCCCTTTTTTATCATACCTGCATTTGCCATACTCTCAGATCTGATCTTTACTAGTTTAAGGCCAGTTGCAAAGTCAAATGCACCACCAATCGCCAAAGCAGAATACTCTCCAAGGCTATGTCCTGCGAGTGCATCTGGTCTTTGCCCTTTATCCATTAGCAGATAACCAGTAATGGCAGAAACAATATATATGGCTGGTTGAGTATATTCAGTTCTTTTCAGTTTCTCATCAGGACCGTTAAAAATAATGGATTGGATATTACAATTCATTATTTCTTCTGATTGCTCAAAATATTCTTTTGCCTTTTCGGATCTCTCCTTTAGGTCCAAACCCATTCCAACCTTTTGGGATGCTTGGCCCGGGAATAGCCAACCTACCATCGTTATTTAGACTCCCATTTTATTAAAATACTTCCCCATGTGAAACCTGCACCAAAAGAAGCCAGTAAAACATAATCACCATCTTTTATTCGATTATCGCTAAAGGCCTCATTCAAAGCAATTGGAATTGTCCCTGCAGTCGTATTACCGTATTGATCAATATTGATCAATACTTTTTCTTCAGATATGCCACAACGCTGTGCGGCAGAGTCAATTATTCTCTTATTAGCTTGATGGGGTATGAATAGCGCAATATCATCACCAGTTAAATCATTTCTAGATAGAATCCTCTCAGAGACATCTGCCATTCCCTTGACCGCATATTTAAATACAGTCTTACCATCTTGTTTTATATAATGTTGTCTATCATCAACAGATTTTAGTGTTGCTGGAATTCTACTTCCGCCTCCGGGCATAATAAGATAATCACCTCCTGAGCCATCCATATGTAAAATAGAATCAACTATACCTGTTTTACCTAGGGTTGGTTCCAAGATCACTCCACCGCCACCATCTCCAAAGATCACGCAAGTATCTCTGTCTTGAAAGTCTAGAATTGATGTCATTGTATCCACGCCAATGACCATCACTTTTTTATGTCTCCCTGAAGCAATAAAATTTGCTCCAGTTTCTAATCCATATAAAAAACCAGAACATGCTGCGCTTAGATCAAATCCCCAGGCATTTTTTGCACCAATATTTTTTTGAACTAGTGCAGCAGTGGAAGGAGTAAAATGGTCTGGCGTTACCGTGCCAATAATGATAAGATCAATATCATTTGCTGATATACCACCTTTTTCAAGAAGGGAAGTGGCAATACGCGTTGAAATATCTGAGCTTGCTTCATCTTCGGATACTATATGTCGTTGAACAATTCCAGTTCTTGACCGTATCCAATCATCTGTGGTATCCACTAGCTTCTCCAGATCAAGATTTGTCATCACATTTTTTGGAGTACTATGAGCAGTTGCTGTTATCTTAGCATTCATCTCTATTTATGAGATTAGAAGTTCTCTGGATTTGGTTGGAGAATTTATAGAACGAGTATGCGGTAATGGGATTGATCGGGTCCTATGAGGCTGACACAACGGGCCTTCCTCTATAGTAGCCACAATTGGGACATGCTCGATGAGGCATCTTTGATTGACTGCATTGAGGGCAAGATGTAGTAGCGACAAGACCCGACTTATAGTGAGTTCTACGCTTTTTCCCACGAGATTTTGATTGACGTCTTTTTGGCAGTGCCATGAATTCTCCTTAATTTTATTTATTTTCTAATTTTTTTAATTTTTCCCAAACGTCATAGCCTTGTTCAGTTTTACAATCACAGGATCGGTCATTCTTATTAATGCCACAAATAGGACACAAGCCCATACATTCATCAGTGCAAAGAGGTTTCATTGGCTTGTCCAATTCAATGAGATCTGCTACTATGATACCCAGATCTAACTCATCCACAGATGTAGATAATTCCACTATGTCACTATTGTCAACTTCTTTGATCTTTTCCAATCTATCTGTGAGTGATATATTGATGGGCAAGGAAATGTTCGAATGAAATAAGTCTAAGCACCGAACGCATTTATGCTCAATGGTTGTATCCAGTTCACCGTTCAATTCAAAACTGTTTTTTTTCAAGACATTGGCTGATATCAAACATCGAATGTTATTACCCTTAAAAACCGTACCCCTATCAGGAATGTTATCTACTAGAATGTCAAAGAACCTTTTCTGAAACCCGGATCTAATATCCGACAATTTTATTATCATTTAGAACTGGGAAATTTACTGGATTGAATAATCCTAACCAATACTGATCCAATAATTAAATGCTTTTACAAAAAATATTATTTATTTGATAATAATGATCAATCTTCTGTATCAAGTTCACTGTCATCACTGTCATCACTGTCATCACTGTCATCACTGTCATCACTGTCATCAAATAAGAATTCATCTTCATCGTCTTCCAATTCATCTTCATCCTTCCTAAGTAAAAGATCATCGTCATCTGATTTTTTCTTAAAAGCGATAAACATGAGAGTCTCTCCTACGGATACAATGGATAGACCATATGAGACAATTGATAGTCCAATTAGAAAATATGAAAGCCCTAGGATCACACCGGAGATTGTTTCAATGGTAGAAAGATCACTGCTCGGGACTGCATAACAATTTGAAAATATATTTGGAATACAGTAGCAAAGGCAAAAAAGATCTGCAATCTCATTCCGCAAGCATGATACTGTATCTAGCATCCATCCTGGGTATACCAGTGAGGAGGCATATGTCGAAATGTTGGTTAAATTCCCACCCATAAACCATTCACATCCAAATACAAAATTTATAAAGTTAATTGCATTCATCCAGAACCATGAGAATATTTCCAGACCCAATACCAAAAGTGGGATGAGTAGAAGGTGATATAATACGATTCTCCAGGCATGCCCTATTGAGATGGAATAGGAATTAAATACAGTGCCCATGGTGTCTTCTTCGTAGACACCTACGATCGATGGTGTATATACCAATGATACTCCTAATACAAAAAGAGAATAGATAGTAAATACAGATCCAAAGAAATAGATGACGTAAGGGACTACGAAGATAAATTCTCCAAGGAATGGAATAGTGCCTAATAATGCAAAGAAACCAGCAAACAAGACAAAGAAGAAAATGATGATGGCTATGGCAATAGGTGAGAATACTACGGCGTGCCAATGTTTCTCTACATATTCCCATGCATCTCCAGAAGAAAAGAAATCATTCCCTTTCAATTGTTTTAATGTGACGCGACTAACAGCAGTAGCTGATAGTAGAATGAAAATCATCCATGTTGTAATACCAATGTAGTATAAGGCCCAACCATACCACTGAGCCTCATTTCCAAATAGGCATGGGTATAGGCCATATTTTGCAATGGCATCCTGGAATGACATTCCAGAGAGGACCAAGGACAAATAACTGAAAAGCCAGTAGGATATGAATCCTCCAAGGTTACCTACAATAAATATCCATATCTTCTTACCACTCAGGGCAAGTCTTGGTGCACGAAATAAATCACGAAAATCATAATAAAGATTAATTGGTCCCATGATTCTTATCTCCTAATTATTATTGTTCTTTTCTCACAAAATCAACCCACGTTGGCATTCCAAGTTCAGTTGATAGTGCATCAGCTGCAGTTTTTGCTGAATTGTAATTATCATAGCTACCCACTCGAACCCTATACCAGATCTCTTCGGCATTGAGAACCACTTTTTGAATATATGAGTCATATCCTTGGCCTATTAGGTTTTGAGAGAATAATTGTGCATCTTTCAGCAGTTTTTTTGAGGTGATCTGGATTGTGAACCTGTCTGTTCTTGCAGCTATACTTGCTTCTTTTTTTGTTTTTTTGATCTTTGCGACAACTTTATTCGACTCATCAAATTTTGCTACAGGTTTAATATTCTTACTTCTGGCAATTGCCATCTTACCCATTGCTGCCAAGCCTTCTGCATCCTCATCAGACATGTTTATTGAATCACTAACAGTGTTCTTCTCTGATTCAGTTGCTTCATCACTTGCTAGAGTTTCATCATTTTGGTCTATTTCTTCATCGTCTTGCTCCGGATCATCTTCAATCTCCTCATTGAGCCAATCTTCGCTGTCTTCCTCATTATTCGTACTGGCAATTTCTTTCTCACTCCCATCTAAGATTGAAAAAGAGAATGTCTGGTTAGATATCTCATCCCCATATTGTGATATGATCACCTCGATCGAGTAGTCTCCTGGATAGTCTGGGGTAAAGACCATTTCTTGACCATCGTCAGATGCGATCAGGTCACTAGAATTGATTAGAGAACCATCAGGTTGGTCTGCAAGAGACCAAAAATAATCAACGTCTTGGCCTTCCTCAGGGTTACTGGCCGTAATGGTTATAGGTTCATTCACATATCCCTCAATTCCACTGCCACCGCAGGCAAAGAATAGAAGAAGAGGTAGTATATGAATTATCTTACGCATGAAAGAAAATCATTGGTCGCTTAGAAGTTCACCATCTGAGAAGAAAAAGGCAATTTCTTTTTCGGCATTTTCATCACTGTCAGAACCATGTACAGCATTTTCTTGCACATTGGTCGCAAAGTCTCTTCTAATGGTATTCTCATCTGCATCCTCTGGGTTGGTTGCGCCAATGGTCTTTCGCCAAGATTCGACCGCATTATCTTTCTGTAATGCAAGGACCATACAAGGCCCAGAGGTCATGAATTTCACTAGATCACCAAAAAATGGACGCTCTCTATGTACTGCATAAAAACCTTTGGCCTGTACCTCTGACATCTTTAATAATTGTGCTGATAGTACATTGAACCCTGCCTGTAATATTCTATCATATATCTTTCCTGTATTTCCAGCTTTTACGGCATCTGGTTTGATAATTGCAAATGTCTTATTTCCCATTGTTTTCCTTTATTATTTAATTCATTGATTCTTGCATCAATCTACCGATCTCTGCTACGGATTCTGCGACCTTGATACCACATTCATCAAGAATGCGCATTTTGGCCTCAGCTGTGTCGTCTCCGCCTGATACAATAGCTCCGGCATGACCCATTCTTCGCCCAGGCGGTGCTGTCTGACCAGCGATAAATCCAACTGCTGGTTTTGACATATGCTCTTTTGCCCAGCGTGCTGCCTCGATCTCCATTTGCCCACCTATCTCACCGATCATCACAACACCTTCTGTTTCCGAGTCAGATTCAAATAGTTCAAGACAATCTCTCATGGTGGTACCAATAATCGGATCTCCACCAATTCCTATGGCTGTTGTTTGACCAAGTCCAACATTCACCAATTGATCTATTGCTTCATAGGTGAGGGTCCCAGACTTTGAGATGACTCCAATATTACCTTTTTTACATATGAATCCTGGCATAATTCCCAATTTGCATTCATCTACAGTAATGATACCTGGACAGTTTGGTCCTATGAGACGAGTATTGTTTTTATCTAGAACATTCTTGACCTTGATCATATCATGGACAGGGACTCCCTCAGTGATACAGACCACAAGTTCGACACCAGCGTAGCTCGCTTCGATGACAGCCTCTGCGGCAAAGGGGGGAGGAACAAAAATAATGGATGTGTTGGCACCGGTATTCTCAACAGCTTCTTCGACACTATTAAATACTGGTACTTTTTCATCCAATGTGTCGATCCCGCCCTTGCCAGGCGTTACTCCTGAAACAATGTTTGTACCATAGTCAAGCATCTGCCCACCATGGAACTGCCCCTCTGAACCGGTAATGCCTTGGATGACAACCTTTGAATCTTTATTTACAAGTATGGACATTCAAAACCTCCTATGCGCCTATTGCTGCGTTAACTACTTTTTCAGCTGCATCTTTCATTCCTGTTGCAGGGATAATCGAGACACCTGACTCCTCAAGAGTCGATTGCGCTTCTTTGGCATTTGTCCCTTCTAGTCGAACAACAACCGGCACATCCAATCCTAACTCTTTCACTGCCTGGATAACTCCATTTGCGACTCTATCACATCTCACAATGCCACCAAAAATATTTATTAATACAGCCTTGACATTCTTGTCTGATAAAATAATTCTAAATCCATTTTTAACGGTCTCTGCACTAGCTGTCCCACCAACATCTAAAAAGTTTGCAGGGTCTCCTCCGGCAAGTTTGATAATGTCCATGGTTGCCATTGCAAGGCCGGCGCCATTCACCATACATCCAACATTACCATCAAGTTTGATATAATTCAGATTGTAGTTTCCAGCCTCGACCTCCATTGGGTCTTCCTCGCTTAGATCTCTCATCTCAGAGATTTCTTTTTGTCTGAAAAGTGCATTGCCATCAAAATTGAATTTTGAGTCCAGAGCAATGACAGTATCATCATTGGTCAAGATCAATGGATTTATCTCAACTAGAGATGCGTCAGTTGACCTGTAACAGTCATACATCTTCATAAATATTGAGCAAGCCTCTTTGAAGGCGTTACCTTTCAGTTCTAGTCCAAATGCCAGTTTGCGAGCCTGATATGAGCTCATGCCCAGCAAAGGGTCAACCCAAACCTTTACTATTTTTTCAGGTGTCTCTGATGCAACTTTTTCTATGTCAACACCTCCCTCAAGCGAGACCATGAACACGTCCATTTCTTTCCCTCTGTCAAGAGTGATAGCTGCATAAAACTCCTTGGAGATATTCGCACCAGCCTCAACTAACAAGCGTTGGACCTCTTTCCCTTTTGGGCCCGTTTGATGTGTGACCAGTGTCATGCCTAGCATATCCTTTGCAAGTGACTCCACTTCCTGCCTGTTATGAGCCAATTTTACACCGCCGCCTTTTCCACGTCCACCTGCGTGAATTTGGGCCTTTACAACCACTGTATCTGTATTTAGTTCATCATACGCTTGCAATGCCTCTTCAACACTGAACGCGGGTATCCCACTTGGAGTTGGTATTTTATATTGACGGAAGATCTCTTTCCCTTGATATTCATGTACCTTCATGCTTCATTCCTTATTTCTGTCCCTGCACGACCATTGAGTGCATCTTCGATGTGAGGGATTGAGGTAATAATTACTTTTTTACCATGATATTTCAAAAAATGTATTGCGGCCTTTATCTTAGGAGCAATGCTCCCTCTTTGGAATGCACTTTTGTCATATAGTTGCTCCGCCTCCGCTCTTGTCATTGAATTGATTTTCTCCTGTTGTACTGAACCAAAATTCTCATAAACGCCTTCAACATCAGTGATGATCCATAGTTCTTGAGCGCGGATAATGCGTCCCATCTTAGCTGCAGAATAATCCTTATCAATAACAGCATCCAAGCCCTCTAGATGATCTAGGTCATTGTTGTAAACGGGGATGCCACCTCCACCAGAGGCAATGACTATCGTACCTCGATCGACCAATGCTTTTATTGATTTCCCATGCATTATGTAATCTGGCATGGGAGAGGGCACGACCCTACGGTATCTTTCTTTTTCCTGCTCTTTAAAATTCCAGCCATTTTCGGAGGTCAAATGTTCTGCCTCTTCTTTTGTATATCGTTTGCCAATAAATTTGCTGGGTTCTCTAAATGAATCATCATTCTTATCTACAATGACCTGTGATACAAGTGTCACGACCTCTCTATCAATGTTCATATCCCTTAATTTATTTTGAAGAGATTGCTGTATCATATAACCGATCGATCCCTGAGTACTTGCAACGCATATGCCTAAAGGTAGAGGAGGTATAGAGTCTTGAGTCAATTCCATTCTCAATATCTCGTTACCAACCTGGGGTCCATTTCCATGGTTTATACATAGGTTGTATCCTCGATCAATAAAATGAGCTACTCCTCTGAGCGCTTGACGAGTGCACTCAAATTGTTCTTTAATACTTCCCGTACCATTCTTTGGAGAGATACTGTTTCCACCCATTGCGATCATAGCTGTAGGTATGCTCAACTAGTCCTCTTGGAGAAAAGGATATCTATAGTTTTTCGGAGTATCAAATGTCTCTTTGACAGTTCTGATGGATATCCAACGTTGGAGATTAAGTTCTGAGCCGGCCTTGTCGTTTGTACCAGATGCTCTACTTCCACCAAAAGGTTGCTGGCCAACAACCGCGCCTGTGGGTTTATCGTTTATGTAGAAATTGCCTGCAGAATGTGTAAGGTCGTCCTTCGCCTGTTTGATCGCAGACTCATCGCTACCCATCACACACCCTGTTAGTGCATATGGAGATGTTGAATCAACAAGTTGAATGGTTTGTTCCCAGTCTGAGGGATCATACAGAAAGATCGTTAGAACAGGGCCAAATATTTCTTCTTCCATTGTCTTGAAGTGTGGGTCGCTTGTAAGTATGGTAGTTGGCTCAATGAAATACCCAGTCTCATCGTCATATGAGCCACCAGATAATATCTCTGCATCAGGTGAAATTTTTGCATGATCGATGTATTCAACGATCGAGTCATAAGCGTTCTTATCTATTACGGCATTCATAAAGTTTGTAAAGTCCCTTGGAGAACCAATCTTTACGGTTTCTAATTCTGACAAATATAGATCTTTAAGTTCATCCCAAATGGTACTAGGGATATAGGCTCTGGACATTGCAGAACATTTTTGTCCTTGAAACTCAAACGCGCCTCTTATCATCGCAGTTGCCAATTCGCTTATGTCAACAGATTCATGGGCCAAGCAAAAATCCTTTCCGCCTGTCTCACCTACGATTCTTGGATAGGTCTTATAGCGATCTATGTTCTTACCAATGGTCTTCCATATGTGTTGAAAGGTTTGGGTCGATCCCGTGAAATGCACTCCCGCTAGATCTGGGTTGGTCAGAACAGGGTCCCCAACCTTTGAACCTGAACCCGGTATGAAGTTTATCACTCCATCAGGCAGGCCAGCCTCTTTTAGCATCTCCATGATGTAGTAGCATGGTAACACGGCGCTTGATGCAGGTTTCCATAGGGCAACATTACCCATGAGTACCGGTGCACAAGGTAGGTTCCCTGCTATGGATGTAAAATTGAATGGAGTAATGGCAAATACGAATCCCTCAAGAGGACGATACTCCAATGAATTTTTGACCCCTTCAGGAGATATTAGAGGTTGATTATTATAAATGTTTTCTGCGAATTGGCAATTAAAGTTGAAAAAGTCAATAAGCTCGCATGCAGAATCAATTTCGGCCTGAAAGGCATTCTTACTCTGATTGAGCATCGTTGCAGCATTTATTGTATCTCTCCATGGACCTTGGAGTAATTCCGCAGCCTTTCTAAAGATAGTTGTTCTTTCTTCCAGGGTTACCTTTGACCAGGAATTCCAGGTCTCCATGGAATTATCTATGGCAAGTTGTACCTCGCTTTCACCCGCCATATGAAAATCTCCTAGGACATGCTGGTGATCATGAGGTATGACACATTTACCTTGTTCTTCGGTCTTTATCTCCTTGCCACCAATTAGTAAGGGTATCTCAATTACCTCACTCGCTATCTCATCATATTTAGCCTGTAGGGTCCTTCTCTCATTTGAACCAGGTTCATACGATTTGATCGGTTCATTCACTGCCTTTTGATTGGTATTCATAATTGGTTATCTAATATTATAAAAAATGTTATGGAAATGGTTGCAAAATTACCTGACATTATATCATATCACAAGAAGGAGAGTGGTCTAAACCTCGGCAAGCTGATCTTCAACGGTCATTGATGCATCAATGAACATATCAAGTGCTTCTCTCATAGAATCAAGGTCAGGTGCGGTCACAAGCCTCTGTCGAAAATTTGATGCTCCAGGAAATCCCTTTATATAATTTGAAAAATGTTTTCTCATCATATTGCTGCCTGTTCTCTCTCCTTTATTTTCCAATAAAAGGTCAAAGTGTCTAGAACATGTCATGGCAATAATAATAAGGAGGTCAGAGTTGTGATTAACCACCAGCACAAGAGTAAGAAGGTGAAAAGGTTGGTGAACCAGAAGAAGTAAAAGGCGACGATAAGGTTGCTGAGGTAGCAGAAG
>PVBE011437396.1_pt1 | contig 21190 bp, 8 predicted proteins | sample 1631181 | NCBI WGS metagenome assembly PVBE01 (sample SAMN08397723, study PRJNA350692) | Marine metagenome, whole genome shotgun sequencing project. | isolation source: water | place: Pacific Ocean | collected 2012-04 | reverse complement strand
TCTCGTAGGGAAGACTCTCGTAGGGAAGACTCTCGCAGGGAAGACTCTCGCAGGGAAGACTCTCGCAGGGAAGACTCTCGCAGGGAAGACTCTCGCAGAGAAGACTCTCGCAGAGAAGACGCCGGTGTGTCCGCGAGTGACGGTGATTCACCCGGATCGGACCCTGGCTCGGACAGCGAAGGGGAAGACCGTCCCCGGCGTCGCCGGCCGCGACGCAGGCGTCGCAGGCGATCCTCAAAGAATTCCAGTGGTGAGGGACGTAGCGAGCAGGTGAGCGAAACAGGGGAGTCCTTAGACACATCCTCGTCAGGCAGGACCAGTGATTCGGACGGACAGGACCGCCGGTCAAGCGAAAAACCGAGCGAGGCAGGTGTGACAGGCGAATCCGCTGACGCCGAGAAATCGGATTCTGATCAAGATCAGGGTAGCGGGCGATCTGGCCGCAGGCGTCCGCGGCGGCGTGGCCGGAGGGGCGGAGGCGATCAGGAACGGGGCGAACCGACACAGGAACAGCCGAAAGAGACTGTCGCCACAAATGATTCTGATGCGGGCGAAGCAGAGGATAGTGAAGCAGATTCCACGGTCACACATCGAAAAATACCGAACTGGCCCGAGGCTATTGCCGTTGTTGTTGAATCGAACCTGGCCGGCCGCGGTAAACAAGGCAGCGGGCGTTCCGGTGGGGGGCGGACTGGAGGCAATAAGTCGTCTGGTGGACGTCGTTCGCGCGGCCGTCGTGGAAAGCCCCAGGAAGAGCGTTGATCTCCAAGTGAGACCATGTTGAGGGAAATCCGACTGACGAACGGGAAGCAGGGGTAAGTGGTGGCCAGGACCCTGCAATGCCAGCTTTTCAACACCGACCTGGGACCGGTGTTTCTGGCTTGGAAAGAAAATCGCTTGGTGCGGCTCCGGTACGGCGCCGCGGCAGCCGACGTTCCGTATGGGTGCGACGAATTTGAGTTCGAACTCGTCAGGAAAGTTACTCGGACAATGCGGGAGGCACGGGCCCGGATAACAAGGTTCGCCAGCGGTAAGTCCGTCAGCCTCAATAGCATCCCTCTCGACATGCGTGGACGTACGGTCTTTCAAACGCAGGTGTTGCAGGAATGCCGGAAAGTTAGTTGGGGATCGGTCGTTTCTTATGGGGACTTGGCTGGGCGCATCGGCAAGCCACGGGCCGCTCGCGCCGTGGGGAGCGTGATGAGGTCGAATCGACACCCTTTGGTCATCCCTTGCCATAGGGTAATCGCAGCAAATGGGCGTCTCGGGGGATATTCTGCCGATGACGGCGTGGGCACGAAAGCGAAGCTGCTGTCGCGTGAGGGCGTAAGTCAATATGTGGATCAACTGGGCCTACGGTAAGGCATCTGGAGAGGTCGTCTTGTCGGTGATTCCCTGGCTTGAAAGAAACTGGCTGAGTATGGATGCGACGGTTTCGTGCCCGTATGCGTTCCAGTGAAAATCGCGACTTGGGACGATGCCTAGTTCCTGGAATGTGAGATCGCGAGCTGCGAACTCCTTGTCGAGATCCAGGTAGGCCAGGTTAGGGACGAGCCTGAGCACGCGTCCGAAGTCCTCCGATATTTCCGCCAGGCTATCAATCATGTTCTTGGTTTTTTCGCGTGTCACGGGGTCAAGATAGGTTCCGAACTTTAAGACGACGAGTTGGCAGTTTCGTGAGGCGCAATCGGCAGCCATGCGAGTGAGGATGGCAACGCCAAGGTCGAAGGAGTGGACATCCGTCTCAATCAGAGGGTTGGTGCCATCTTTTCGTGGCCTCGGGACCGGTACATTAGCCAGCGTGAGTTCACGATCAATGAAAACAGGCTTGTCGAGTTCATATTGATGGGAGCTGGATATTTCACGGAAGTCGTTACCGAAAAAGAACGAGACGACGACAACGTCAGGCTCGTAATCAAAACCTGGGTCCTGGAGGAAGAGATACTGTTGATCGGTTCCCCACCCGGAAACAGCAGTATTGATCACTTGCCATGATTTACCGGGGAGCAGGCGGTCCTCCAGAACCTCACTGAAGATCTGGCTGTTTCGGACGCCATAACCCCAGGCATACGAATCTCCTAAAACGAGTATGCGTCGTTTGCCGACTGGTTTAGCGACTGAATATTCACGGTCGCGAAGGCCCTTGGAGTTAATCGACAGTGGTTGGCCAAAGGTGGTTCCGGTCCAATTGGGTATGTTCCGCCAGCCCAAACGATCGTCGTGAATGAAGCGGTGTCCCGTTTTTTCGTAGCCCAGCTCATAAAGATAGAGCCATTGAGTTGAGGGAAAGAGTGCCGCTCGAAGCTTCAGAAGTCCCACGGATACCACCACACCCAGGAGGAGGCCGAGCAGGACCGCGGCCAGGCGGAACTGCGCGTTGCGTCCTGGAGAGGGCAGGGGGGCCAATTGAGTTGCCATGAGGCCACACCGTTGGAAGGTTCGGGAACTAGGGCTTCAAAATCGATTGTCAGCTCGCTCCTGATTTTAGCCCTTACTGAAAGGGAATCCAAGGCAATCTCACGAGGCATCATCGAGAGCCCGTTTTGGCCCCGTAACGACCCGGTGGAAAGATATGCGGCCTTTGCGGCCTCGGCTAGCCGCGGGGAAGATACTTGCCTCGTTTGCAATCTTGACGCTGCCAGCCGCATATTCCGATAAATCCGAAAGATCGTTACTGATTGCCAGGGCCCGATGCCGTAGGGGCTGGTAACCAGAGTGAATTGGCTCGCTCTTGCTTTGTTAAAACCGTGAGCGAGTGCTATGAGTCTGCGATTCAAATAGAGGGGGGAGTGTTTCCGGTGGATTGGGTGTTCTCGTTCAGCAAGCAGTGTTTGCTAGCAGTGGCCGTCGCCAGCTCGCTTGTTGGCTGCGCTGCTATGGAGCGAGGGCCAGCCACGCACAACGAGCGGACTCGGATCGTCGAGCTCACTCCGCACGCGGATTTGGTTTACCCGCGTCCGGTCGCTCAACGGGCAGCTAACCTGAGTCCCAGTGGAAAAACTGGGGTGAAGATAACTCACGTCTCTCTAGACACCGACCAGGCTGAGCTTTCCGTGACAGAGCAAGCGACACGACGGTTTGCCGATATCTCCAGAGACTACCAGCACTTTTACACGGAATCCGATTTGCGATTTGCAGCAATGGGCTTGGCGCTGGGAGCGACGTTCGCACATACGGATGTCGATGAAGACTTCCGTAACTGGTGGCAGGATGACGTCCGGTCAAATGCCTGGGGCGACTTTTCAAATTTTGCGAAACCGCTAGGTGATGGTCATATCTCGGTTGCCATCATGGGCGCAGCCATGGTCGGCGGTGCCTGGGCCGACGAAACCCGGCTGGGACGAGTGGCGAATACCTGGGGCAATCGTTCGCTGCGGGCTGTGGCGGTTGGGGCACCGCCACTACTGTTGTTGCAGGTAGCAACGGGTGCTGGGCGGCCGGGTGAAAGTTCCGCCGAATCGGACTGGCGGCCGTTTCAAGACGGAAATGGTGTCAGTGGTCATGCGTTTATGGGAGCCGTTCCTTTCATCGTCGCTGCTCAAATGACTGATAATCCCCTGCTATCGGGGCTTTGGTATACGGGTTCCCTCATGACAGGTATTTCACGCATCAACGATGACGATCATTACCTGTCACAGGTCGTGCTCGGTTGGTGGCTCGCCAAGATGGCGTGCGATGCGGTCGATAAGACGGAGGGTAGGAAGGATAAGCCGTCTAAAATAGTACCATTGCTGGGAGCCGGTGGTACGGTCGGTATGGGTATTGAGCTGCGACGTTAGCGAGTGTTCCCTTGAACGTCCGCCCACTCTGCGGCAAGGATGCCATGAACAACGACATCCTCGAAAATGTCCCACTTCTTGTTGTCTTGGCGCAAGCAGCCCTCGCGGCTCATGCCGATTTTCTCGAGGACACGCCTGGAGGCCGGGTTACGGGCTAAGTGGCGTGCGCTAACACGATTAAGGCGGACAGTCTCGAAGGCATATCTCAATATTTCAGAGGCGGCCTCGGTGCAGTACCCCTTGCCCCAAAAGGGTTTACCTATCCAGTAACCCAGCTCAGCGCGGGAATCCTGCCGGTTAATTGCCACAAGCGAGATCGCGCCGACAAGTGTTGTATCCTGCCGGAGCGTGATCGCTAACTCGATGGTTGTGCTCTCCGGACCAGGTGGTTGCTGGCTTTGAATCCATTCCTCCGCCAAACCGTCGAGGTAGGGGTGGGGTACGATACGAGTTGTATCGGCAATCACGCGATCCCCTGCCAATTTCTGAACCGTAGGGGCATCCGCGATGTTGAAACTGCGTATTAGCAGGCGTTCTGTATTTAGTGAGAATATTGGCGTCATGGCCAGATAGTCTACCAGATTGCGAATTCGGCGGGGGGTGTATCGAGTTGGGTTTCGATTCGGGAGAGGTTTTGTTAGACTGAAACCATGGCGTGTCCATAGGCCAGGCAATGGCAAATGGACGTTGCGAAATTACGCACCCGTAACTCAATTGGATAGAGTGCTGGTTTACGGAACCAGATGTTGCAGGTTCGAGTCCTGCCGGGTGTACTTCTTATAAGGCAATCGCGAACGCGACGCGTTCCTTCCGCGGATGGGTGGGTGCCAAAGGGACGCACAGGCTAGGGTGTAACACTTGGTCTTATTGCGCCAGGGGATTGAGTGCGGACGGAGGCCCCGGAGCTAGAAACGTCATGCCCAGACCGAAACCGTCTTCTCATGCAGCGATTCTCTCGTCGGTCACCGATGCCAGTCTTCCAAATCAGTTCACCAATGATTACTCGAAATACGGGAACCATCAATCGATCGCTGGAGGCGGGCATGGCGCGTTGACCGGTTCCATGGACGCGGTGCTCGGACGAACGGTCGCGCTGAAAACGCTGCATCCTGAACATGCAAACTCGGATCAGGAACAGAGACGTTTACTGCGAGAAGCCCGTATTACGGCGCAACTGCAACATCCTAACACGGTGCCGGTTTATGAACTTGGCAAGCAGGCTGATGGGTCGATCTACTTTGCCATGAAGAAGGTAGAAGGCGAAAATCTTTTCCAGGTCATTGTGCGTATCGCGCAGGGGAACGAGGAGACGAAACGTCAGTATCCGCTTAACCGACTCCTGGGAGTGTTGGTTCAATCGAGCAACGCGCTCGCCTATGCGCACTCGCGCGGAGTGATTCACCGCGATGTCAAGCCTGAGAATATCTTGCTGGGTCCCTTCGGCGAGGTCTACCTGATGGACTGGGGTGTAGCCAAGGTATGGGGTATGGCTGCAGAGTTCGATGGTGATGTTCCCCTGGACGAACTTTACCAGCGGCTCACGTCCACGGGAAAACGACCGGGTACGCCACTTTACATGTCTCCGGAACAAACCACCTCGGGTGGGATCGTTGACGAGCGAAGCGACATTTTCAGCATGGGAGTGGTGTTGTACGAGATACTTGCCCAACGCGAGCCATTCCGGGGAAAAACCATTGAGGAAACCTTTCATAATATCCAAACGCTGACGCCGCCTGCACCGAGTACCATCGCCACGCAAATGGCCATTCCGGTGTCACTGGATCAGATTTGTCTCAAAGCACTCGAAAAGAAGCCAGTTGATCGGTACCAGGCGATTACCGAGATGATCCAGGAGATTCGTGATATCCGCGAGCAGGCGATCTCCTCGTTGTAGCGGGCCTCAGAGCTCATTTTGAGCCCTCCGCCGATTGCATTGGATCCCAAATGGCTTAAAATGCGTGGTTAATTGATCCGGCGACACAGTGGGTGCTTGTTTGGCACGATAGGTGGATGGTCCGGAATCGAACGTACAGCAATTAATCAACGCTGAGCGTCGGAACCCTGAGCGGGGTTTGCTTGTGAGGTTTCGCCGAAAGGTGCAAGGCCCACTGGCCCGGGCGACAGCGGCAAAGATTCAACACTTTTAAGGGAGCACGTTGCGAAATGGTTTCGAAGCTTGAATACATTTGGCTGGATGGGTATCAACCTACGCAGAGCCTGCGATCAAAAACACAGGTTCGTAGGGATTTTGGCGGAACGCTCGAAGAATGTCCCATGTGGTCATTTGACGGAAGTTCTACGGAGCAGGCTGCAGGCAATGCCTCGGACTGTCTCCTTAAACCGGTAGCGATTTTTCCTGATCCCTGCCGAAAAAATGCCTACCTGGTCATGACTGAGGTGCTCAATGCGGATGGTACGCCGCACGTTTCGAACGGCCGTGCAACCATTGATGATGACGACGCAGATTTCTGGTTTGGTTTTGAGCAGGAATATTTCCTCTGGGACGTCGCGACCAACCTGCCACCTGGTTTCCCGGAGGGTGGTTATCCTGCTCCGCAGGGCCCCTACTATTGCTCGGTGGGTGCCAAGAACGCGTTCGGACGGGACTGTGTCGATGATCACCTCGACGCCTGCCTGGAAGCGGGTGTCAATGTCGAAGGTATTAACGCTGAGGTTGCTACTGGACAATGGGAATTCCAGGTGTTCGCCAAGGGCGCCAAACGCGCCGGTGATGAAACCTGGGTAGCGCGATATATCCTCGAGCGTGCCGGCGAAAAATACGGATACGCCATTGATTGGCATCCGAAGCCGTTTGGAAAACTCGATTGGAATGGCTCCGGTATGCATGCAAACTTCTCCAATGGAGAAATGCGGGAAGCCGGAAAAGAGGAAGTCTTTACCAAGATCTGTGAAGCGTTCGGCGGCGAAATCGATCGCCATATCAGCGTCTATGGTGCTGACAACGACCAACGTCTCACGGGTGAGCATGAAACGCAATCGATCACGCAATTCAGTTACGGCGTATCGGACCGAGGAGCGTCGATTCGAATTCCCGTTGGGACGATCGAAGATGGTTGGAAAGGCCGCCTGGAAGATCGGCGACCGGCCTCCAACGCGGATCCCTACAAGGTAGCCGCTGCGATCATCAAGACGGTTAAGAGTGCCGGCTAGGACGGCCTTGCCTTCTGTTCAAGAGGGGTCGGCTTTCGAGCCGGCCCCTTTTTCGTGCGCTCGCGGAACCCTGGAGTTAGCCGTTAACGCTACTCCACCTTCAGCTTTAGCATGGCCCGCCCGAGCGCGTCGCCGATCAAGAAATAGCTCTCTGCGTTTCCGAACCAGTGGTGGCCATGCCCCACGTTCGGCGAATGTTCCTTGGGGCGAGCGAAAGCCGTGGTTGGCACGAAAACCACGTTCCCACCGAGTCGGCCGTCCGCCGCTCCCTTTCTCTGTTGTGCTCTGATGGTCTTAAGGTTCTTACCCGCTTCATCAGCCATGTTGCCCAGTTCTCCCACGGCGACGGGCAGGGCAGGGGACTGGAATTCCTTACGCACATCCTGGATCAGGTGCACCAGGTGTTCGCTGTATTGAGTCCGCTCCTCCTCGGGTGCAAATGCGTCGTTCCATCCCTGGAACCAGACAAAGCCTGCAAGCCGGGGTTCGTATTGGGACAAGTGGGGAAAATCCTGGGGGATGGATTTGAGAGCATCTCGGATTTCCTTGATCATTAAGGTGTAATAGGATCCCACTTTTCCGCCGGACGAGGGTGGCCGAAAGTCCTTGTAGAGGCTCTTGCCTCCCCAGGCGGTTTTAATGAGTAGGACAGGTGCCGTGGTGGCGTCCCCAACGACGTGTCCGAACTGGAATTCGGGGCCGATATGGTGTTTTCCCGGATAGCCGGCAAATCCGATCGATAAAGGACCGGCCTTCAATTCATCCTTGGTTTGAAAACGGCACCAAACGTCATCGCGAATAACCCAGTCGCCCTTTGCGTCCTGGATGTGTTGGAATAGCTTCAGGTTTCGTTTCTCCTTCATGACGTTCTTGAGAATCCCGCGGCCGCCGTTGTAATGCTTGGGGTGATCCAGGTCGACTACACCTTGCCCTTCCATGTTGGATTGGCCAGCAAGCAGATAGACGTGCAGTGACTTCTTGCGCTCTGCGGCTTCGACGTCAGACGTATAAAAACAAACCATCGCAAGGAGGATGGACAATAGTGAATTGCGGAGTAGTTGTGATGGCATTCGGTTACTCATCGTGTTGAGGGTGTTATGTCGCATCGTAAAGAGCGTTTCGGGTGCTCCCGCGTCAGTCGGCGCGAGTGAGCAGTGAAGGGTAGAGTAGGCATTCAGTCGAATCCAGAGTCTTCTGGTAATTCTCGTTTCGCGATCGGACATCCTCGCGACGCAGACCGGTTAACTTGCCTGCTGGTGTGACCGGGCGGTCAAGAAGAGTGGCTCGAACTACGGACCATGTCGACGACGCAACCTGGCGTTTCAAACGACTGGGTGGATCGAGAGGAGGGCTGGTGGATCGCGTTGATTCGCCTTCCCCTCCCTGGCCATCAAATGCTGAATTTAAACGGTTAATTACAATTAATGCATCCAGGTTGGTAAGGAGGCCGTCGCCATTCACATCAAGGAAAACGCTTGGCGAGCCACCCGCCCCCGCGGGGACTGCGTCGTTACCGAAGAGCCGATTCAATCGATCGATAATCTTCAGCGCGTCCAATGGGGTGATTAGGCCGTCACCGGTTACATCAGCGGCATCCTGTGGATTCTGCGCTAAGCCCAACTGGCTCTCATCCAGAGCTTCGTCGCTGGTAACCCAGCCAAGGTTCGTTTGGTTCGTTTGAATGCTATGTTCCGGCGTCAACAATGTGTCTGCGAGCGTGTCCATAACAATGTCGCGTGACCACCGGGGCGAGATCGTGACGTTGGGTATTGCGCTGAGGACGCGTTCCTTGAGCGCCTGTAATTCAGCATGGTCTGGCCTGTCGGGTCCATCAGCGAGGGTGGTGTTCGGATCGTCGCAGTCTTCGGTGTTGCCGTCGTGACAGATCCCGGACATGTCTACGTCGTCATTATGGCTCCCACCGAAGCGAACGTCATTGCCGGGATCAATCGCAAGGAAATCATAGTTCTGTTGCCCCATCAAGATGTCGTCTCCGTAATTACCGAGGAGGTAATCGTTATCCAGCCCACCGCCGCTTAACTGCGGATCCGGGGTGGAAACAGCTGTGCGAACGTAGTGATCCTTGATTTCGAACTGACTGCGGGGCTGATGATTTGCGTGGAACTTCCTCGTCAGGTCGAGCGTGAATGTTGTCGCCTCAGAGTCGCGTTCCAGATTGGCCAGCCGTGTTATTCCATTGGCGGTTAGCACGAGCTCCGTATAAAACGTTTCGCTGTCTCCGAGCAGTACGTCATCCCCGTGATCCCCGTCGATATAGTCATTTCCAGCCGAGATCGTAGCGGAGACCTGGGCTTCGCCACGGTGCCCGTAAAGTGGGTGTCGATAAAGTGGGATTGCGTCCTTGCTGGAGCCGGTGTAGTTCTCCTCGAAAAGATCAAACGACTTCTTGTGCGTAAAGTTGTCCGTGTAACGCCTGGTAGCAGTAAGCCGTTGATGGATATGGGCGATAAGCGTCAAACGCTCGGCGTGATTGAGTGACTTGAGCTGATCAAGGTCCGCTAACGAATTGTTCTGTCGGCAGGTATCGGCAGAATCGCCCAACGCGCGATCAATACTGCACTGGTTTACCACCGGTAGCATGTAGGTGCTGAAATCACCGAACACGACATCGTTAAACGGCGATGCGTGGATTTGGTCATTGCCGGCCCGGAGATTGTGTTCACGGTCGGCGGGGGCACGGGCCAGATCTGCTTCGGTTAGTGGCTGTGATTGCAGGAGTGGATGGCTCGAGACCTGGTCGCGGTAGATAGCGTTAAGAGTCTCCTGGTACTGCGTAATGCGATCAAGCGTAGCCTCCTCCATTCGGTTGAGCTCATTGTGGATCGGCAGGTCCGTTCCAGTCACGGTTGCGTGCAGCCGTAAGGCGGTATCTCCTGTAATGAACCCGGCCTCCCTTTCCGACGTTTGACCCAGGGGGCCGATCGTGTCATTTCCAAATTGGAGTGTGCTGCTGCTAATGTCAAAGGTGCCGGCCTGATCACGGGCCGCCAGCAAGACCTCGCGGTGAGCTGCATGAATCAGCGACTCGAGGTCCAGGATGGCGATCCGTGTGTCGTGCACATAATCCAGGAGCCGGGTGACCAATATTTCCTGGTTTTCAGTCGTGGGCATGCCCTGGTGAATTTCCGTGACCGTATGTTGATTGTCACCCACGACCGTGTCGAGCTGACCTTCCGTGACCGCTGCTACCGTTGTCTCCCCGTCGACGAACAATTCGGTGCTCCCGGACAGCGTGTCGCTGGCAAACGTTGCAGACGGTGAAACCGCGTCAAAACCGAACTGGGCAGTGGCATCGAGGGCAAGGTAACGCATGCTATGCGTGGCGAGTTTTAGTTCCGTCGCGAGTTGGAGGAAAAGTGCTTCGATAGCGGGTACCCCGGTACGAATCTGGGACTCCATCACCGAGTTGTCTCCGATAATCCAGTCGCTACCTGCGTCCCCGGTTATTGTGTCGTTGCCAGGCAATACATGCTGGTTACCTGGTGCCCTGGGGATCATCGACGCAACGGGCAGGAATCCAGACTGGCCCCCCTCCGTTGGCGTGCGCCAGAGGATCCCACCATCCATCTGGCGAATCGCCTCGTTGACTTCGGCCGATAATACGTTTCCATATCCCCGGGTTATCGTGGTCCCGTCGTTCATTGCAAGCTGCTCAGGGTACAACGTAATGGGCGTGAGAATAAAGGTGCCCGCATCGGTTAGCTCCATCCCGACGTGTGATCCGCCGAACAGTCTTAAACCGTCAAAGATGAGTGGTAACTGGAGCGCGCTACTGGTGTTGTGTCGCCCCTTGTCTCCCACCAGGAAATCATCACCTGCGTCGCCGTCAATTTGATCATCGCCCCGCTGACCGAGGATGATATCGTCTCCGTCGCCGCCTTGTAAAATATCGTTGTTTGCGGCATGGATATCGACCAGTACGGTATAGGTGTCCCATTGGGTATCCGCGACGCGACCACGGCCAGTCGGGTCGTATCTACCGGCTACCAGGAGGAGGTCGGACTCTACCAATTGCTCGGCATTTGCAAGCGTGGGAGCGGTACCCGAGGCGATCACGTCCGTGACCGTGCCGTGATCCTGTAGAATGATGTCGCGATGCCACATTCCATTGTTGTTGACGCGGGGGAGTTCCGGGTTCACATAGTCTCGCATGATCTCCCCGAGATCGCCTAGAACCACGTCGTGGCCGGCCCCTGCCTGGATGAAGTCATCGCCGATTTCACCGATCAGTTCGTCGTCTCCGCCACCGCCATAGATCGTGTCATCGCCACGCTGCCCGAAGACCACGTCGTGGCCGTCCGAGAGGTTGGCCGTGGTGTTGGGCTGATCACCATAGATCAGGTCGTCCCCATACATAGTGTTCGCATCGTCGAACCGCATCCGCTCCGGATCATCGTAACGGGTCACGTGGCGGATAATGTCATCCAGTTTGATTTGATCGGTGTTGGCGCCGGCGGGGTACCGTTTCCATATCCAGGGATTGGTGCTGACCGGCTCACGCAGGATTTCACCGTTATCCCCGATGATCACGTCTGCGGCAGCACCACCCTCAATGTAATCGCCCTCATCGTGTCCGCTGAGTTCAAGATCAAGGAAATTATGGCCGCCGGTAATATCATCCTCGTCCTCACCGCCGTACAGGTAGTCCGCGGCCTGCTGGCCAAGGATCATGTCATGGCCGGCCTGCCCATAGATGTGATCCACCCCGCCAGCGTGCTGGTTGTAGGTGAAGATGGAACGATGGCGTTGGTTTGCGTTGCGTGTTACATCGTATTGACCGTGGTCACCGAGCAAAACGTCATGCCCGGGGTTTCCGTAGAGCGTATCGTTCAGCGATCCGCCAAAGACGACATCATCATCGTCGCCGGCATAGACCAGGTCATCATCACCGTCGAGCGGCGCGATCGACTCGATTCGAATAGGTCGGCGCTCATTGTCAAACGTTGCTGTGGCATTGTCGCCGGCGACCACGTCGTCACCTGCCTGACTGTGGATTTCATCCTGGTCGGCACCGGCGAAAACCACGTCAGGCCCACCCCCGGTGGTGATCAGGTCCCGTCCACCAATGGAGGTGGCATTGGATTCAATCTGGTCGACACGCCCATCCCCGTCGAAGCGCGCCACACCGCTATCGCCCAGGACGAGGTCCCGCCCCACGTCCCCGCTTGCCTCGGTACCCGTGGTGATGAGGTCATTTCCGGTTCCGCCGAAGGCTATATCGGCTCCATTGCGCGTGGTGATGGTATCGTCGTCACCCACATCGGGTTCCGTGGTTCCGGCCTCAAGAATGCTTCCGTCTACCTCGAACTGCACGTAGCCGTTATCGCCTAACGCAATGTCGCTGCGGACCAGTTCGAGCGGTTCCTCGTTCGAATCGTCCTCGTCACCCAGGTAGGTGTTGACGACGTCTTTTCCTGCCCCGCCAATAACGGTGTCTCGACCTTCGTCGGTGTTGATTGCATCGGGACCACCCACTTCGGCCGTGATCGACCGCACGTGCCTAAGGATTCCGAGGTGCTGGGGTTCAATTGGATCATCAAGGTCGCTGTTGAAATACGCTTGTCCGGCGTCACCCACGACCATGTCTCCGCCTGACTCCGTCTTGACCACGTCCGCTCCGGCGCCAGCAATTACAACGTCCGAACCACCGCCTGTCTCGATCTGGTCGTCGTTACCAACGCAGGTGCTCAGGTGATCGGGGCAAGGCGCTTCGAACACCGTGCGAGTCACGCTAATCTGTTCAGCTGCCAGGTTCGTCGTAGCAAGGCGTACGTCAAATGGCAGGGTATCCGTGCGCGTGATCAATAGACCCGATCCTGGCTGCGGGTTAATGGAGGCGGTATATCCGTCCAGCGCCGTGATGGCAAGGGCGAGGGAGTCTAGCATTTCTGGCAAGGAGGCCACGGGAGCAGTATTGCTGGCCTGGTGATCCGGGCTGCTGCCTGCGCTATCAAGGGTGATCGTCCAGGTGTCCCCCGAGATTCGCCCATGACCACGATCCTGGTAGTAGGGAAGGCCCGGGAATGTGATCGCATGCGTATTGCTTGGTACGCTGGCGTGAAATGGCGCCAGCGGCTGCGTATCCGTGCGCAACACCGCCTCAAAGTCGGAATGAGTCAGGCTGCTTATTGCCAGCGTGATACCCATGTCCGGACGGTAGGTGGCAGCGAAATGCGGGGAGCGATTGACGGCATCGGCAAGGCTTCCCAGAAGCGCAATCTCCGCGTCTGAAGTGACCGTAAAGACGTTAGTCAAATCGCCCCGATCGATCTGCGTCGTCCAGCTGTCACCGAACTCAGCCTGCTCATGGAACGTGACGATGAGCGTTTCGGCGGCTTGCGTGTAGCTCGCGGTGATCGGTCCGTCCGCAGTAAACGTGAGGCTTATGGGGTCGTTCCCGCTGTTTTCAATGTGAAGTTCATCGGAGACACCCGGGATATAGCGAGCGTCGAGATCCGGGAGAGACCGAAGTTGATACGCGATCGCCATGAGCATTGCTGCTTGCGGGTCCAGTGTTTCCTGCGTCAGTAAGAGATCTTCGTTGCAGTCTTCGCTGGCAATCGAAAGAGTCCATTGAGATACATCCACGGGAATACCGGGCAACGTCAGGTAGCGAGTTGCGGACAGGTCGTGATCTGTAATGCGTTCGCTCGCTATAGCAGTTGCGTGCAAGGAAACCTCGAAGTCGGCGAAATCAAGTTGCGTGATCGCGAGGGAGTTGGCGTCCATTGGGTCCACGACCGCGTCAAAGAGGCCAGTTTCCTCAAGTCGGGACGCGAGGAGGGCAGCTATCGAAAGGGTCGTGGTGTCGGGAGCGATAGCACTTACTGTGACGTCGAAGGTGTCGTTGAGGCTATCGATGGTGAGTGTCCAGGTATCGCCGACACCGAATCCAATCCCATCAGTGAGATACGCTGGTGATCGTGGGAAGGTAACGGTGCGTGACGTGGAACGGTCTCCATCTCGCAGATCGGATCCAATGAACGCCAACTCGCCCGCGTTGTCGAAGAGTGCTCGGCCGCTGTCGCCCAGCACCACGTCGCGGCCAACATCTCCCGTGTCATCGGTACCCGCGTTTATCTGGTCTCGCTCAGCACCGCCGATAATAATATCGGGCCCATTGCGGGTTTCGATCAGGTCGTTTGCACCGAGCGCTGGGTCGAGACTATAGGCGGAAAGGATACTGCCGTCATCCTGGAATTCGATCAGACCGCTGTCTCCCATGACAATGTCGCGTTCGTGTTCGTCGCCCAGATACGCCTTAATGTGGTCTTCGCCCGGTCCGCCAACGGCGATATCACGTCCGCTGGAAGTGTCGATCAGGTCGGCGGCGCCCAGGGAAGTGTCAGTACTGGTGACGAGCCGCAGGCCGAACGTTTCCAGTTGGTAGTCCTCGTGACCGCTTTGTAGTGGCGTGACCGATACGGTAATGTCTCGGTTTGTCAGCAGGCCTGGGGTTGCGAGGCGGAATTGCTCACGCGTCGTGTCCCACTCGAGATTCGCCGACGGGGCGAGCAGCGCTGCAATGGCGGAACGTGGATCCGTCTCGGGGTTCACCGTCACCGTTGCGTCTGGCCGATAGGAAACCGCGTCAACCACGTAGTTCTCTTCCGCTGGGTTCGAGGAGGTCAGGGTCACCGTAAAGTCACGCGGAGCCAGGTTTCGAACGAGAACGGTATCGCTTGGCCGACCCGGGGATAAAGTGGCCGAATACCCATCGAGGGCATCCACGGCGCTGGCCACCGCTGAACTCATGGCGGCGAGATCATGACCGTCCGACGCGACAACCACGGTTTGGGTATCGTCGGAATGGTTTCCATCCAGTGCGATCGACCAAGTCGAGCCACTTTGCGGTGCGGCGCCAAAGCGTACGCTGCGCGTAACGCGTCCCGGTACGGCCATCAACCAGGTGTCAGCTGGAACCTGCGGATTCAGGAGGTCGATCGCATGCAGATGCGACAGTACGTTCGCAGAAGAGGTGTTAGCCGTGGTGTCCGACAAGTCAATTTCCTCGCCATCGACATCGTAGGGGACGACCTCGATGCTAACATCCTCGGTGGTGAAGGTTCTTAGATCAAGTTCGACGTCGGAAACAGCAGTCGCGAGGATTGCCGCCATCCTGGAAACATAGAAACCCGGGGAGGCGTTGAAGTCCGCGGTAACGGTGAAGGGCGTGTTCAGGGCGGCGTAGCTCGCAAGCGTAGCAATCAACTGCGCCGGCGATGACTCGTGGGCGTTGACCTCTGTAACGCTGTCATAAACATCCTTCGTGGAATCAATCGCGAGTTGGAAACGATCTCCTGGTGAGACCGTGGGAGGAAATTCCAGGTAAGCTTGCTCGGCCCTCTGGCCTGGGAGGAGCGAGGAAAGATCAGTTAACGATGAACTGGAAACAACCTGCGTCGGACGTTGCGCCTCGAGGGATACTACGTAGGGGAAGTCCCGCGCGTGTTGGATCGTCAACGTATCGATTGTTGCCGGGTCGAGGTATGCGGTCAGCAACGGGAGAGCGGCGGTCTGGCTGACAAACTGATCAAGCATCTGGGACACCGTAGTGTCAGAAGACGGGGCAGTCGCCGTCAGGGTCACGGTGCCAGTCTCAGCAACGAGGTTAAGGAGCCAATGGTCCCCGGGTCCAGGCGCGACAGGGAACCGGTACTCTTGCGTGGTGACGTGATCTTCGCCTGGTTGAAGGGGCGTGGAATCGAGGTACAGCGTTAAAGGTACGCCGGTGTCCTGCGTGATCAGCAGCGAAACCGGATTGCTACCTGACAATCCAGCGCTGTAATGTTCCGTCGCGTCGAGTCCAGATGCCAGGAGACTTGCGATTGCCAAGTGGCTCTCACCGGCACGCGCCACCGTCAAAGTGGTGTCGCACCGACAATCGACGCTATCAACTACCAGGACCAACGGTTCTGTGCCGGTCAGGTCGGACGGCAGCGTGAGAATCTCCTGTCTTTGGTCGCCCAGGTGGTCCAGTTGCTCGGCCGCGACGTTGCTCCCGGTCCATGTCGCCGTAAACGAATGGTCATTGAGCTGGGCAGCGAGCAGCACAGGCAACTGGGCGAGGTCTGTGGTCGGAGCGTTTGCCACCTGGTCAAGACGCTGATCATTGCTATAGGTCAACAGTTCAATCTCGGTGATCCCGGTGCCGGCGAGTGTCGTAGTGTCCAGCCGTACGCGTCGGTCCGTGGACAATCGCGTCACTCCCACCTGTCCCAGGATGCTGATTTCCAAGGCCAGGTCAGGCGTTCCGCCCAGTTTTTCCACCTGGAGCGTATTTCCGTCCGCCGTCGCGCGATACTTGGTCGAGCGCGTCGTGATGGCATTAGCAAGTAGTGCGACGACCTGTTCGCGATTGGCTGTTCCGCCGGTACCATCCACGACGACGTCGGTACTGAAGGCGTAAACAGGATCGGTATGCGGAATTCTGACGCGCCATGTTTCCCCAGTGCGGGGATCCCTGTCGATGTCCAGTTGGGCGTGCCAGTTAGTGAAGTCCAGAGTTCCATGATCGCCGAGGACCGCATCGTCGCCCGCTTCGGTGCGAATGTCATCGGAATCGGCCCCAGCAACGACAAGATCAGCACCACCTCCGGTAATGATAAGATCCGCGGCACCAATGGTCGGATGACTTGACGCCACAGTGCTGGGTTCTCCGTCAGTTCGGAATTGAACATAGCCGTTGTCGGCAAGGACGATATCGTCTCCAACGTCAGTCATGGTGGCCTCGACCTCGCGGTGAAGAACCCCGTCTACGTAATACTCGTCAATGCGGGCCCAGATCGTATCGTTGGCGAGGCCAGCGGCGATGATATCATCTCCGTTGCCGGTCTTAACGATGTCGGCAGCTCCGACCATGGGGTCGAGCGAAGTAAAGTGGTAGACATGCCCATTCGCGCCGAATTGCATCGAGCCATTATCCGTGAGCACAATGTCACGGTCGGTCTCTTCTTCTCGAGCGGGGTTGTAGCGGTCATATGTCCAGACCAGGTCCCGACCGATGCCGGAGATTACGCGATCTGAACCCGCATGGGCGAAGATTGTGTCACCGAGCAGGTAGGACGCCAGGGTCGTCCCAGCGCTCAACTGAGGGGTGAACTGTTCAGTATCACCGATACGGGTCAATGTTAGGGTTTGATCAGTGGCATCATAGCGAGCATGGAATTCGTCTTCTTGGCGATTAACCTCCCGTGCGAGGTCTAACCCCAGGGCGTCTGTCCGATTGAGAGTGGACGTAATGTCAACGTCCGCATCGATCTCGACGTGATCGACCACTAGACGCCAATCTGCATTCGTATTGGCTGGTATCAGGATTTGGGCATCGGTGGTGTGGATCGGAATGGCAGCATAGTTGCGCCGTCGAAGCAGCGCCGCGGTGAACGTATCGGGGTTCGTTTCGGTTCGTCGGGTTAGCTTGATCACGTCTCCGGCATGAGACGCGTCGGTCTCGGCGGGATTGAGCTCAGTAAGGAACTCTTCGGCGTACACTGAGAGACGTTCGGCAAGATTGCTGACCATCGAATTATCCACTCGAACGACCGTCATGCTGCGAATGTGGCCATCATAGGGACGACGAAGCGTCAGCTCATTATTGGCACCGGCAAGCGTTGTGACCGTGTGGGGATCCTGTGCGAAGACGGTCTCCCTGACACTCGCCGAGAAATGGGTGACTGGGTAGAGTCCAATCGTGGGAACCGTGACGTCCAGCGATCGTGAGGTCGGATGGCTCACGTCCAGACTGAAACGCGTACCAGGCTGCACCGTGTTACCCACCGGCCACGTTAAAACGGAATGTCGTAGTGGTTCGTCAAGGCTAATACTCTCGGCGCTCGGCCGCCGTACGCGGACTGAAAGTGTAAAGGTATCATCGCTCTCGAGTGTCACCACGAGCCGACCCTGGTCAAGTACGACTCCGACGCCGGGGATAAGCTCTGCCTGCTGTTGCCAGGATGCCAGTACGTCACCGATGGAATGATTGTTGGCGGTCGCGACAACGCTGATGTCAAACGTGGGATCAGTCGAATCGATATCGAGAATCCAACGGTCGCCCGTCTCCGGGGTGCCGGTGAGGGTGGCATCGCGGGAAACTCGATGGGAGATCCCCTCTCCAGGGACGGCGCCGACGACGAATTGTTGACGCAGCGGACCGACTGAAATGCCTTCCTCACTGGCCCGGCGCACCCGCAGTTCTCCGCTAAACATCGCATCGCTAAGTTGCGTGACAGCCAATGTGGGATTCGGATCTGCGATTGCCTCGGCGCGGAAGAGGTTATTCTGACTCAACGACTGTTTAAACGCATCCAGCATGGCAACGGAACCGTCCGTAACGGCGTCATACCGAATCATTTGGCTATAACGAGCATCCTCGCTGGTCACTTCCAGGTACCAGGTTTCACCGGCACGTGGGACGGCCGGGAACGTTATGCGGCGCGTCGTCTCGTGGGACTCTACGACGCTGATCTTCAATTCCGTATTTTCTGGTGCGATTTCGGTAACCAGTGTCGTTTCAGCCCCTTGGCTCAGCGTGAGTGCCCACTCTTCACCTGGAACGACGGGATGCGGGAAACGGAGGGTCAACTCCTGGACGCCGTTCGCGACGACCTGGCCGGTTAAGGTTCGCAGCGCCTGCGGCGCTTCGTGGAGTGCCAGAATGGAGGCGTTTGCCTGATCGGGTTCAGGAAGACGACCAGGATCGTCAAGCTGCAGTGTGTAACCGTCTGCCGAATCTCGCGTCACGGTGATGATGTTTTGGGCTCCGCTCGCAGTGAATTGGGGAGCCAGGGTATTTACGGTTTCGACGATAGCCCCCACGAGGCCTGCATGGGAGATGTCACGCTCCACCAGTACAAGTTCGGGAGCCATGATGGCCGCCGGGTAAACCAAGCTAAGTCGAGAGGCCGGCTCATTCCAAACGAGGGCAACGTCGCCACCGGCCTGGCTCGAAAGACTGGTAGCCCCAACGCCCGTGATGTCACGATACGTCGGGGAAAGTCGCTGATAGCGGAGCGTAAAGTCGTCGCCAGCCAAGCTGGAAACCACAAGGTTTCGGGGAGACTGGGCACTGTGACGGGCTATCCACTGCTCATCGCGGGAGACCGATTGTGCCAAGCTTTCCAGCACGACGTTCCAGTCGGTGTCGCTGACGGTGACGGATCCAGCGTGCACCGTTTCCTGGCCGGTGCGATCGATGGAGAGAACCACGGTGTCACCAATGGAAACCTGGCCGTTAAAGCGAATGGCCCGATGCTCAACACGGTTTGCCGCCTCAACGACACTCGCGATGTCCCTCCCGTTCACGCGTACATCAAGATGTCTGGGGTCAATGCTGTTGTCCGTCAGGGCGAGAGCCAGTTCCGATTCGGAAAACGCTGGCGTACTGACGGTGTAGCTAAGCTCGCGACTGCGTGGATCCGTCACGTCTTCGATCAAATCGCCCGTCGTGAGCAAGAGAGTGGGATCAGGCAAGCCTTCGTCATTAATGGCAAGGTCAATCGCCTCACGGTTTACCGTCCTGGTGGATATAGAAGCGTGAGCGTCCAGCAGTGACGCCAAGGCCGTGTAATCCCCTGCAGGTGCCTCAAAGTCGATCGATTCCTGGTCACCGACGACCACCGAAAGTTTCCAGTTCTCTCCCGCGTGGCTCGACGCCAACGCGTTAAAGGGTTCGCTGTTCACGGACAGGTCGGCCGTAATTGCGTCCGCGGAGATCGTGTAAATTCGCAAGGTGTTATTTGAGAGATCGTCGGCTTGCACAGCGCTGTAGCGTTCGTTCGAGCCGATTTGAGCAATCAATTCGGTAAGGATCCCGTCAATCGTCCCGTCCTGGGAAGTTGCGTGATATACCGTGGAACCGCCGGGTTCGTTAATCCGTAGTTGCCACTCATCGGCCGCAGTCACGGTTGCCGGCACCACGGTGTCTAGTATGTATGGGGCGGCTTCGTCAGGGAGTGGAATACGATAGACGGTCGTGGTTGCCGAGCCTCCACCCAGGAGACTGTTGGTGGGACGTACCACGTCCGTGGACAGGATTGGGGCGTCCGTCGTCACGTCGCTTATGTTGACGCGCAAAGTGGCGGCCCTCAAAAGCGAGTCCGTTGAGTTAACGGAATAATTCGAGGTCTGGCGGGCGGTTTTGCTTAGCGAAGCAACCAGGTTGACGGTCGTACCCGCTTCATCGCCCTGTAGGGTTGCGTTTAACGGTTCTTCGTGAGCGTTATACAACAGCGTGAGAGTCAACGGGGCTTCGCTTGCAGTTACCAGGAAATTCGGGTTCGCCGCTGCGACCTGCGTCGCCAGTTCCGTAAGCCGGTCGTAGATGCTCAGGTGCGTGACGTTGTTGTTGTTCACGGTTACCGCCAGCGCCGGATCTACCGGGTGCGTGGCGGCGAAGGTCCACGCTGGATCACTTACCGAGGCAGTCGACGCCAACACCAGGGATATTTGGGTCACCACCCCACGGTAATCCGTGTAGCTAAGGGTCGCGTCGAGCGGCGCTGGCCCGCTAATGTCGCACGTCGGAGGCTGGGCTGTAAGGATTCCGAGTTGTGGCCGCGGAGTAGCAAGGAGCGTCGCATCACTCAAGTCCATGGACGGATGCATGATCACCACGCTGGAACTATCCGGGAGTGCAGCTACCCCAGTAACGTGGTCTACGGAGTGAGCCAGGGCGACGGAAATATTGGCGAGGGAGGCATTGTTGTCATTCGTGTCCAGTTCGGACATGCTTACCGTAAAACCGGGTAGCTCGAGGCCCCCAAGGGCGATCGTATAGTAGTCTCCGACGGCCGTATTACCACTGAGGGTGAACCGTTGCCCCACTCGATAGTTGCTTTGCTGGTTGACGACGAATTCGATATCGCCCAGGCCTGCGGCAGTTGTGGACAACAGGATACTGCTGCCCACGGCAGTCCCAGTGATCGTTTCGAAGGCGCTTGCCATCGCCGCAAGTCCATGGGCCACGTTCTCGAGTGTTTCTACCGAAGATTCCGTGATGACATCCTCGGAGGGGATCTCATACTCAATTAAGTCGTTTCCAACTGCCAGGCGTAGCGCCAGTCCCTGGGTTGGAGCGAAGGTCAACGGAAGACGGAGGGCCGGTGCCACGTGGACATCGGGGCCGGGAAGCGTCGCTTGATCGGGTTGGAATTGATACGATGCGAGTGAGGCAAGTGTCTCAGTCGGATGGGTTATGGTCACGTTTCCGCCATCGGCTGCTG
>PVBE012662877.1_pt1 | contig 21196 bp, 4 predicted proteins | sample 1631181 | NCBI WGS metagenome assembly PVBE01 (sample SAMN08397723, study PRJNA350692) | Marine metagenome, whole genome shotgun sequencing project. | isolation source: water | place: Pacific Ocean | collected 2012-04 | reverse complement strand
TGATGTCTCTTGGAACGACCTTGATAGCCAAGGCACAACAGGAGATGCCGCCTGGGATAACGACTCCTTTAAAGATCAAAATGCCACCGAGGCCTCCAGCGACTACGTCGCCTCCCTTGAAGCCCCTGGTACTTCAGGGGTAATCGGCGCTGATGGCAACGAAAATGCCAACGACAATGACATGCAAGGTGATGTCTTCCAAGATCCGCTGACTATTTGAATTTAAGATCGAGCAACTCAGATCACAATCACAAGGCATCCAAGACAATCAATAGATATACATAATCAATAAAAAATATCACCACGATGGAAATCAATTCATTGGTCTAAGTGATTATTTAGCAATTATCGCCCTGCAGGAATAAATAACCATATCCAGTTTGGCCATGTTTAATACAATAAATACTAAAAAGAAGAGGACGGAGAATATGATCTAATCAAACTAATCATCAACTTTTTCAAAGCACTCAGCCAACCAATCAAGCTCTAGAGATATGGCCAAAAGAAAACGCTCAAAAGCTTTCCATCCATTCTCGATAATTACTGAATCATCGGAATAAAGCTCATGAAACCACGCCATAAGGAAGAAAGCATCTCTCATCGTGCCACGAAGCAATCGAGGAACCACTTGCTCATGCAAAGCCTCTGGAATCTGTAAACACCTTGAAGCAGTCATTCGCAAATCTCCATTAGCAAGAGAAGGGGCTTCACTTGCCAGATCAAACCAACTCTTCAACCAATGCTTTGCTTGAAGATCAACGATCATATTATCGTCAACATCTTGATCAAAAACCTGATCAGAGGGGAGGCAAATTCTTGATAGCAAGTTTTCAAAATAGTTGTGAGAGATTGGATCTAGCAATTCATCCAATAAGTCAGCATGACCGGCCTCAGCAAATGGTATTTTTATTCCATTGCTTATATTAACCAGCGAACAACTACTTGACAAAGAATTATAGGCTGAGCCCATATAATTCAACTGCGACATCATTTCATGGTTAGTCCAAGCATAACTTGAGAGGTTGCCAGCCACTCTCAAATCGAAATCTCTTGCAGAGTTCCCAATCGCTTTCCTAGAGCGAGCCAACGATCTATCAGCAGAGCCAAGATCACAGCCACAAAGAAACAACTTCTGCGGTCTCATTGACAGGCAAAAAGAGAATGCTGCTGATAGGCACTCGGGGCCTTCATAATCCAAAACAGCCTGCTCTGCTCCGACAAAAGCAGCGACTGGACTCTGACCACCGCGAAAATAATAAATACATTCTCGATACAAATCCTTGAGCTGCGTATCTATCGATGTTGGAACAACTCCGACCGTTTGATTCAAACGAGTCAAGCCATTAGCCATCAAATAATCTGTATATATCTTCATTAGTTCATGATTAGCACCTCCACGCTCTACATGAACATGAAAATGAGGATGAATACCCCATGCAAGCAAGGTGCCAAGACTACTGCCAGCAGAAACGATAAGAGCCTTTCCCTCATTGCGAACAAGCTGCTCATGACAACGATCCAATGATGGGCCAGAGGCCACCAATATGATTGGGGCGGAGACGTTCTCCCTAGGGAGTTCTCTCACAATCAAATTCCGTGCTTCGGCAAGGTTTTGACGGCTACGGCGCAACATATTCAACTCATCCACAAAAGGTCCGCCAGTTTGAGGTCGCAAAGAGCTACCAAAATCCTGCTGAAGAGAAGCGAAAGCCTCGCTAAATTGATCTCCTGCCTGACACTGAACCAAGCGACATGAACCTACGCAACCCAAATAACGATGATGCAATAACTGTGTAAGCTGTTGCCTGCTATTACTCAACAAGAACCACTCTAATTCCCCAGAATTAGAGTGCAACTCAGCAACAATCGACGCAAGCCTGCCCGTACCAAGAAGTGGCTCCAGGTCAGTAATTACATTGAGAAATAACACGATTTTACGAGGCTTCCAGTAAAAAATCTCCCTTTCAAGCCAATCGATCGATGGAGGAGCACCAAGCAATATCAAAAGCGCCACATCGGCTTGTTTATTTATATTTATAGAATCATCATTACCTTGATAAGTTGGATTGAGAAGCTGTAGCTCACTCAGCAGGTACCGAAAATGACAATCCGAATCTTGATGCCCTTCATGACCAGTTAACGACATTTCTTCTTTGCTGATATCCCTGGCTTGGCTGACAGGCAAAACAGAGCTAACGGCTTGATATACACCCATAGGCAAGCGACCTTGCAAAAGATCAGATGTGCCTCTCAAGGCCACCATTGAAATAGCCATATATTTCTCTATTCGAATCGGATGGCTAGGTCTTGTCTGTTTGAGGCCATCCTCTAGATCAATGGCAAGCTGAGGAGCAACACTCCTCAAAGCCTTAATATTTTCGACTTGTTTTGCCAATGCCTGCAAAGCCCCTTCTATATGCCAACAACTCAATTTACAAGATAATTTTTTCTCACAAACGGTAACCGAAGGAGGCGTTATGCATTTTACGCATAAAAGAACCCTTCTTATCCACAAAATGCAATCGAGGCCTCAAGCGACTACGTCGGCTCCCTTGAAGCTCCTGGTACTTCAGGGGTAATCGGTGCTGATGGCAACGAAAATGCCAACGACAATGACATGCAAGGAGATGCCTTCCAAGATGCGTTCACTCTTTGAATTTAAGATCGGGCAACTCAGATCACAAGACATCCAAGACACTCAATAGATATAAACAATCAATAAAAATAGCAGGCATAGGGCAATGGATAGAGCAATCACAGTGCGGTTAAATTAGTGTAATCAATCATGGAATCAATTTGGACCTTAGCCCTTAATGAATGGCTGGCCTTTTACAAGGGGCTTAGAATGACTGAAATGGGATAGAATAGACAAGATGAGGAAGAATAAGAAACTCCATGGCCGCCAACACAAGAAGCAAGCACAGTTTGGCCAATGAGCTCAAAGAGCAAGCCAGCAGAGTATCAATACCTACTATCTCAGCAAAGCTCAACCTAGAAAAAACCAATATAAATCTCCAGACTTTCATGATTCTCAAGAAAGAATTCTTGTGCTCTCAAGCAAAGCTTGCCAACCCTCTCCCTAAAAAAAGCAAAACATATCGATGCCATCCAAACCATGATTATCAACCAATAATTTTATCAATCTCATAGGTCGATAAAATTGACAGACAAGCAGCCCACATTAGGTTTTTGGTCATCCGATCCAATCGATGACAACATAGAAGCTGCTCATACGTCATTAGCCACTCCAGAGCTTCCATACGACTATGCAACCGATGTACATACAATCGGTTCAACATCGGTTGATCTAGATAGCAACAGTGAGACAACTCAAGATTTAAACGCAAATAATTCTATAGCCCTGGATAATAATAATATTGACATCAGTGTTCAGGCTTTAGCGGGCGAGGTTCCAGGGCTGATAATTGACGATTCAAGCCACTCTACCCCCTGGGATTCTCAGCTAATACTAAACGGAGAGAAAGATGAAAACAGCTACTATGACTCCATAAACAATGATCAGATTGATCTAAAGCCCCTGGAGAAAGTGTCCTTCGATGACACGCTCCATGAACTCAAGAACAATACAAATGGGAGCCAAGCTGCAACACCTTCAGATGGGGTCTCGGGATTATTTATCAGCAATGAACCTCAGGCACTCCCAATTATTTCCAACAATCTTCCGCCTCTCTTAGGGGATGATTTTGCCAACGATCCGCTACTAGTCTACAAGAACTTAGACATCCAAAGCTCAGAGTCAGAAGACATAGACATCAAAGTAAACGGAGAGAATGACTCTACTAGCGAGATCCTAAAGAAGGCTTATTCACAACAAAGTCCTATCATTGATGGCAGCGGGTTTATCAATAATTCCTTACTGACCTACAAAGAGATAGGAGTGGTTGATAACGAATCAGGGCAAAGCAGTCTGCGGGAAGATGTTGAAATCATCGAGCCAAGTTCAGTCAATGACATCATCAGTCTCATAGAGCCAGATCCTCAAAAGATTGTCGATTTTGGCGATGGGCGAGATCAAGCAATTGTGTCATCCAAAGGCCTTACGCCTGATGTAGAACCCTATCTCAACCTCGAATCTCTAGTTTGGAATCCGCTCACAGAAGAAGGAGCTTCTCGGCTTCAGGAAGATGGCAGCCCGCTGAGCATTCCTTTTACTGTTAAGGAGTGGCTGGAAGACAGAACAACACTTCTGCCTTTAGGCAACTACCCGCCACCAGTTGATGAAGACGCTGGCCTCGACTGGCATCTAGCCTCCTTTACACTCCCAGGAGAAACCGCAGCGCCCCTACCAGACTGGTTGCAGCTGGTGAGTCTTGAGCCCACACCTGAATTAGTCGGGCAAGGCAGAGTTGTTATCAGTCAAAAATTTGCTGCCGATGCTTCAGACCCTCAAAAACAATGGCTAGAAATCCATGTTCACGATGGTCGCTCAGATGGGAAGGGGCTGGTGGGCCTGGAGCTCAATCTCGATTGGAAAGCCTCAGCACTGGAACTGATCCCAGAAGAACTCAACGTTGACAAAGTTTTTGAACGTGATCATCTGCCGCTTTTTCAGAACACCGGCAAAACAAGCACTCTTGAGAGCGAATCCACAACACAATCTCAAAGGGAATCCCTTATAGGACTAGGTGCTGCAGCCCTTCCGAATGGTGGACAAGGGAAGCCACTGGGCTACCTAAAGGGTGAAGCGCCACAAACCCTATTTGCTCGCCTGGCCTTCCGAACTGAAGACCCGTCTCAGGATCCTGAGGTTCAACTAGAAGCCACACTCATACCAGCAGCAGCAGGCATTGCTATAGAAGCAGGCGACCTGCTGATCCTTGATGAACGCAGTCCAAAGGTCTGGGCAGTTCAGGCCAAACCTGATCAAGAGCAAGTTGGCAGCCATGCCTTCACTCTTAGACGAGGGGAAGGAGATAGCGCCAAGGTTGGCCATCTAGCCGTAGCAGTAAGGGAAGTTAATGATCCACCAGAGCCAATAGCTGCTAGTGAGCTTCAACAAGACTCTTTACATCAGGAGCTACTTCAAGACCAACAACTTAGTCACGATCTGCGTCATCTGTTCCGCGACCAAGATGATGCAGACCTCGAATATTCGTTAGTCGATGGGCCTGAATGGCTGCAGGTAGATCCACAAACTGGTGAGCTAAGTGGCATACCAGCAAATGCCGATGTTGGGGGCTTCAATATCACTGTCATGGCCGATGATGGCCGAGGTGGTAGCGCTCAACAAAAGCTGATTATTGACGTCGAAAACGTCAATGATGCTCCGCAAGTTGGTGTTTCTATTGCTTTACCAAACCTCATTCAGGGACAAAGCTTCACCTATCGACTTCCCGAAGGAACCTTCAACGACCCTGACCTAACAATCGATCCTGGTGAACGATTGCACTATGAACTGATAGCAGCGGAAGGGCAAGAAGAAGTTCCCTCCTGGATTCAAATCAACGGTGATAACGGTACCCTCACAGGCACAGCTGGACCAAATGATGTAGGGGTTAGCAAGATGGTGGTTCGTGCCATTGATGTTGCAGGCCTGTATGCCGATCAAGCCGTGCAGCTCATGGTTGAAAACGTTAACGATGCTCCTTATAGAACATCAGCGCTGAACAACTTTCTAAAACTACAACAGCCCACAGCGCAAGGAGAAACACCTCCGAGTGAAAATGACCCCAATGCACTTTTCACGGGGATCGAACGGACAATTGAACTAAAGCCATGGTTCAGCGACCCAGACATGGGCATAGTTGATGAAGAGCGATTAAACCTCAGGGTTGAACTCGACACAGGAACAGGAGAAGTAATAGATCTAGCTAATGCAGATGAAAACCTAAACCAGGATTATGATCTTAAATGGCTGGACTGGGATCCAGACGAAGGCCTTTTGACAATCAAACCAGGGCTCAATGATATCGGTCAACACATTCTTAGAGTGCGCGCTAGTGATATCGAAGGTCTAGAAGCTTCAGCCATTGTTCCTCTACTTGTGCGGCACCGCAATAGTGCACCAATCTTGCAGATAACGAACCCTGATGAACTCATAGATAACCTTCGAGGGGATGGCTTCGAAGAAGCAATTGCCCTAAGCTCATCCCAGAATGAAGAGGGAGAAGAGCAACTTACCGGCCTGAAAATCAACCTAGATGATGAGAGCAAAGTAAACATTGAACTTCCTATTGGTCTCTTTAGTGATCCTGATCTGAGCATCGATCCTGCAGAGCTGCTCAAACTTGAATTACATGGAGCCAATGAGCTATTTGAGCCAACTGGTTCCAATAGCAAGGCTGCCTTTGAATTTGACCCGACCAACTTATCGATCAAAGGCAACACTCATGGGTTGGGGCTTGGCAGAGATGGTGGACATTGCCAATGGGAAGCAACTCTAACTGCAACAGATACAGCCGGTGAGACCACTAGCTTTGATCTAATATTCAACCTGCAGAGAGAAGCCTCAACACCTGAAATAATTAAAGAGAACGAATCCATCAGCGCTAGCGAGGGGAGCACAATACAATTAAAAAGCCTTATACAGCTCTCTGTCGATGGACAAGAGGGTGAATTGGTTCATCTAACAATTGATAGAAAAGATTCTGATCCACAATCATTAGTGTTGATCGATTCAAAAGGCACTATTGATACGACAGAAGCAAATTCTGGCATCAAGCAACGCTGGGAAATTAGCGGCAACGCAGAGGAAATCAAGGCAAGAGTAGACGAATTGCAATTTAGAGTTCCAAACAACTCTCATGCAATTGGCGACTTCACAATAGAGATTAATGTACAAACGGAACTGGGTGAAACAGGCTTGCGATCAGATCCTGCACACGAGATACTAGATTTCAACTTAGAACCAGAAGCCAATATTCCTTTATGGGAACAAGAGGTATCAGCAGAAGTGCCAACGGATCGTTTCTCATTCAAAGCTATTGGCGATTACATCACAGCAAGAAGTCCCGACCCAAGAGAAGTTCTAAGCTACCAAATAAAGCTACCCGAAAATCGCCCAGACCTACTAATTACTGATGCAAATGGGACAGAATTAGGGGAGAGAGACGACAACTACTTATTCCTTAGCCATGCAGATTGGAGCAAGGCCTTACTACGGAGCGAAACCGGATCAGATCTCAATGCTGAATTGATTATTCAGGCAATTAGCATTGAGCCAAACAATTGGATTCAGGCGTTATCGGAGCAGAAAGTGCTGAGTTGGCTACCAAGCCCTCTACTGCAAGAAGATCCAGAAGTAATCATCCAACCACCAGCTGGCATTCAAAGATCAGGTGAAGACAGCACTGTCTATGTGGACCTTGCCCTCCCTGAAGGCACCCGCAACCTCCAGCTAAGCATATCTCTTCCCCAAGGGAGCCTCATCAATATCGAAAACGTCAAGAGCGCAATAATCACTCCTGAAACTACATCAGGCTCAAAACAAGAGAAGACATATCTAATCACTATCAACAACACCGACGAACCGATCCCTAGCGATCTAGAGCTTCAAATTCGCAGCGCAGAAAGTTTTAGAGGTTCATTTACTGGCAAACTGACAGCAATCGCATCAACACGCGCCGAAGTTGATACAAGCGCGGAGATGGAAGATTGGTCAGAAGAAATCAACAAAGGTTTTGCAAGCTGCATTGAAAACATTGAATTCAGTTGGGACGTTGCACAAGTTGCTCGTAGTCCCGAGTTCTCAATTGATTCCTCAAACGATCAACCTGTTCTTAACTTCAATCCAAATGTTGGAGCCCTGGAAATACCTATTCGACGCGGACCCAGCAGTAGTGGGATGCGAAATGCCGCTGAAACACTCACACTTGCCGTGCGAAATATACCCACAGGCTATGCCCTCGCAGAGAAATCAGGTGATAGCTATAAAGCCGTAGGGGCAACCGATGCGTTTGGCACAATGACCCTTTTTACAATTCCATCCGTATCAGAGAAAAACCAAGAGTCAAATCTTTCACAGTTCGAACTACTCAACAATGGCAACTTATTCCTAGTAGCACTTGATTCTAACCCTAGCGATCTTAGCAGTGCAGAACTAAGCCTCACGCTAACGGCACGAATCAGTGACCAACCAGGGGGTGACTCAAGGTCAATACCTATCCTGGAGTCGCTCCAACTAAGTAATTTCAATCGTGAAATACCTAACCTGAATGCGAACAAGGAACTAATTGACCCGATAATTATAGACTTAACTCGCAAAGGATTACCCCTAACATCACTACAAAAGACAGGGGATGGCGTCAAGTTCTCGATGTTGCCAGAGGCAAGTGCAGTCCCTACCGCTTGGTTGGCAAGCAACGCAAATACAAACGAAGATCAAAATGCTGCTTTTGTTGTCCTTAACGACACAAGCAATGACAGTCCTGACGGCAACGTAACTATCAGTAGCATCAAAGAGCTGTTATCAGAATACTTCCAAAGCAATAGTCGTGAACGCAGTTTCCTTAGCGGTAGCTCTGCATTAACAAGCCTAAATAGCAACAGCGACAAATTACTAGATGAGCAGGATTCTGCCTGGAGTCAACTACAACTCTGGTTCGATGATGGTGATGCCATCAGCCAAGCGAACGAACTAAAAAATATTGGTGATTTTCTAAGTTCTATTGATCTTGGAAGCCTAGAGACCCTAGCCGTACAACCAGAATGGTCGGCAGGAAACGCAGTATTGCGGAGCCTCAGTGGATCCAGTATCAACGACAGTGAGCCAAATTACAGTCTTTACGATGTCGGCCTGCGGATTGCACCTTCAGGCAAAGCACCCCTTGACCTGCAACTTGAAGGAGAAGAATCAAAGGATGGGGAAAAAACTAAGGTTACAAGACTAAGAATGAGTGAAAACGGTGCTCCGGCCTCATTACTTTTGCTTAGCGAGAACAGCAATAATTGGGTAGAAAGTGGATTAGATACTCTCACATTAGTTCGACTTGCCGGTTTACCAAATAACATCGTTCCCTCTCTTGGAGTACGTGATTCTCGTGGTGACTGGCTATTTACCTGGTCTGACCTCACTGCTAATGGGGGCAAACTTGAACTAATTCCAGACCCAAATTGGAGTGGGAATGCAAATTTGCAAGTGCTAATGAGTCAATTGCAGGCTGATGGATCACTCCAGAGCTCAGCACTTACTAGCCTGGCTTTAGATGTAACAAGTGAGGCAGATAAGCCACTACTGCAACTCAGCAACGTGATCATCAATGAAGACCAATCACTAGCACTAAACAAGTTGCTTCAAAAAGCAGAACTTTTAGATAAAGATGGCTCAGAAGTCCTCCATTTTGAATTAAGTGAACTTCCTGCTGGCATAAAGATTCAGAGTTCTAATGATGGAGTAACAAGCAAAGTTATTCAACCAGAGGCAGGAGTCTATCGATTCAGCACTGCTGAAATGAAAAACCTGACGCTTGTGCCTCCAAAAGATTTTTCGGGGAGCCTTCAATTTCAATGGCAGGCCGTCGCAACTGAATCCTCAAATAATGACAAGGCGGCAAACAGCCAAAAAGCACTGATCACAATTCGAGCAGTCTCAGATTCACCAGATCAGATCATCGGGAAAGCATCATCCCTCCCATTACAAGAAGGTGGAAGCCTTGCCTTGAGAAATCTAATCAATCAACCAGATGCGACAAAAGGCCTAACAGATAGTGACGGCTCAGAGCAACTGCGCCTCGAATTCGTGGTGCCATCAGGGCTGACTATCGAACAACCAAATAACAAAAGCTGGTTACCGATAAGCTCGTCAACAAGTGGCGGGCAAAAAATCATAGTTATTAAAGCCAAAGATCTACAGACGTTGAACCTTGTCGACAAGGGACTAGGAGAAATAGAAGAAATGAAGTTCTCCGTCACGCGCATAAGTAGAGAAATCAGCAATGGCAACCTTTCTAGAAGTGAAACAACTGAACTCAGCCTTCCTTTCGCAAGAAATGCACGTAAGGCAAGTGTCACACTGCTCGACCAGCCCAAAAGTCTTGAAGATTCAGATGGCGTAAAATTACTTGACTTAATCAAAGCAGAGGCTGCCAATTCAAAGGATTCTCTTAGTTACAAAATCTCCAACCTGTCCAAAGGACTAACCCTTATAAACCCTAACAAGGAAACCCAGATCTTCGATGAACAAAATAAAGAACTTACCATCACATCAGCGGATGGCTGGCTGCTGAAAACAGAAGCGAACTTAGCTGGCAACTTTGGGTTTGATTTGAAAATAGTTAGCCACCCACCTGGAGCAGGCAATACAGCAACTACATCAACAATCCGCAGAAGTATTAAAGTAACACCAGTAGCTGAAAAGCCAGTACTAGATATTAGCAAAAGCTCAGACTCTTCTCTAAGTATTGAAGCCAATGGATGGCTGAAGATCGATAAACTACTTAAACCAAAACTAACATCTTCTGACAAAGATGGGTCAGAGCAATTAAGCCTGATCATTGGATCAGTTAATACAAATAACGAAATAGTCAATCTGCCATCACAGGCACAACTTAATACTTCTGCACGGCAATTGGAAGATGGACGCTGGGAAGTTCAGGCAATCGATATTGATGGCCTGAGCCTTTATCTGGGCGAAATTGACGAAGAAATGAGCATCTCTATCGCAGCTCGCTCAACTGATGGTGATGACATAGCTATGAGCGAGGTTTCGGTGGTCAAGGTTGCTGCCAATGCGAAAGTACGTGTACCACTACTTGAGATCCGTGGGGTTATGGAGGGGCTGGAAGATGTCCCAATCCCGTTGCTCTCAAAACTAGAGGGAGTAATCGATGCAAAGTTAAGGGGAAGCGGTGCTGGTCAAACACTTGAGCTTGGAATCACGAGCCTACCTAAAGACTCAAAACTTGTAAGTCTGAAAGGCAATGATGCTAAAGGTGTGGCGTTATTTAGTGCACCTCTAAACCTAGACGAAGAAGGCAATCTCACCTCAAGCCTAAAACTACCCTATGTGCAGTGGGGGCAAGTTCACTGGCAAGGACCAGCAGACAAGTCGGGAACATTCACATTCAAAGTACAAGCATCGAGTATAGGGAACGATGGGAAAACAATGAAAAGTGAGATCGTAGACGCGAAAATCATCTTAACTCCAGTTAATGACAAGCCGAGAATCACTATATCCAGTGATTTAAACGGAGTCAAAGAAGGTGATCAGGGAGAATGGAACCTTAGATCAAGATTCGTCGATACAGACAACAAAACAAGTGAACTTAAAATCGATGCACGACTAATCAATGAAAGTGGCAACAAAGTCTCACTGCCTACTTGGATGAGCCTAAGTACAAATGGAGTACTGAGTGGCAAACCAACCAACAGCGATGTTGGGATGTTAAAAATTGAAATTACTGCCACCGATCCACTAGGGCAAGCCGAGTCACAACAGGTAAGCCTAGAAGTTGGAGACCTCAACGCAGAACCTGTTTTCAACCCAATTGCATTTACTGGATGGGAAGCCAAAACAGAAAACCAACTTACAACATATAGCCGCAAGTTAGACCTAAGAGAAAAATCCTCGATCAAGCTAACCGAAGCCTTTACCGACGAAGACATTATCAATGGCGACAAACTAAAGCACGTAATTAGCACTGATGGACTCAATTGGAGCGAAAGCATCAAAGACTTGGCTCAAATAAAGAATGATGAACTAATAATCGAAGCCACGAGCAAAGATCGCCTCGGCAAGCAGCAGATACAACTCCGTACAAGTGATCAGATGGGTGCAACCCTTACCAAGAAGATGGAGGTTACGATAAGGAACATAAATGATGCTCCTATTGTCAATAGAGAAACATCAACCATGTTGCGAACCGGCTTATGGCAAGAGTCAATTGATCTAGATCAAGGGCAGAAAGAATGGAAAGTGAACCTAGAAGGTCTATTTAGCGACGCTGATGTTGGAGACAGAATAGATCAAATAGCACCAACTGACTTGCCAGCGTGGTTAACGTATAAATCATCATCAACAGGAACAGGTGGCATACTAAGCGGAACTCCTGGCAACGATGATGTTGGATTAATTGCCATGCAATGGCAAGCTGTTGACAATCGTGGAGATACAGCTACTTACAAAATCAAACTTGAAGTGAATAACGTCAACGACACACCTATTACCATAAGCAATCCAGACTTATCAGGCTTAGGAGCAGTAGAGAGTGGCGTTCCCTCTGTGAATGAAGATGGTTACGCGCGATTAGATCTTAATAAGCTATTCTTAGATCCAGATAGCAAGTACGGAGATGCTCTTAGCTACGAGATCACAAAGGTAGTAAATAAAGTTAAAGATGAAGAAGTTGATGTTGATTGGTTGGGGCTAGCATATCGTAGTTCAGTGGCACCAGATTCAAGCAATAAGCTATTAATCGAGCCAAAGTTTTATGCAATCAATCAAAATGGTTCTCAAGGCAAGATAATAGAAGCAGACAAACTTGGCGAACTGCCATCAGGAACAAAGCTAAAAGTAGTCGTAGAAGCGACTGACAAGCGACCAAGTCAGGCAGATCTATTTCCAGGATTGATCGTAGCCGACATGGATATCACCTGGAACTCTGCACTTAAATTGATAGAAGGTAGCGCAAGCATTACCGATAAACTTACATTCCAACCTTCTATCGTGGAAGGGAAGGGAGGCCTTAGATTCCAGGCAGGTTCTACTGCTGGCTATGGGGGTGTACGTGTTGGTGTGACAAAATCAGAGAACGGTGAGGCATGGCTACCTGCCACCGATCAGCTCGTAAGCTTTGAGGCAATACTTGATGACCCGTCTAAAAATATTCTTGTTGGAGTCAATGTAGGGGAAGGCCCAAACAGAGAGGGCCTATGGGGTCTCAACAGAGAGCAATTTAACAATAAGAACAGTGTCATCCACTCTTTCGCAAGCAAGTCAGGTGCAGACGTAGAGATTCTTGCGCCTAAAAATGCTGAGGTAGGTAACTTTGTTATTACAATTACATCCACAGATCTCGCAGGCGAAAAAACAAGTGCAGATATTCCACTAACCATTCTCAATACGAATGACTCACCTGTTATTGTTGGTCATGATAATCTCTCCACATGGTTAGCCACTAAAGAGAAAGCGAAGATCCTGGAAGGTAAAAAGATTGATAGCCCATTAATCAAATTATTCAATGACCCAGATCTGGCCCATGGTGACAAACTAAACATCAGACTGGTACCAGGGGAAAACAATGCTGAAGTTAAAGATTTCAAACTACCTAATAGCATTGTGGTGTCTGCAAAGAACAATGGAGAAATCAACCTAGAGTTAACTCCACCTCCAGGGTTGACGAGCGAGGTAATACAGCAATTCCGCCTTGAGGTAAAAGACCAAGAAGGAGTATCCAAAGACACTGAGTGGTTATCAGTATTATTTACACCTGCATCAGAGCCAACAATACTAAGCCGGGGTGAACAGCAACAAGAGTTGAAGAAGTTTGAACTAGGAAATAATGCAAAGAAAAATCTAAGTCTTGATTTAGGAGCTGCCCTTGCTATCAATGCACTAGAACTTAACGATCAGCAAGGTGACGAAGCCTTGCTCTATCTACAAATGTTCTCATCAAGTGTTGAGATCAACCTAGAAGGGTCGGAAAAACAAGATTTCTTCGTGATGAAGAAAGGCACAAATCATTCGACAGCCACTATTGATTTAGGTCGTCTTCAGGAATTAACTGGTCAAGGGTATGGAAGTTTAGATCGAGTAAAGCTATCGATCGCTCCTAATGAGCTAGGCCTAATACCACGTGAATTGAGCCCAAAACTGATCGCAGGACTACCTATAAAGATATGGACAGAAACACAAGTAAAGAATGATGATGCAGGGGCATTATTTGGATCTAAGAGTAGTGATCAGTCAACAATATGGATACCTATAGACAATAGTGCACCTGTCTTCAAAAGTGCTAGTACGACGATGATTAATGAGAGTTTATTCAGCGAAGATATGACCACAAAAGACAGAACTCTGTTCTCTCTTTCAGAACAGTTCATTGATACAGATAAAGAAGACAAAGCATCATGGAGCATGAAGGTACCTCGATCGTTGAGAGGGCTGATAGAGCTTGACAAGGAGACCGGAGAAGTCCTTTTAGCAGAGGAGGTGAAACAGTTAAAGGATCTACCCTCTGGGAATCATCGCATTGTTGTTCGACAGACAGATAGCTCAGGAGAGATCGGAGACGCAAGCGGAATTGGTAGTGGTGTATTAAGAATTAATGTCAGTAGTGGGAATAGTTCTGAGCAAACGATTGAAGGTCTCGACTTGATTGCTCGCGGAAGCAGCAGTGAAATTAAAGGTATATTCAACAAACAGGTTGAAGATCTAAACGATTCTGAAAAGCAAGTTGTCCAAATATTCGAGCGTTTAAATGTTTCAGAATCAACCAGAGACAAGTTCATAGAAGAACTAGAGGAAGGCTCACTGGCCATTCTGGGAGAACCAATAGACGGTGAGCCGTTGGTTCTACTTGATGCTTCACAAAGTCAAGGCGCATTATTAATTAAAGCAGAGAAAGAAGAGGCTAGCAGTGAGTTACTAGCAGAATCAGAGCAACTACTCACTCAACAAGTTATCTCTGAGACTCCTATAGGCAAGCTTGACTTCTCACTCGACACTCAAGGGCAAAGCACAAGTGTTGTGCAAATGAAACTAGAAAATGGAGGTGCTGACCTCGATGCTCTATTAAAAACAACTGCTGATGGAACACCTTATATTTTCGAATCAACCAAAAAAAGCTACAATGAAACTAGAGATGGGGACTTAGACAACTGGCTATCTAATCTACAATATGGTCTCCATTATTATGGCAGTGTGACAAGCTCAGACGATGATAAGCTCAAAGATGTCAAGCTAAGATCTAGCGATAGTATCGAGAATATTCTTGCGATAGCCAAGTTCAACTTTAATCAACTTGGTCAGATCGATGGATCGGGGTTTCTAATTGATCTAGATGCAGATGGGATGACTGATCTCATCAGCATGTTACTTGTTGATGAGGGGTTCTTTGACACAATCAAAGATGACCCCTCAACTCTAGTTAATGAAGGGATAGGCATTATAGGAGACCCACTTATCCCTATTTCAACTAGAAAAGCCGTGGCGTCGTCCGTCTCTGGCTCAGGCGCACCTAGCTTCTCATCAGGATCTTCAAGTAGCGCCACCAACGAACCTGGGAATACATCCCCTACCGGCGAGGATGAAAGCGGGGAAGACAATGTTGACGAGGTAGATAATGTTGGCGAGGTAGATAATGTTGATTCAGAGTCAGCTGAAGAGGATTCCCAACAGGATGCTCCAACCAATGACTATCAAGACAATGGCTTAAGTGAATCGAAAAGCACAGTAAATAAGAATAGCTTGCAGGCAGGCATAGGATCTAACAATGCGGATATTGATACTGGGGAAAGGGTTCAAACCGCAAACCAGATTGAAGGAAATCAATCAGTACAAACCACACCTAATATGGCTAATAATTCCTCCAATGTACAACAAGCAGATGCAGGCAATAAGGAAAGCATACCTTCTTCAACTGCTAATGCCTTGGGGAGCAATCAGAATTTCATGTCATCCCTTCAGGACTGGATGCAAGCAAGAAAGAATGATGCTCAGGAAATATTGAGCTCACTAATAGAGCCATTGAACAACAAAGACGGAATGTCAATCGCAGCAATACTTGGAATCATAGTAATGCCCATTACAGGAGAAAGGATTGCGACCAACACAGCCAAAGCAATGAACCGTGATCTACGCCTGAAGCTAAGGAGAAGAGAACCTTACTTTAATGGGAGATGGCTTATGCCAACACGTGATGGCCGACTGGTTGTTATAAGAAGTGAAAGTTCCTCACTTACATTTGATGATTCTAAAAATGCTGAACAAGGCTTACAAGACCTAACTCTTCTTCCAGGGTTTGACGGCAACGGCAGTTCACTACTAAGTCATGCAATCCCAATTTGCAAGAACCCTGGTAAATTTGTAAGGTCACTAATTAGTCTACAAAAAGAGCTAACTAATGGCAAGGCAATAGACATCAACTGGGATAACTGGATTCAAGAAAACTTCTTGCCAGCAACTAATGAATCGAACAAAAAGATTGTAGCGGCCCAGAAAGCTATTAAGGAACTAATACTAATAGTGCAACATGCCTTAGAGGAGGAACCTGTACTTGCTGACGTCTTAATGCTTAGCCAATTAAAAGATTGCAGTGATCAACTAGGTTTGAATGTTCAATCCAATGACAATGGTTCAATAGATTTTGGCGAGGATAGAGCCAAGGCAGGATTAACGGAAAAAAATATTATCGAATGAATTTCACACAAACACTTCTCTCTCAAGCAGTTTTCCATGAGCTGAAACCATCTAGCAGGCTCTTAAAAGGCTGTACTCGAAAATAGAGCATGGCTTTGATAAATACAAGAAGACTTCAAAGGGGGATGTTAGAATGGAAGTATAAGCTTAATATTCAGATATGCCAATTCAGCAATGCTACGATCAAGATCTTATTCAACAAGTTGCACTGCATGGATTACTTGAGCCCATGGCACGTGCTCAGGCTGAAATAGACTTCATCCGGCAATTTGAACTTCCTGATGATGCTTCAGATTTCACAGACCAGGAAGCTGTATCTTCTTTAGGTAAAGATCTTCGATTGGCTGATGATGATGCTCTGAAAAAATGGCGATCGGCTCACCTACTTAAAGAAGACGATCAAGCATTTATAGACTTTGCTCGCATACGCCTAAAACGAAAGCAAGTAATCAATGCACTATTAAAAGGGAGTAGCGAATCGCTATTCCTTCGATATAAAGATCGTCTTGATAGAGTTCTTTATAGCCTGATAAGAGTAGAGTCAGAGGATCAGGCATATGATATCTATTATTCAATAGACTCCGGTGAAATTGAATTTGGGTTGGCAGCAGAAAGCTACAGTTGTGGGCCTGAAGCAAAAACCCAAGGAATTGTTGGTCCCGTAGACCTTACGACACCACATCCAGAAGTAGCAGCTCGACTGCGTACTGCATCACCTAGGCAACTATTTGAACCTTTTATAGCGGATAATTGGCACGCTATAATCAGACTTGAATACCGTTTTGATAGCGAGCTGGATGACAAAACAAAAGAATTCCTAGGAGGTCTTGTTTTGGGGAGCAAATCTAGAGACATCGCCAATCAACTATTGAAATTTCATCTCAGCGGGTTTACGCTGGCTGAATGAACATAAATCTCGAGACTTACAAAGAGATATTCGAAACACTTTTAGCCGACAAAGACTCGGTGGAGATGATTGAGGCCGAACCAGGCTCTCTAATTTATTCATCCAAGCACCAGTTGGGACAATTAATACTTATAGAGGCTGGAGAAGTTCGACTTATCGATACAAGCAGAACATTTGGATCTTATACATTGATTAAAATAGAGGCTCCTGCAATGTTTGGGATCTCTCAACTGATCACAGTCCCATTCATCGAGGAAATCAGAGCTAGCACATTTTGCAAGTGCTATCTCATCGATCTGAATGAACTTTCAGAGCAGCAATATTTACTTGTGAGCAATATACTGAGACAACAAGTAAATCCCCATGAAATTCCTCTGATCTACGAAGAGGGTCAGAACACCTTAACCACGTTGAGCAATTACAACGAAGCAAAGAGAGGACTATGCTTCTTTGCTCAAAATGATAAGCTCCTGGATGGTGAATTTCTAGTCTATCTAGACAATGAGATTGATGGCTTCACTTTTGGTCAAAGAATAACCGAAGAGATTTGCACCACGTTCTTTAAAAGCAAAGAATGGCCAAGGCTCATTAGAATCAAAAAAGATCCTCTAGAGACTTCATACACTCAGCCTCTACAGAACGTCAAGCCTTCGGTATCAACAAAGGAGCAGACTGAAGAGAGAGTCGATTTAGAGTCAATCCCAATTACTCCTGAATTAATTCCAGAAAGGGCGACGAAGGATTACAAAGGCTTCCGATTAGTGCGTGGTACTAATCGGCGAGAAGTATTCGCATCTTGCATAGGGATGCTAGTGCAACATTTTGAGCTTCCAACACGTCGCGACACAATTAATCGTGCTGCTGACCTTTTGGATAAAGATGATATTAACTGGAACAACAGGCTACTTTCATTATTAGATAATCTCGGATTGGCCGTACGTATTGTGCGTTGCAAGGTGGAAAATCCCTTGAGGATGCCAACGCCCTGCCTGTGGATTGATCCAAATGGGATGTGTTCAATCATTGCGGGCACAAGTGCTAAGGAATTAATCTTGCTAAATCCGCTAAAAGGAATTGAACGTCTAGAAGCTTCTCAAGCATCTGAACGACTGGCTCAAGCACCTGAAGTGATATCAGTTGAGATCGGCTTACATACACCTAGAAAAAGATTTAATTTATCATGGCTAATGCCATACGTAAAGCGTTATCGCCTGCAACTCATTGAAGTGTTTGCAGCTAGCTTCTTAAACCAACTTTTTGCTCTCGCAACACCATTACTTTTTCAACAAATTATTGACCGAGTAATCAGCAAGGGAGCATTTGATGCTCTCACACCTCTAGTAATACTAATGCTGACATTTGTAATACTAGAAACTATATTTAGCAGCTTGAGGACTTTCCAATTCGTGGAAGTCTCGAACAGAATAGATATTGGAGTCGGCTCATCTATTGTCTCCAGGATGTTGCGAATCAACGCAAGGTTCTTTGACAAAAGACCTGTTGGCGAACTCTCTAGTCGACTGGGCGAACTGCAGAATATACGCCGTTTCCTAACTGGAACAGCGCTCACAGCAGTACTTGATGCGATCTTCTCCATCATGTATTTCTTAGTGATGTTCTTCTACAGCCCACTTCTAACTCTTACAGTGCTACTTACTGTTCCTCTCCTTTTCTTAGTCACAGTTGGCATTACACCTATTACACAACGGCTGATTAGGCGGAGAGCAGAAGCAACTTCTCGAACACAGTCACTACTAGTTGAAATACTTAGTGGAATCCAAACAATAAAGTTGCAAAACGCAGAGCTTTCAGCAAGGCGCCAATGGGAAGACAGACATTTAGATTCAATCAATCAAGGGTTCAAGGCGGTTCTTGCAAATACATCAAGCTCAAATGCACTTCAATTAATAAATAAAGTAAGCAGCATTCTCATTATCGGTATCGGCTCATGGTTGGTCTTAAGGAATGAGCTTACCCTAGGAGAATTAATTGCTTTTAGAATAATTAGCGGCTATGTCACGCAGCCTATGCTAAGGCTTGCTTCAACCTGGCAAAGTTTTCAGGAAATGTCTCTTTCTCTGGAAAGAGTTGGAGACATAGTCAATCAACCCCTTGAAATCAGTGAGAATGAAGAGGGTAATATCGTAATGCCTGCTATAAAAGGAGAAATCACTGCAGACTCGGTCAGTTTTTCCTACTCATCTACAGCAGCTCCAGTACTCTCTTCTGTAAGCTTAAATATAAAGGCGGGTACATTTGTTGGCATTGTCGGCCAGAGCGGCTGCGGGAAAAGCTCATTCTTGAAAATGATTCCTCGACTATATCTCCCCTCAAAAGGACGAATACTTATAGATCAATACGATATATCTAAGGTTGAGCTTTATGCTTTTCGCAAGCAAATCGGCTACGTTCCACAAGATTGCATGCTTTTTGAAGGTACTGTTTTCTCAAATATTGCTTTGGGTGATCCCCAAGCAGAAAGTGCAAAGGTAGTAAAGGTGGCAACGATTGCTTGCGCACATGAATTCATCATGGAATTACCTTATGGATATAGCACTCCAATAGGAGAAAAGGGTGCTGGATTGTCAGGGGGACAGCGTCAGCGCATTTCACTCGCAAGGATGCTACTTGAGAACCCCAACATGGTTGTTTTAGATGAAGCAACATCAGCTCTAGATGTAGATACTGAACGCCAAGTTGTGACCAACCTTAGAGAATATTTAAGCAACAAAACGCTATTAATGATAACCCATCGGCTCTCAACATTAGTCGACGCCGATCAAATCATAGTAATGCATACTGGACGCGTAGATTCTGTCGGCAGGCATGTAGATCTGATGAATGAAAAAGGTCGCTATTACGCACTCTATCAGTCGCAGTTTGGAGAACCAGCATGAGACATCTAAACATCCTAAAGCTTATAAATATTCCTTGGTTTTCGAAGAAAGAGAAGCAATCTTCGGATTCAATGCAAGCAGATCTTGCACTATTGCCACCTCCGCCTGCTTGGTCGCGTGTATTGATATGGACACTTGGATCTGGGTCGGTTTTCCTTATCATCTGGTCAATTTTCGCACGAGTAGAAGAGACTGTCATGCTTCAAGGAGAGATAGCAACCGCTAATCCAGCAGTACAAGTTGCCGCTCTAGATCCAGGAGAAATACGCTCGATTCTGATTCGTCCACATCAACCTATTGAATCAGGCGATCCACTAATAATCTATGGTGATGATGAAACAGTTCTACGTTTAGACAGTCTTAGAACTCGCTTAAAACTTCTTGCTCTTCAAAGCGCAAAAGAGATGAAAATGTACGAATATCGTATACGCCAAAGTGAAGAACAACTTAAATTAGACAAGGATCTACTTCAAAGACTAACTGGTCTTTTAAAGGCAGGAGCAATCCAAGAAACTCAAGTTCTAGAAAAGCGTACTCAGGTAAAGAAAAGCCAGCTAGCCATCTCAAGTTTGATAGAAGAAAGGCAACACTCGCTTCACAAGACAGAGCAAAGTCATGAAGAAGTAAAATCCAGTATTCGAGAGCTAGAAGCCAAAACAAAGCGCTTTACAATAACCGCACCTGTGAAAGGCTTCATCCAAGAAGTAAAGTATCAGAGTCCTGGCGAAAGGATCCAACCCGGAGAAGTTGTTGCCACGATCATCCCTGACCGTGAATTAATTGCCAAGGTTAGGATTCCGTCAAAACTCAGTGCTCCTGTAGAGGTTGACACTTCCGCCAGTCTAGAGGTGGATGCTTTTCCTTCATCTGAATTCGGCTCTGTGGAAGCAAAAGTCATCTCCCTTTCTCCAATGACTAGCAATGAGTCAAGAGATTCAGCCCAAAAGATTTACAGCGCAGATTTAAAGCTAGTCAAATCAAGTCTTCCAGATCAGCTCAGCTTGGATCAACTCAAACCAGGCATGGCTATTACAGCCCGATTAAAACTTAGAGACAAAGCAGTTATAACAACTGTCT